>Ga0315901_10007885_pt1 | contig 12489 bp, 10 predicted proteins | sample LakEriMetagenome_10_FD_203761 | JGI IMG/M metagenome (GOLD analysis project Ga0315901, IMG submission 203761) | Freshwater fungal communities from buoy surface, Lake Erie, Ohio, United States - Buoy 2 MA116 | ecosystem: Environmental > Aquatic > Freshwater > Lake | place: USA: Lake Erie, Ohio...
TACAATTAATTTTTATATTACATCCAAAAAGTTTATTTATATGGAATCTGACCAAGTTTGTATGGTACAGTTTAATGGGTCTACAGATACTAATAATAAAATAGTGCCAGTAGTGGCGGGATCTGCTACTATGCCGGGATTTTTAAATCAAATAGGTGATTTTTATTCCTGCACAATTACGAACGCTTCTCTTAACCTGTTGAACTTAAAAGTTTTTACCGGTGAATAATGGACAAGCTGAAGGATTTAAATCAAGTGATATCCAGTTTAGCCGACAATCTTGAGTTTGCATGCCGCGAGCAATTATTGAAAGATGTTGAACAATTGGCGAAAGCGCTAGATGATATGCCTCAATTTACTGACGAGTATTCTGAAGCAAGCTCTATACTTGAGTTGATCCGCAAACGGGGTTCAAATGAGTAACGAAGAAAATAATAAACATTTACCAGCAATCACTGGAGATGCGGAATCTCTAGAAAAAGAAGAGTCTAGTAATGGAACTCTGGAGCTTATCCTTAAATCATTAAAGGAACAGGCAACAGCGCAGCGACTCGCTTTCGAGATGGCGCCAAATGAAAATAATCAAGGCGAATTTTCTTCACTTTACACGGCAAAAACAAGACTTACTCCCGACCATATTCTCAAGGGCATTACTGGCCCGGGCGGAGATGAGTTATTAAATCAGATTTTACAAGCAAGATCCAACGTAATCGGTTCTTTCGGTAGACCGCGTACAGATCGTTTTTCCGTTGGTTTTGAGTTTGTTCCGATGAATGCGGATGATGATAAGCTCGATGATCCTAACAAATCAGAAGAGGTTAAAGAGCAAATCCACCTTGCAAAAGAAGTTTTATGGAATTGCGGTTATAAAGGTCTAGAAGAAGACTTCCCGCCAAATTTATCTCAGACGCTTAAGATGATTACTCGCGATGGTTTAACATTTGGACGTTGCGCGATTGAGATGATTTACATTCCGGATAAAGCTAACCCCGGCCAGAAGAAACCTCATTCGTTTCGTGCAGTGGATGCAGGAACTATTTATCGTATTAAGCCTAAAGCTGAAACGCAGCAAGATATTCGTCAACAAGCGATCAAGCTATTGCAAGAACTAAAGAATGAGAAGATTGACCCATCGAAATACGAGCAAGACGCATACAGATGGGTACAAGTTGTAGAAGGTAAGCCAGTTCAAGCTTTTACAGCGGAAGAGTTAATCGTTTATAACTTCTATCCTGTAACTAATATTGATTACAGCGGATATCCTTTAACTCCAATTGACCAAGCTTTGAGTGCTATTATTACGCATATTAATATCAGCTTGCATAATAGATTATATTTCCAAAACGGTCGCGCTACTAGAGGTATGCTTGTTTTCAATTCCGATTCAATGGACGAAACAGCTGCACAAAAAATTCGTTTACAGTTTCATCAAACGATTAATAACGTAAATAACTCTTGGAGAATGCCTGTTTTTGTCGTAGGTCAAGAAGAAAAAGTATCATGGCAGCAAATGGATGCCGGCGGTCGTGATGCCGAATTCCAATTCTTGATGGATAACAATAGCCGAATCATCATGGGAGCATTCCAAATGTCTCCGGATGAATTACCGGGCTATAATCACCTATCTCGTGGTACAAATACCCAGTCCCTTAGTGAGTCTAATAATGCCTATCAATTGACCGCTTCCAGAGATTCTGGATTGCGTCCATTGATTTACGATATTCAAGATCTACTTAATACACACATTTTCCCAAGATTCTTCCACAGTCTTTCTAAGACCCATCAATTAGTTTTGTCCGGTTTAGATAAGGATGATCCAGAAAAGGAAGCAACTCGACTTGCAACGGATATTCCCTTGCATATGACATACAATGACGTATTGAAAAAAGTCGAAAAAGATGTGATACCGCAAAACTTGGGCGGAGAGTATCCGTTAAATCCACAATTCCAACAAGTGCTGGAAAAATATTTATCAGTTGGTCAGATCATGGAATCGTTTTTTGGTATTCAAGGTGCTTCAACTGACCCTAGATTTGCATGGTATCGCGACCCTCTATGGATGCAGCGTGAGCAGATCTTGATTCAGCAAGCTCAGATAGCAATGCAGAATCAGCAAATGCAGCAACAAATGCAACAGCAACAGCAAATGGCGCAAATGCAAGCTCAGAATCCACAACCTGAGGACGGCGAAGAACCGCAACAGGAAGATGCACAAAAAACTGAGAATTTAATGTTTGAGTTAATGCAAAAAAACATTAAGAGTAACCATAATACTATCAGCCAAATGATTTTGGCTCGCCATAATGAAGTTGCCCAGAAGCACGCAAAAGCTTTTGAGGAAGACTCTAAAAAAGCGGCCGAACAAATTATTAATACTATTACCAAGCCTAAAAAGAAGAAGTAGGGTAAAATGTTTTTATCGGAATTGCAGACGGCAGCTATCCGCAAAATATTAGACAATCTTTTCCTCAAGCTCAAAGCAAAGGTCTTAGGAGAATTCTTCAAAGGCCCCAAGCTTTATTTTCAGATATCCCGCAGAGCCAATGCGCTTGAGACTTTAGCTGGCATTTTTAAGTACTCGTTATTCACAACCGACCCAAACGCTACTTTTGATCCAAAACAGGTAGCGCCACTCGCAAATATTACCGGTAATTATATTGACGCAGAAAAAAATCGAGCGCTTGTTAGAATTATCGAAGGTGTGCAAAACGGCGATCCAGAAACTTTGCCAGAAATCATAGAATCTTCCATTGATAAATCTAATAATTACATAAAGATGCTGGTTACCACCGAAGTAAGAACGGCGCAAGCTCGGGGCGAGATGCATGGAATACAAACGGTTGGCGCCTCAATGGGGGTCGCAGATCCGACCGTAGTAAGATTGGGTGTTTTAGATAATCGTCTATGCCATATTTGTACCAAGCTGTGGCATATGCCGAATAATGTATTAATACCAAGAGCTTATAAAGTTTCAGAGCTTCAAGAGGGATATAATACGGACCGCGTTAATCCTGTACCGACCGTTGCGCCTAGTCATCCCCGTTGCCGACATATTTTAACCTTAGTGCCACCCAATATGGGATACAATGAGGCTGGACGACTGAAATTCATGGGCTTTGGGTATGACATGTACGCAGAGCAACACAAAGAGTTGGGCAAGTCGGAGACCAATATTAGTGCTTCACCTACCATGGATATCAGCCAATTCGTTGAATTTTCCATGGAGCATGAAAAAGAATGCCCTAGCTGTCTTGCTGACATTCCACATAACCACACGTAATCATTTAAATAACAGATAATTCGCCTAATATTTTGTATATGCGGATTTACGGCGTAGCTACCAGCGAGGCAATCGATTCTTCAGGCGAGCAAGTTGATATTGCTGGAGCTAATATCGATGATATGGTGAATGGGAAAGCCCACCTCAATTTCGAGCATTTAAACCAAGCGGATGACATTTTAGGCAGAGTAACTTTTGCTAAGAAGATTTTCTCACAAGCGGATTGCGCTAATGAGCGTGAACTTCAATGCTGGAATGATGTGCAATTACCCTTAGTTTATTTTGAAGGAATGCTTTACGACAAGGAACTTCACCCCGGCGCGATCGCCCTAGCAGCTATCATCCGTTCTTACGTTAAAGCTGGCCAAAAGATCGATTGCGGAGTTTCCGTGCAAGGAGCTACTATTGAACGTGGCCAAGGCAGCGATTCCCATATCCTGAAACGCACCCTGATCCGAAGCCTTTCCCCTACTTTACGTCCATGCAATAAAACATGTTGGATTTTTTTACTTGCCGATGACGCCGCAGATGTATTAAAGTCAGAATCAGCCGCATCCTTTGATTTCGATACTGCGCCGACCCATGGATTTATTGAAATCGAAGATTTTATATTCAATGATATTGCCGGCGCAGTTAGCGAGCTTAATAAGACGCTCACAGCCGGAATGGGTAATGTTGCTCCGTCACAGTTAACAGGTGGCGCCGCGCTCGCTAAAGAGAATTTTGCTAAAAAGCCTAAAGTCAGGAACACAATTAAAGCCGCTATTAGGGACTGGAACCGTGTTAGGCCGTTAAGCGAAGTCATTAAATCCGCACTAAAGGATGTGAGCGAAGATTACATCGATCATTACGCAGATTTAGCTCACGATATCATGCTTAAGAAGGGTGAGCCGTCTTTAATTCGTATTGGCTCAAGTCATGGTAACGAAGATGCGCTTGCTAGCCAGAAAACTCTGATTGATGGGCTTTATATGCAAGCTAATGGCGGAAAAGCTTTCCGAGCTGTAAACGATGCCGGTCAAGAAGTAGCAATTAGAGCGCCAAGATTAACAGAATCTAAAAATGAAACAGCAAAAAATGCGGCAGCGTATTACTCTGTAGCTAATTGGGCAGGATTGCACCAGCATGTGCCAGCTACAGCCTATTTTGCTCACGGCGCATTCCCAGTGGAAGGTGGCAGTTTATGGCATGCTACGCAAAAAACAGCTGGACACACTGCCTTAGAAGGTTCTAATTATGAAAAAGCCAGTAAATCTGCTAAAGATAGCGGGCTAGCACATAAACTGGCTCTACTTGATTTAATTACTGGAAATTCTAAGAGAAATTATGGTAATGTATTAGTTGATGGTGAAAATTTAAAGCATGTGGATAATGATCATGCATTTGAATTTACGAAATACCCTAACATGCACTTAAATTTGGTTGGTGACGATATTATGCACGATGATGCAAAGAAATGGTTACACAGTCTAGACCCCAAATCATTGGCGGTTATCTTAGTGCGCAATAAAATCCCCCTTGATAAAATCAAGCTCGCTATTAAAAATTTAAAAGCGGCGCAATTGCTTTCTGATCACCCAATCAGAAACATTGTATCGAAAGCATATCCAGAACATGATCAAGATTTATAATGTAATTTCCGATAAAGCCAGCGTTGAGTTAGCTCAAGTGCGTACCGATGGTCACGCCGTTGAGTTTACAGTTGACAATACGAACGGTAAGCTACCTGCCGAAGTTAAAACATTTGCAGATTTGCAGGATTATATCCAAGGCACCAGCCACCTTAAGTTAGTTCAACCAACAGAACCGCTCGCTCATTTACTGCGATACACACTGGAAAATGGCGATCTAGTCGAAGTTACAACTGATGGAGCGACCTGTCTAGTTAATGGCAGATTAATTTCTCAAGAAGAAAAAGCGTCCCTCTTTGATGCGATTAGCGAAGGTAAGATCGCTGTTGCACATAAAGCAGACATTAATTCTCCTATTCCAGTGCTTCCACAAAAACCAAAAACTGTAAACAAGCCGGCGCTTAATAGACATCTAATGAAAATGTACAGCGATGAGTCTAAACAGTTGCTGGAAGATAGAAAACAAAAAGCTCGTCAAGGTGAATCAGATTTAACGGGTATGGAATTTGACGATCCAGATAGTGCCCATATGGTTCAAAACATGCTAACTAGCCTTGCCCGTGCGGAGGATGACAATGCCTAAAAATAATACACCGGATGTACCATTTGAAGCGCAGGACGATTTAAATCAGCCAGAAGTTTCCGCAACAGCACAGCCAGCTCCAGCACCTGAAATACCCTCTACCCCAGAGCCGGAAATGGAACCGTGGACTCCACCGGAAAATCCAGAAGACGCGATTTGGGATAGTTCAGCCCCATCAGATTTTTTGCATTCTTTTGCTCAGGATTATGCTAAAAGCCCCATTCATATGCCGAGCTATAGGCTCGAAAGCCTGATCGAGCATCCAAATGCATCAAGTGATACTATTCAGCATTTATATAACGAGAAAAAAGCCGGAAACGAAAAATTTAAAGAGATATCAGGTCATCGTTTTGCTTCCGCTAAGAATGCCCCAGCATCAATTGTACAAGATTTTCTGGAAAGCCACAAAACTAGCGAGGATGATGACTACAGCGACTTAGAAGATGTTTTAAACCATCCATCTGTAACGCCGGAGATGGCGCATGAAGCTCTTCGCAGTAACTTGAGGAATAAAAACACCCGTACTGCGTTAAGCAGCGACAAGTTTCAGCCCAAAGATATGCTTGCTATTATTAAGGAGCATGAAGCTGCCAACCCAGAAGACCATGCAACACGCTGGAAACTGGATAAGTATAAAGAGCGCTTAATTGATTCCAAGCACCACGATATCGATTCCCTAAAAGCGACCAAGGAAATGCTTTTAAATCCAGAAAAAGAGCATACCAGTAGCGGAGATGTGCTAGAGGACATGTATCATGAGTCCATGGGGAACGTGCGCAGATTAGCGACAAATCCACTATGGCAACACCGTGATTTGGAAGACATGTACGATCACGTTGGTTCTGATAGCGATATCTTAAATCATCCAAACATTGACCCAAGTTTTGTCGCAGCTAAGGCACTTAATCCCTCTAGCCCAGAAGAAGCTTATGCAGCGATTTCCAGTTCCCGTTTACCTCATGAAGTTCAGAAACGTTTAATTGACGCAACGCCACCCGATACGGAATCATATGACCCAGAGACGTATGAAACATCTACAGCTTCCAAATTGCTCGACAATGAGAGCTTGAGCCCAGAATTAGTTTCGGCTGTTTATCATAAAGGTGCGAAGTCATTAAAAGATAGAGTTATTAAACACCCAAATGTTTCAGACGATATCTTAGAACATTATCATCAAACTGGTGCAGAAGATCCGAAAAATGACCGCCATTTCTTAGAAAACGCTAAACGTGTACCTAAATCTATCTTGCTTAATATCGCTAAGAATGGTAAACCTGCAGATGTGGTTAGAGCGCTAAAACGTCAAGGTGTTGACCAAGAAGTTCTAGCTGTGGCTAAAAAACGCCGTGCAGCTGATATTCAGACAGCCGTTCGCGATCACCCTCTTTACGATAAAAACGAAATCAAAGCAGACGTAATAGCCGGCAAGGTTACCCCAGCCGAATATATCGCTGATCACGATAAGAGTATGTCGGATGAAGAAAAGACCAAGCTGCATCCGATGTATGCAGATAGAATCGCGTCTAAGCCATTAAAAAACTTAGACGATATTGAAACCGCAATTCATTACCATTCCTCTCCTTTCGTTAGCGATGAAACTAAAGCGACTATTGCCAATAAAATTATCGACAATACAGTGCAATCTTATCGAGATATGGACTGGGATAAGCGCCGTAAATGCTTGTCAGCCGTAATGGATATTGCGAATAACGGTGACGCTAGAGCGCAAGACGAGTTCTTAAAGCAAGGCAGTTTGTTAAATAATAATTTTGACCCATCCAAAATCACGGACTCAGGTTTTATCGATAAAGCTATCGCTAAAGGCGAAAACATGCCCCGTGAGATGGCGAACAATCCGCACCTTAACTTTGAACAAGCAAAAAAAGTTGCCCAGTATCACATTGGCTATCATCTTATTGATAACCAGCTAGAATCTTTATCAGATGAAGATAAAAGCCAAAGATTAAACGATTTGATTCAAATCAATCCGGAGATTAAATACGCTTCGCTTGCTTCCGATCACGTGCCGAGTAGTTTTAAGCATAACCTATTGAATTCAATGACTGAGGCTGAGTTGACCGATCTTAACCATAATACGGTTAAAGATTTGCCGGCAGAGTTACGCGCTAATTTTGCACTTAATAAGTATCATACCAGTTTAGTCGATGGCGGTGCCCATCAGGAAACCGCTCTTAATTCGTTACACCCGAGTGAAGTTAATATTAATGACGTATTTCGCTCCACTCCTCACAGTGAGTTTCAGCCCAGCCTTAGGTATGCACACCAAGATCATTTCGCCAAACCAATGGACGAAGATGCAGTCAGTATGCTCACTGAGAACAATTTGTCTCATTATATCGGTAAACGCCGTTTACATAACAATTTCGATTGGTCAGAGCTTCCTTTAAACGGACCAAATGCTTACGAAGTAAACCGCATGCTAATTAATCACGGCGGTCGTAATGGTTACGCACCGTTAAACCATTTAGCCGACCCTAATTATACGGCAATTACACCCCAGCAAAAAGAAATTCTGATTGATTGGGCTGCCAGAGAACGCGCACTGCATCCATCCGTCAGAGATAGTTATTTCCAGCAAAATCCAGATAGCTTGCTTCTAATGGCTAAGAATAACCATAAAGTTGCCCATTCTATGTTGCAGTCTTTGTATGGTAGGGGCCAATTACCGGATAATTTGATTCCAGCGTTAGCTCAAGTTAGTACCGAAGATTTACTTGCCGCTACTTTAAGTGGACAGGACGATCTTGGCGTTGATGTGGAATCAGCTGTTGCTAAAACTTACGGCGATATCGGCAACATGATGAAAAAGGTAATCAGTTCAGGTAATATGACTGATATCGAAAACTCTATCCAGTTTCTAAATCATCGAGTTAATTGGCCTGAAGAAGTTGCGCCCGGCATACAACTTACCAATGATACAATGCAAGGGATTTCAGCGTCAAGCCTAAACGTACAAGATAAACTAAATCTTTATAAACAAATTCTTAATTTTTCTAACAAGCGAATCAAGCTCGACCCTAATTCGGAAGAAGCCGTTGCAAGCGCCATCGTAGAAAACAATGATTTATCGGAATTGTTTGAAATCGGTCGGCGCATGTCGCAATTCAGCTCCATCAGGATCGCGGCCCAGCAATCCCTGAAAGAACCGTCTACATTAGATGATAAATCATTAAAAGCGGCATTTAGGTCTCGCATGATTGAGAATAATGATGATGGACATGTCATAGCTAAAAACATAAAAGAAGCTGCTAGCCGTGAAAATTCGGAATTAAAATCCGAAGCACTGCAAGTGGCATTTAGTCTTATTAATAGAAATGCATTTAGCAATTATGCTACAGATGCCGAGGGTAATTATTTAAGAAAACAAATTATCCGCACAGCCGTAGATAATTTATCTTCGCCGAACGAATACCATAAAACCCTCGCGCAGGATTCGGTTCGCGCCTTGATCGAAAGTAACCACACTCCTGCAGATCAGCGATTGCAATTATGGAAAGCGTTACCACCCGATGCTGCTTTTGCTCCACGTTGGAACAGTTTCATGGGATCGAAAGATTTCATCAATATTGCCAATCAACAGCCGTCAGGGGGCTGGGCACAAAAACTTTTATCGCAAAACCTACAACAATTTCCAGTCGAGCTACAAAACGATGTGGTCAATACATTGATCGACCATAACGCAGTTGGACCGCTCGCGGTAACACAGTCTCTTCGTGGCAGTAACGAAATATCCGAAGAAGCGGCCGCCCGATTGTATCATTCACTTCCGGATTTTGCTAGTAAGACCCAAGCGATTGTCAATTTGGCAGATGCCGGTTCTTCGGCGTATATGGCATCAAGATTTGAAAAAATTATGCCAGCCTACATAAAAGATCTTAAAGATGTTAAAAATCTGGAAACTGATCCGTTATACAGAAGAGCTTTACGCCTTGAAACGCTGAACAGCACTGGAGATCTACTCAATGAATTCAATGATCGTTCCCCATACGCAAACGAAGAGAAAAAAGCCGCAATTCGTAATTTAGCTAATACTTTAGTTGACGAGTATTTCGACATTGATTCCGAAAATCCAGCTGAACGTGCCAACGTGCCAAGAGCGCAATATCGTCACATGCTGGACTACGCTTCGCCAGAAAAGCACGAAACTATCGCTAAAATGGTAGCTACACAGGCCGCCGATTCAGTTTTAAGAGATGTGCGTTCCGATTTGGCTACAGTATCCGAAGATTTAATGGAATCTCCGCATATCAGTGCCGACAGCAAAATGTTCCTGTACCGTTCAAATCCAATAATGATCGGTAATTCGACATTTAGACAGACAAAGCATGACGCAGCGAGTTTAAGTATTGCCAAAGAGTTTTTGGATAGTCACGGTGTAGATGACTCAGTGTTTGGTAACATGATCAACTATATCCAACCGTCTGAACAGAATGATATGGTTAAGAGAGCGTTTCGCAGTGAAGCTTTCGCTAAAGCTAACCCATCAATCAGCTATCGCCACATGCTACAAGGACTCTCTCCGCAAGTATTGAGTCAATCAGAATGCGACCAGATCATTAAAGATCACCCTAAAGCCGCGTACCTCCTAATGGCTACAGGTCAAGGTGACGTAGAATTTACTGACCGCGTCATGGAAAACTTTGAAAAAGACTGGGCAGAAGATCCGAAATTATTCGATACTCATAGTATTAATAAGTTTTTAGCTAGCCCAAACTGCGCTGATCGCCATGTGCAAAAATTAGTTGATCACGGAATCGGCAGAGAAAATGGAAATCGTGGCGATTTATTAGCTACATTGCTTGAAAGCAATCGCGTATCACCGGAACAGTTCAAAGCGATTAGCAATTCTTGGTATGGAGATACAAGAGAATTTCTAGCGGCTGCAGCTGAGTGCCCGAGTGTTGATTACGATACACTAAAAAAGATGCGCGATAAGGAAGTAAAAATCCATGGCGAAATGATCAAGCCTCACCAAGACTTCCCGAAATCTTATATTAATCCTACTCATGGTGCAAAACTTTTCCGCGAAACTTACCCGCAGGCATTGCCTAAAATGAAGGGCCTTAGTTCTAAGCGTAGTAAAGTTGAATCAGTGGAAATTGATACGCAGCTAGAAGCTGCAATGAAATTGATTCCAGCCGAAGGTATTAGCTGGGCGCAATTTAAACGTGAAAATCCAAAAATGGAAAACTGGCCTAAAGTTAAAAAGATATTCATGGCTAAGAACAATAAGCCTGTGATGCCAGAAGATTTCGCCCAAGCTATGGCTACCGGTGCGGATAAATACCATATTACTTACTCCAACTGGTCTGGAATGCAGCGCCATTTAGATGGCGATTCACCTTCTGTTGCGCCAGATAAGTTAGGTAATTTGGTTATGCAGTTTAATACCGGCGAATCATTCGATAAAATCCTCGGAGAAGATCCAAAACTTTGGGCGCTTTATCAGTACGTACAACGCTCAGCTAACGGTTTTGCTGGTACCGAAGCCTCTGGCCATCCTGTGACGCCTCATACAGCTTCATGGATTCGTATCGATACCACTGACCCAGAATCTTTTATTGTAGAAGAGTTTCAATCTGATTTTGGAGCTAAACTACGAGACGAATTTACAAAAGTTTTTGATGCGCACGGGAAAACAGTAACTTTAAATGGCCACAGCTATACGCCAGAAGAAGCGGATGCGTATTGCCGTAAGATTGAGAATACTTTCCAGTCATGGTTACCAGCTGCGTATAAAGGCTTACACGAATTAGCGAAAAAACAAGGCAAGAAAAAAATCTATATCCATGGACTCGGCGTAAGGAAAGAACTGTCAGGCGTTAATCAGGGTAAGTTTGTAAAAGTGTTCCATGATGCATACCATAAAATGCCACAAGAACATGGGTTTAGTCCATGTAAATATGACGATTATCCGGTGGTATCCGATCGATTCAAAGGTAGGGGACTGGATTGTTGGGTTAAAGATATATCGGAAGATTAATCTTCCCAGCCCCTTAGATTATAATATAAATCTATGACAGAGCAACTGCAATGCCCGATACTTAGGATTTCCCACAATGAAGGGCTCCAATCACCGAACTTTTCTGGCCGGTTAACAAATCTCGGGTATGGCTCCGTTGATATTGCCTCTTCACCCACAAGGTAAAAGAAATTCTTAATGTAAAATGCTTTACTGAGCTTGCACATTGTAAAATTCTTTCAATGCATAAGGCAATATCGCGTTCCATAAGCTGGGATTCCAAGCGCCTATTTCCCATAGGTAAACATCATCACCCCTAAGGGTCATTAAATCGGACATCTTCGCCCGAAGAAAGAAACCGCGCCTGTGCAAAGACACCTTAAGGTTATTCATGGACCTAACTTTTCTTGTTATTGGCCGCTTCCTTGATTTGCCCCTTAAGATCACGTAAACGACTCCTCGCCCCGATCTTTGCAGGAACCCTAACTATCGACTCCTCGCCTTTTTCATTTGTGACCGCTTGTACGGTATAATCCATTCCATCCTTAGATGTTAAGGTTTCGCTCAGCACTTTCACGCTAGGCTTAATCTTAAATCCAAAGAAAACCTTGATTTTATTGATAATTTTACCGATTAGTTTCATATTTCTCCCCTATTTTAATTAATTTTAACCCACAGTTTGTACGCTAAATATGGATCTATCCATAAAGTTTTCCAAACATTATGCATAGCGGTACCGCGCCATAACTCAATCCCCTCATAGATACGGTCAAATATGTGATAATCCGTGAGTGCGCTCGACTTACCTGCGAAATGCGCGACCGCCAAGCGATTCCCTTTATCTATAAATCTTTCATTTAGTCGAATCTTTGAAATTTTCCGCACCGAAGATACTCCCTAAAGGCTTTTTGGATCTCGCAACTTTGAACAATCTTAAAAATCTTACTCATGGTTTCACCCCGCATAAGTTTTCTAAGATCAAGAACGTGACCGCCGTACCAGAATGCCCAAT
>Ga0315901_10007886_pt1 | contig 12489 bp, 14 predicted proteins | sample LakEriMetagenome_10_FD_203761 | JGI IMG/M metagenome (GOLD analysis project Ga0315901, IMG submission 203761) | Freshwater fungal communities from buoy surface, Lake Erie, Ohio, United States - Buoy 2 MA116 | ecosystem: Environmental > Aquatic > Freshwater > Lake | place: USA: Lake Erie, Ohio...
AGTCGCAGGACGCAGCGCCTATGCGCTGTGCCGTCCGCCTGGCCATCACGCCGAGGCGGCGCGTGCCGGAGGGCATTGCTACGTGAACAATGCCGCGCTGGCCGCGCAGGTCCTCGTCGATGCGGGTGCCTCGCGTGTCGCCGTGCTCGACATCGACAGCCACCACGGCAACGGCACGCAGAGCATCTTCTGGTCCCGGGGGGATGTCCTGACCGTGTCGGTGCACGCCGACCCGGACCGGTACTATCCGTGGTTTGTGGGCCGTGCCGTCGAGCGTGGAGCGGGAGCAGGGGAGGGCTGCAACCTGAATCTCCCGCTGGCCCTGGGTACGGGTGATACCGGATGGCTCGAGGCCATTGCACACGCCATCACCGCGATCCGCCAGTTCGGTCCGGAGGCCCTCGTTGTGCCCCTCGGTTTTGATGCGTCGGCCCACGAGCCGCTGGCGGCGCTTACCGTGTCGGCCGATGGCTTCGCCCGGGCGGGTGCACTCATCGGCGGCTTGCGCCTGCCAACGGTCATCACACAGGAGGGCGGCTACAACGTCGACAAAATTGGGGAACTGCTGGAGTGCTTCCTCAATGGCTGGGCTGAGCCGGCGTGAGGGCGTCGCGCTGCGCACTGGCGGTGCCCTGGCCGATCGGATGCGTGCGGCGTCTTCGCGGTGCGTGGCTGGGCGCACGGGCCAGAGTCAGCCCCTGGCTGAAAGGTGACGCCCACGCCGGGGGCCCGTAGCCAGGTCGTGCACACGAACGGCGCGACCGCCCGCGCCTGTGACCCCAGTGTGACCCCCGGGAGACGCCAAGCGAGACCCCAGGCGGGGTGAAGCCGATCAAGCCTTGAATTGTGAGTGGATTAGGTGGTGGCCAGGGAGGGAATCGAACCCCCGACACCGTGATTTTCAGTCACGTGCTCTACCAACTGAGCTACCTGGCCGCTCGGTGAGACAGCGAAGTATAGCACGGGCCCGACAGCCCCCGGCACGCGTGGCACCGGGGGCAGGCCACGTGCAGCGCTAGGCGCTGGCCGCGTCGGTCTCGCGCAGCATGCCGAGCTCGCGCCGCACCTTGACGTCGATGGCGTCGCGGATGTCGGTGTGCTCACGCAGGAACGCCTTCACGTTCTCGCGGCCCTGGCCCAGCCGCTCGCCACCGTACGAGAACCAGGCGCCGCTCTTCTCGACAATCTTCTTCTCGACCGCCAGGTCGAGCAGATCGCCCTCGCGCGAGACGCCTTCGCCGTAGACGATGTCGAACTCGGCCTCGCGGAAGGGCGGGGCCATCTTGTTCTTGACCACCTTGACGCGCGTGCGGCCACCGATGACGTTCTCGCCGTCCTTGATGGCGCCGATGCGCCGGATGTCGATGCGCACCGAGGCGTAGAACTTGAGCGCGCGGCCGCCGGTCGTCGTTTCCGGGTTGCCGAACATGACGCCAATCTTCTCGCGCAGCTGATTGATGAAGATGAGCACGGTCTTCGACTTCGAGATGGCGCCGGTGAGCTTGCGCAGCGCCTGCGACATGAGGCGCGCCTGCAGACCCATCTGCGCCTCGCCCATCTCGCCTTCGATTTCGGCCCGGGGCACGAGTGCCGCCACCGAGTCGACCACGACCACATCGACGCTGCCCGAGCGGATGAGCACCTCGACGATTTCGAGCGCCTGCTCGCCGTTGTCGGGCTGCGAGACCAGCAGGTTGTCGATGTCGACCCCCAGCTTGCGGGCATATTCGGCGTCGAGCGCATGCTCGGCGTCGACGAATGCCGCCAGCCCGCCCGCCTTCTGCGCCTCGGCAATCACCTGCAGCGCCAGGGTGGTCTTGCCCGACGATTCCGGCCCGAACACCTCGACCACGCGGCCGCGGGGCAGCCCGCCGATGCCCAGGGCGTAGTCGATGCTGATGGCACCGGTCGAGATGGCCTCGACAGGGGCAATGGTGTTGCGCTGGCCCAGGCGCATGATGGCGCCCTTGCCGAACTGCTTTTCAATCTGGCCCACGGCCACGTCAAGGGCCTTGACCCGTTCCTGTCGTTCGTCGATTGCCATGTCGGAGGATGTCCTTTCGAAGCAGACCCCATCCTAGAAACGCGCCAAGCGAAAGTCAAGCGAAAATCGGCCGGGTGCACACGCGATAGCAGCGCGGAATCAACAAGTTGCAGAGACCCCGCCACTTTCGCCCCGGGACGGCACGTCGATTTCCGCCGCCACGCATTTGCGGGAAACGGCAGGAATTGCCTATCGTGTCTGGGACCTCATGCCCAGTCCCCTGGGCCATGCGCTGGGCGGGCTGACCGTCGGGTTGCTGGCCACCGCCCACCGCGCACATCCCGTGTCGGCCGATACCCGTCGGCTGGTGCTGGCCTGCGTCGCGGCCGCCGTGGCCCCCGACCTCGATTTCCTCTGGAACCGGCACAGCATGGAAACCCACAGCGTCGGCGCGGCCCTGCTGGCCGGGATGGCCGCCGGCGGGCTCACACGGCGGCCCCTGTGGGCGCTGGCTGTGGCGCTGGCCTGGGCGTCTCACCCGCTCTTCGACTGGCTCGGCTCGGACGATGGGCCCCCGCTGGGCGTGACGGCGCTGTGGCCGTGGTCTGATGAGTTCTACTTCGGCTATCTCTACGTGTTCGATTCCATCGGGCGCAACATGCGTGACCCGAACTTCTGGCCGTCGAACATCCGTGCGGTGGTGAAGGAAGTGCTGCTGCTCGGCCCGGGCGTGGCGTGCCTGCTCTGGTGGCATGCACGCCCGCCCGGGTCCGGGTCCCGCTAGAGCCGCTCGATGGCGAGGGCGACGCCGTTGCCCCCGCCGAGGCACAGCGTGGCCACGCCGCGGCGCAGTCCGCGTGCCCCGAGCGCGTAGATGAGGGTCGTCAGCACACGGGCACCCGACGCGCCGATGGGATGACCCAGCGCCACCGCACCGCCGTTGACGTTGACGCGGGCCGGGTCGACGCCGAGCTCGCGCATGACCGCCACGGCCTGCACGGAAAACGCTTCATTCAGCTCGATCAGGTCGACGTCGTTCAGCGTCCATCCGGCCTTGCGAAGCACGCGGCGGGTGGCCTCGACCGGCGTCATCAGCAGCATCTTCGGCTCGATGCCGCTCGTGGCCTGGGCGACGATGCGGGCCAGGGGCGTCACCCCGAGGGCCTGAGCCCGCGCGGCGCTCATCACGACGAGCGCTGCCGCCCCGTCGTTTACCGGAGGGGCGTTGCCGGCCGTGACCGTGCCGTCCTTGCGGAAGGCCGGCTTCAGGGCCCGAAGCGACTCGGCGCTTGTGTCGGGCCGTACCGACTCGTCGTGTGCGAACATCACCGGGTCGCCCTTGCGCTGCGGGATGGGCACGGGCAGGAGTTCCGCCGCGAAGGCACCACTCGCCTGGGCGGCCGCGGCCTTCCGGTGGCTGTCGGCCGCGTACTGATCCTGTTCGTCACGCGTCACCGTGAAGGCATCGGCCACGGTTTCACCCGCGTTGCCCATGTGCCAGTTCTCGAAGGCACACCACAGGCCGTCGTGAATCATGGCGTCGACGACGGTGCCGTTGCCCATGCGCAGGCCCTCGCGCACGCGGGGCAGCAGGTAGGGAGCGTTGCTCATCGACTCCATGCCGCCGGCCACCGCAATGTCGATGTCGCCGGTCTGGATGCCCTGATGCGCCAGCATCACGGCCTTGAGTCCCGAGCCGCACACCTTGTTGATGGTCAGGGCCGCCACGCGCGGGCTGAGGCCGCCGTTGAGGGCCGCCTGCCGCGCGGGTGCCTGCCCGGTGCCGCCGCCCACCACGTTGCCCATGATGCATTCGTCGACCAGGGCGGGGTCGATGCCGGCCCGGGCCACCGCCTCCCGCACCACCATGGCGCCCAGCTGGGGCGCGGTGAAATCTTTCAGGGTGCCGAGGAACTTTCCGGTCGGGACACGCACCGCACTGACAACGACGGCTTCAGTCATGATGATGAATCTCCACGCGCTGGATGATGTCGGGCCCGAGAAAGGCCTCGAGGCGCGACCGTATGAGTCCGAGTGATCGTTCCACCTCGCGTGTCCAGGCGGGCGTCTCGGCCGTGACGCGCAGCACGCCGCCAGGCAGCAGCCGCGCGCGCGTGGCGCGGGCCATGGCCGCGCCCACCGAGGTCTGCCAGGCAAACGCCACCTTCTCGTCGCAGAGCGGCGCCGGCCGCACAATCGACGCAATCAGGCCCGTGAGCACACGCTGGGCGGGAACCATCAACTGAGGATAGCATCGGCAGGATGCTGATTCTGGCCTCGGCCTCTCCACGCCGCGCGCAGCTGCTGACGGCTGCCGGCATCCCGTTCGAGGTGTGTGCGGTCCCCATCGACGAGCAGCCCCTGGCAGGCGAGTCGCCGAAGGCCTATGTGCAGCGGCTGGCCGAGGCCAAGGCCCGGGCCGTGGCGACCCACTGGCCCGGAGACCCGCGCCCGGTGCTGGGGGCCGACACCTCCGTCGTGCTCGGAGACGAGATTCTCGGCAAGCCCGCCGACGAGGCAGACGCCGGGCGCATGCTGGCGCGGCTGCAGGGGCGCACGCACGAGGTGCTGACCGGCGTGGCCCTCCTGCGTCCCGGGCACCCGCCCCTCGTTGCCGTGGAGCGGGCCACGGTAACCCTGCGGGTGATGACATCCGATGACATCGCGGCCTACCTCGCCACCCGGGAGTGGCACGACAAGGCCGGGGCCTACGCGATCCAGGGCACCATGGCCCGTCACATCGAGGCCGTGTCCGGCTCATACACCGCTATCGTCGGGCTGCCTGTGGCGCTGGTATGCCGGTGGGTGTTGGGATATTCTGGGCACTAAAGGTAAAGGCGGTTCAACAAACATGGCGCACAAAACCATCAAAGTCGGTCTGACCAGTCTGGTGCTGTCGCTGGCCTTCGGCGGTCTGCTGTATTCGACCATGGGTGAAGCCACCGAATACTACAAGCACGTCGATGAAGTGATGACGCAGCCCGGCGACTGGTACGGCAAGAAGCTGCAGCTGCACGGCTACATCGTTCAGGACTCGATTCTCAAGCGGAAGAACAGCCTCGACTACAAGTTCAAGGTGCACAGCAACGGACAGGTGGTCGAAGCCACCTATACCGGCGTGGTGCCCGACACGTTCAAGGACGATGCCGAAGTGGTGCTCAAGGGCACGCTGTCGTCCGAAGGCTTTGCCGTCTCCCCGAATGGGGTGATGGCCAAGTGCCCGTCGAAATACGAAGCCAAACCCGGCGCGCCCACCTCCTAGGCGCGCCGTCGTCTCCCGGGGCGCCGCGCGCGGCGGTTGCCCCCCAGTTCATGCGAGTCTGACGTCAGTCGCACGGTCGTCCTATGGCTGTACTCGGTTCCTACCTGCTCCTCTTCACGTTCATGGTTGCGGCCTATGCCGCGGCGGCCTCGGTGGCCGGTGCCCGTCGGCGCAACACTCGACTCATCGAGAGCGGCATCGGGGCGTTCTACCTCGTGGCGGCGCTGATGACGGTGGCCAGCGGCATCATCATCTACGCCTTCGTAGCGGGCGACTATTCCATCCGCTACGTGCAGCGCTACTCCGACAGCGTGCAGCCCCTCTTCTACAAGATCACCTCGTACTGGGGCGGCCTCGACGGGTCGGTCATGTTCTGGGTGTTCCTGCTGTCGCTCTTCGGGTCGGTAGCCGTCCGGGTCAACCGCGAGCGGCACCGCGAGCTGATGCCGTATGTGGTGGCCGTCATCAGTGCCGTCGAGATGTTCTTCCTCTTCCTGATGATCATCCACAACAATCCGTTCGAGACGTACCTCACGCAGGCGCCGACGGACGGGCGCGGGCTCAACCCGCTGCTGCAGAACTTCTACATGGCGATTCATCCGCCGACCATGTATCTCGGCTTTGTCGGCCTGACGATTCCGTTCGCGTTCGGCCTGGCGGCCCTCATCACCGGCCACCTCGACGATTCGTGGCTGCGCGCAGTGCGCCGCTGGACGATGTTCTCGTGGTTCTTCCTGTCGTTCGGGCTGACGCTCGGCATGATCTGGGCCTACGAAGAGCTGGGGTGGGGCGGCTTCTGGGGCTGGGACCCGGTGGAAAATGCCGGGCTGCTGCCGTGGTTCACGGCGACCGCGTTCCTGCACTCGGTGATGGTGCAGGAGCGGCGCGGGATGCTGCGCGTCTGGAACGTCACGCTGGTCATCATCACGTTCCTGCTGACGATTTTCGGCACGTTCATGACGCGCTCGGGCGTGGTGCAGTCGGTGCACGCGTTCGGCGACGACCCGGCGCTGGCGCGGCTGTTCCTGTCGTTCATGGCCGTCGTGGCGCTCTTCTCGTTCGGCTGGGTGATCTACCGACTCCCGCTGCTGCAGGCCAGGCATGAACTCGACTCGTGGGTCTCGCGCGAGGCGGCGTTCCTGGCCAACAACTGGATCCTGCTGTTCTCGGCATTCTTCGTGCTCTTCGCCACGATGTTCCCGACCATCACCGAGATGATCAACGGCGAGCGCCTCACGGTCGGGCCGCCGTTCTTCAATCGCTGGATGACCCCCATCGGACTCATGCTGCTGGCCCTCACCGGCATCGGGCCGCTGCTGGCGTGGCGCAAGTCAACCATTGAGAATCTGCTGCAGCAGTTCCTGTTCCCGGTGGCCCTGGCGCTGGCCGTCTCCGGCGGGCTGGTGGCCATGGGCGTGCGGGTGTGGAGCTCGGGGATTTGCTTTGCGCTCTGCGGCCTGGTGTTCGGCACCATCGCGCAGGAGTTCTACCGCGGGGCGAACGTGCGCCGCGGCATGACGGGCACCGACCTCTTCACGGCCATGGTCGGGCTGGTCGGGCGCAACAAGCGCCGCTACGGTGGCTACATCGTGCACCTCGGCATCGTCCTGATGTTCCTGGGGTTCGCCGGCGAGGGCTTCAGCCGTGACGAGCAGCTGCTGCTCAAGCCCGGCGAGGAGGCCACCGTCGGGCGCTACGTGCTCCACATGGACGCCATCCGCGTGACCGACGACGGCCAGAAGCAGATGGTGACGGCGCACATCAGCGTGAAGGACACCGATGGTGCCGACCTCGGGCGCATGTATCCGGCCAAGTGGTACTTCCGGAAGCACGAGGAAGAGCCCACCACCGAGGTGGGCATCCGTCGCTCGTTCGCCGAGGACCTCTACATCGTGATGCCGGCCTTCGAGCTGGCCGATCAGACCGCCAGCGTCGAGGTGCACGTGAATCCCCTCGTCAACTGGCTGTGGGTCGGCTTTGGCATCATGGCACTGGGCACCGGCATCGCGCTGCTGCCCGAGCGGGCCCTCAGTTTCGCGGCGGCGCGCGTGCCGGCCGAGGCGGTGACCGCATCGCTGCTCGCCGGCGCGCTGCTGGCAGGCCCGGCGATGGCCGAGGCGCAGCATGTCGATGGCCCGGCCTCGCAGCTGCAGATTTTCTCGAAGGAAGTGAAGGACGTTACCCGCAAGCTGGCGTGCTGGTGTGGGGGCTGCTCGAAGCTGCCCGTGGGCGACTGTGCGTGCGGACATTGCGCCCTCGTGAAGAAGGAAGTCACGCAGATGATGGACGAGGGGCGCGACGAGCAGGCCGTGCTCGCGCACTACGTCACGCCCCCCTCGGAGCACTCGAAGGATGAGGTGCACCGCGGCGAGTCGGGCCACGTGCTGCTGAGCGAGCCGCCCGATGTCGGCTCCGGACGCCTGGCCTGGATGCTGCCCTACGTGCTGGGCCTGCTGGGCCTGGCCGGTGCAGGCCTGTTCGCCGTGCGGTGGACACGGCGCCCTGCCGTCGTGCCGGCCGGGGCGGCCAGCGGCGCAGTGTCTCCCGAACTGCAGTCGCGGCTCGACGACGAGCTGCGCGACCTCGACTGAGTCACTGATGGCCTCCGGATCGCAGGACTCCGAACGCGCACAGGATCAGGGACTGCCGGCCTGGCAGTTCTTCCTGCTGTGCGGCATGCTCAGTGCCACCGCCGTGGTGATCGTCGCCACCGGACAGCACATCGCCAACGTCGTCATCCTCAGCCTGACGGTGATTGCGGCCAGCTTTGTCGGCCTGGCGGCGTATCGCACCATCGGGCCGCTCGTCATGCACGTGCTGGCCACGGCGCCCGTGGTGGCCGGTGGCCGGACGCGCGCGGCCCTCGAACGTGAGAAGACGCTGGTGCTGCGGTCCATCAAGGAGCTCGAGTTCGACTTTGCCATGGGCAAGATTTCCCAGGCCGACTTCGACGAGATGGGCGGGCGCCTGCGCCAGCGCGCCGTGGGGCTGATGGCGCAGCTCGACCGTACTGTGGGCTACCGCGAGCGCATCGCCGAGGAGGTGGCCGCGATTGTCGCGGCTGCGCAGCCCACGGTCACCGCGAAGGCGTGCCCCTCGTGCGCGACGCCCTTCGATGAGGATGCGAGGTTCTGCAAGCGATGTGGCACGGCGCTGAAGTCATGAAGGCCGCGATTCGTCTCCTGCTCGCGGCGGCGTGCGTCGCGGTACTCGCGCAGGGGCACCTGGGGGCGCAGGGCCCGGATGCCACGCAGATGTCGGGCCTGCCGCTGCCGGCGCCCGAGCTGCCCGTCGGCACGCTGTCGGTGCGCGTGGTCCGCGAGACCATGGGGAACAACCTCCAGGGACAGACCGTGTCGGTCACCGTGGGGGGACAGACGAAGACCGGCGTCACCAACGCGCAGGGGCGCGCAGAGTTTGCCGGGCTGCCCGTCGGCCAGACGGTGGTGGCGACCACGACCGTCGGTGACGAAATCATCGTCTCGGAGGAACTGCAGCTGCCGTCGAGCGGAGGCCTGCGCGTGGCCCTCGTGGCCGGCGCTGCGGAGGCCCGGGCCCGACGGCAGGCCGAGGCCAAAGAGGCGGCCAGCCGTCCGGCAACACGCGGCGACGTGGAATTCGGCGGGCAGACCCGCATCGTCATGGAGTGGCAGAACGACGTCCTGACGGTGTTTTACCTGCTGGAGATTGTCAACGCGACGTCCGGGCCGGTTGATCCCGGAACGCCCCTCGACATCGTGCTTCCGCCCGGCGCCTCGAGTCCGACGCTGATGGAAGGCTCGACCACGCAGGCCACGCTGCGGGGCGAGACCGTGCGGATCACCGGGCCCTACGCGCCGGGCACCACCAGCCTGCAAATCGGCTTCTCGCTGCCCGATCACACGCGGACGATGCAGTGGTCGCAGGCCTGGCCCATCCGGTACCCGCAGCCCTTTGTGGCCGTCGAGCAGGTGGGTGCCGTGCAGCTGGTGTCGCCGCAGCTCCCGCGGTCCGAGACCATCGATGCCGAAGGTGGTCGCCGGTTCATCCTGGCCAGCGGAACGGCCATCCCGGCGGGCACGCCGCTCACTGTGACGCTCGAAGGGCTGCCGGCCCACAGCACCGTCCCGCGGTGGATCGCCGTGGGCGTGGCCGCTGTGATCATCCTGGGGTTCGGCTGGTATGCCGTCAAGGGGCCCGCCGCGCCTGCACGCGCCGCGCTCGAACAGGAACGGACCCGGCTGCTGCGGGAACTGGCAGAGATTGAGCAGCGCCGCCGCGCCGGTCAGCCGCGCGCCAAGGATGCGGACCGCGAACCGCGCCTGGTTGCCGAGCTCGAACGGGTGATGGCGTCGCTCGAGGCCGCCCCCGATGGGGGCCAGGGCGCTGCGGCGTGAGTGCCGACTTTTCCACACTGACCGTTGAGCAGCTGTCGCGGCACTACGGGCGGCGGAAGGCGCTGCACCGGGTATCGCTGACCTGCGAGGCCGGAGACATCGTGGGCCTGCTCGGGCCCAACGGTGCCGGGAAATCGACGCTGCTGGCCATTCTGGCGACCGTGCTGGCCCCCTCTGAGGGGCGTGTGCGCTACGGGGCACACACGGCTGCCAGCGGAGGAGCCGCGCTCAGGGGCCGCATCGGCATGCTGGGGCATGACCTGTTCCTCTATCCCGAACTGACGGCCTTCGAAAACCTGGTGTTCTTCGGCAAGCTCTACGGACTGGCCGACGCCGAGGCGTCGGCGGCATCGGCCCTCGTGCGTGCGGGCCTGCGCGACCGTGCGCACGATGCGGTCGCGGGCTTTTCTCGTGGCATGCGGCAGCGCGTGGCCCTCGAGCGCGCCCTGCTGCACGCGCCGCGGCTGCTGCTGCTCGACGAGCCATTCACGGGGCTGGATCAGGCATCGACGCGGGCCCTCGTCGACCGCCTGCGCGAGGTGCAGCGCGCCGGTGTCATGACGGTGCTGGCCACACACGACCTCGACACGGTGGACGGCGTGCTGACCCGCGAATGCATCCTGCGGCAGGGCCGGCTGCTGCAGGTCGATCCGTCAGGGACGACGCTGCGTGACCGCTATCACGCGACGGTGCACGGGGCATGACGGGCTTTCTTCGCGTGGCGTGGCTGGTGGTGCAGAAGGACCTGCGCGTGGAATCGCGCAGCTTCGAAGTCGTGTCGACGACGCTGTTCTTCGCGGTGACCGTGGTGCTCATTTTCTCCTTTGGCCTGGTGCGCGAGGGGCGTCCCGCCGACGATGTGGCTGCGGCCATCCTCTGGATCGCCCTGGCCTTCTCGGGGACGCTGGCCCTCGGGCGCACCTTCGAACGCGAGCGCCAGTCGGAAACCTTGCGGGCGCTGCTGATGGCGCCGGCCGACCGGCCGGCGATCTATGCCGGAAAACTGGCGGGCATACTGGTGCTGCTGCTGCTGGTCGAGGCGGTGCTGGTACCGCTCGTGGGCCTGCTGTTTCAGGCGCCCATCCTGCGCTATCCCTGGCACCTGGCTGGCCTGTTGCTGGCGGGCACTGTGGGATTCTCGGCGGTGGGCACCCTGTTTGCGGCCATGCTGGTGCGGGCGCGCAGTCGCGATGTGCTGCTGCCGATTCTGTTGTATCCAATTACGGTTCCGGTCATGATCGCAGGGGTACGCGGCACTGCGGCGCTGTTTCAGGCGACGCCCGATGAACCGCTGGCGCGGTACTGGATGGCGCTGCTGGTATTTTTCGATGTGGTGTTCGTGACACTGGCACTCTGGACGTTCGAGCCAGTGATGACCGACTGACGACCGACCGGAATGAGGCACAGAGAACCGTGACCAGAGTTCAGCAACTGCAACTCGCGCTGGCCGGGGCCATGCTGGCCGTGGCGCCCTGGATCATCGACGGCGCCCCCTACGAGTCGACCATGGGGCTGGTGCAGAAGATCTTCTATTTCCACATGCCATCGGCCTGGCTGTTCCTGATTGCCGCGCTTGTCGCTGGCGTGGCGAGTGCCCGGTTTCTATTCGGACGTGCACCGTCGGCCGACCACTGGGCCGTGGCGGCCGCCGAGATGGCGGTCGTGTTCGGCATCATCACGCTGGTGACTGGCCCGCTCTGGGCCCGCAAGTCGTGGGGCATCTGGTGGGTGTGGGATGCCCGGCTGACGTCGAGCCTCATCCTGTGGCTGATTTTTGTCGCGTATCTGATCCTGCGCCGCTTCGGCGGGCCGGGGTCTGACAAGCTGGGCGCAGGGATGGCACTGTTCGGCCTCGCCAATGTGCCGTTCATCTTCGTGTCGGTGAATGTGTGGCGCACGCTGCATCCGCAGACCTCGGTGGTGCCCACGCTGCCGGTCGAAATGGGGGCGCCGCTGTGGTTCTGCCTCACGGCCTTCCTGCTGCTGTTCCTGGCGCTCATGAGCATGCGTGCCGGCCTGGCCAGGCAGCGGGCCCGCATTGAAGCGCTGTATCTCTCGGAGGATGAAGCATGACTCGCCACGTCCTGACCCTGATGCTGCTTGGGCTGCTGGCCCTGGCACCGCGTGTGGCGGCCGCCCAGCCCCAGCCGTCGGCCGACGAGTTCGTGCCCGTCGCCGAGGCGCCGCCGGGCGAGCAGATTCCCGCCATCAACCTGGTGGGCGCCGCCTACGGATTCGTCTGGGTGGTGCTCGTCGGCTACGTGTGGACGCTGGGGCGGCGCATGACGCAGGCCGAGCGTGATCTGGCCGAACTCGAGCAGCGGAGGTCGTAGGTGGACATCGGGCTCCCGTCGGCCGCGCACTTCATCTACATTCCGTTCGTGCTGCTCGTCGGCATCGTCGTGGGCTGGGTGCTGGGCTCGCGCGCCGCGCAGGATGCCTACGCGGCGGAACTGCGCCGGCGCGAACAGCGCAGCGCCAGGCCGCAAGGCTAGTCAGTGCCCGAGGGCGAGTCGCAGGGCCAGCCGCTCGGGCAGTCGCGCCTCGCGAATCTTCTCTTGAGCCGCCTGCACGTCGTATGGCACGCGCACCAGCGTTACCGTGCGCGCTGCGGCATCGAACAGGCCATAGGCCGCGCGCGGGTCACCGTCGCGGGGCTGTCCGACTGAACCAGGGTTGATCAGCCAGCCACCCCGACAGACATCCAGCACCTGCACATCAATGCCGCTGCCTGGCCATCGCAGTGGTGTCTGTCCCTCGGCACTGTGCCACGCCACGGGAACATGGGTATGCCCGAAGAAGCACACCGGGGCCGTCACGTGCGACGCCGCCCGCCGGTAGTCGCGCTGGTCTTCCAGATACGCGTC
>Ga0315901_10007887_pt1 | contig 12488 bp, 41 predicted proteins | sample LakEriMetagenome_10_FD_203761 | JGI IMG/M metagenome (GOLD analysis project Ga0315901, IMG submission 203761) | Freshwater fungal communities from buoy surface, Lake Erie, Ohio, United States - Buoy 2 MA116 | ecosystem: Environmental > Aquatic > Freshwater > Lake | place: USA: Lake Erie, Ohio...
ATGTGAGTACATCTTGTTTTATGGTAATGATGATGAGCTTAGATATGACGGAGTGACGCATAAAGGAAATTGTAAAAACCATTAATATTGCCTCTAACGGACGCAGATATATGTAGTTTTTCTAAAATCAAAACGATAAACTTAAATAATATGGAAAGGAATAATAAGAGTACAGACCTTGACAACACAGATAAAAAATTACATATATCTGATGTTAGTGATAGTATTAATACGAAACCAAAAGTTTGTACAATATGCTATAACAAAGATGAAGATAAAATCACAAACATAATTAAAGGACAAGAAACAAATGCTTGGTTTTGTTTAAAATGTGGTGGAGTAATTGGGTGGATTAAATAATATTATCACTAACGGCTGATAATTGGCGTAGTGCCAAACCAAAATTTAATTTGAAACACAAAACTTAATTATTATGAAAAAATATTTGATTGAAAAACTAAAGGCATTACGCCAATTATTTGTTAGGAAACGTTGTTTTATTGTAAAATACAAAAGTAAATTAAATGGTAATGTTGGCACTATTGGATTCTATGGAAAATCAATTGATGATGTAAGATATAGATTTGAAGCTGAATTTAATAATTCAATCGTTTTGGATATTTGTAAAAATGTTTCCTAACGTCCTATGATAAACAATCGTTTTAATGTTGTTTATCACTTGTTATATTTAGTTACAAATAGTTAAAAAGTATATTGGTAATGAATATCATTTTCATTTACTTAGACATTCTTCTTTTACAACAATGTTAGAGTCTGGGATAGATACTAAAATAATTCAAAAGTTAGCTGGTCACAACAGTATTAAAACTACTGAGATTTACACTCATGTATCAAACAAAGTATTATCAAAAATTAAACTGCCAATATAATATGAATTTAAAAAAAGAATTTAAAACAAACAAATGGTTTGACTATAAAGTTTTAGCAATTTGCAAAAAGACATATCCAGACGAAGATGATATGCGTAGTTTCTGTGCTGGAGAAATAAATGACCCAAGTAAAGTTAAAGTTTATCATAAAGGCAAAAAGTATTGGGTAGTTGAAAAATATGTAGACAAAGATTTTTATGAGATAATAAAAGATTAAAAAAATTAGTTTTTATAATTAATTTTTATTACTTTTGTAATAATTAAATTTTAATATTATGGAAAGAAATAAAGTTATTGAAGTTATCGAAGCAGAAAGAAATCATCAATTAAAATTTGAAGATAAAAGCGGTTCTCATATTGTTAGTTCTTTGAATATGGGAGGAATCTTAACTGCTATTCAGCACAACTTAAATAAAGCACAAGCAGAATGGTATTCAGAAACAGAACCATATCCAAATACTACTGATTTATTAAGAAAGATAGCTGCTTTATGCTTAAAGGCTGGAGAAGACTATGGAATGACAGAAAGAAAATAATTCCAGACAAAAAAAGCAATACATGAAAGAAGAGCTAATAGAAGCGTTCAAGAAAAAATTGTCAGAAATAGACAATTATAATGATATAGATATTGAGTATTCTTCTCAAAAATTTTTTGGAGGTTATTCATTTATAAAATTTCATAAATTTAAGTTGTCACAAATGATTTGGCATAAAAGTATAAGCTACAATTATACAACTTTTAATTTAGAACATGATGAATGGTTAGAACTTAGACGTTTAGTGGAAGAAAAACAATCAATTCTTAGAAAAACTGCTTCATGCAAAGATTATTCTGAAATACTGGAAATCCTTAAAAAATAATTTAGTTAAAAAAGAGTTTATATGACTATTGAAGAGGCAGAAGCTAAATTAAGTAACATGAATTTTGACAGTATTGTTAAATCATATTGCAATAAAGTAAATTATATTGAAAAATTAAAGGAAGAGTTAAATGAACTTAAAGGTAAATTAAATCAACCTATTGTTAATGACATAAGAGAAGCTCTAATTGCCTATGAATTAAAGTTGTGGATACAGCCAACAAAAGAACAAATAGAAATTGCCGAAAAGATTGTAGATATATATTTAAAAATAAAATTTTCTAAATAATTATTTTTTTTATAAAATATTTTCATTAAATTTACGTAATGATTTGGTATCTATATGAAAATGCAGATGATAGGACTCAAGCTTTTTTTGGAGTCGTTTTAGTTTTATTTATAGCATTTATTCTTATTGCCAGCGCTTACTTTTGGGTAAGAGATAAAATAAAAAAATCAAAACAAAAATAAATTATGATTTCTTATAAACACACAAAAAGCGGAAATTACTTACAAGTCCATTATATGGGAGATGGTGAGTATGAATGTGGTCTTGTTGAAACTATAAACCAAGACTGTATTTTTAATCTTGATTGGCCTCTGGAGCACATTTTAGAAAATTGTGATGAGGTTTATGACACAGAAGATAAGCCTATTCTAGATGATTTAGGTGAAGAAGATTTCGAGATTGTTGAAGTTGAAATTAAAGTTAAACAAAAATGAGTCAATTTGTAAATACCGAACATGCTAACGAAGCTTTTCGTTCAGCAATTGAAAAATATAAATCTGATAGAGAAAAAATCAAAATTATCAGAACAAAAATCAAAGAAGGTCTGAACATTTCAAATGAAGACATTATTTGGCTTTGTAGCTCTGCGGAGCATGGAATTTCACAACAAGAGTCAAATTGGTATAGTCATGACTGATAATATCTTTCATTATCATCTGTTGAAAAAAGGCTTCAAAATTGCACATTGAAGCCTTTTTTGTAATATTTAAATGCTTATTACGTTTTATTAATAAAAAAAATAAAATATGACACCTTTAGAAGAATTAATTGAAGATTATAAAAGAAAAATAAAATCGCTTTCTAAAATTGTTATTAACAGCAAAGACGAAAGCAATGAAAAAAATCGTTTAGAAGACAAATTAGGCACTTATAGAGCTTTTCTTTTAGACTTAGAGAGAACATTGGCTTTGGAAAATGAACACATAAAAGAAGAGTCCATTAAATTTGCTGAAAACATTAAAGAGAAAATTAAACACAGAGTTTTTCCTATAGATTTTCATGATGTAAAATGGCTTAAGGTTGAACAAGTTTTTAAAGAAAATATAGAAAATGAAAACGAAAAAAGGCTTTAAAAAAGGAGATAGAATAGAAATAATTGGTAACATACCCTTCCAGTTAAAAGACAAACAAAAACCATTACTTGGAACTGTAACTAACGTTGATGGTTTTTATGTTTTAGTTAGACCTAAATATGCCAGATATGAAGCCGAATTCTATCCAGGCGAAATTAAGCATTTGGAAAAATGACAAAAGAAAAAAAGATATATAATGCTTGGAAAGCCAACTCAAAACTTGAGCCAATAGAAGGCACTGACAGAATTTTAGAAGGCAAAAGTAAAAGGGCAATAATAAGGCATTTAGCTTACGAAGAAGGTGTTGAACATAATCATAATGATGTTCTTGTAAAATGCAAAGACGGAACATTTTGGTTTGTATCAAAAATATAATTTGTTAAATTAAAAATTTTATTTATTTTTGTATTATTTTAATTTTTAAAAGAAGTGTATAGTAAAATGAATGAAAATATAGAATTATTTGACAGAGAGGGTAATCACATTTCTTTGGTTGAAATAATGAAAAATGTTTATTTTGACATCCCAAATTCAGAAATGAATTATGCAGTATATAGCTTAAAAGCTTATTGTGATGAAAATGGATGGTTTTTGTTTGATTCAGATGGAAAAAAACAATACGAAGACGAAAAATGGTTAAAGGTTTCTAGTAAAAACAATAAAATATGATTTCAGAAGAAACTTATTTAAAAATGAAAGAACTTATTTCTGAATATGAAAATAAAAAAGAAATAAGTGACGAAGAGGAAAAACCTTATATAAAAGTTGTTTATATAGAAACTGACTTTAAATATAATCCTAAATATGACAAAAATAAAATCTGTGAATGTGGACATCCATATCATAGACATTTTGATTCATATGAAAATATGGAAGCTATAGGATGTAAATATTGTAGCTGTTTTGTGTTTAAAGAAAAAAAATAATTATTATGTATTGTATTATAACTGATTCAAAAGGAAAATCTAGGATTGAAAATACTTTATATTGGAAAAAGGGTTCTTACAAAATGAATTGTATAAACTCTTTATTGTCCGAAAATAATAAAACAATCACTATTGAATATTATGATTATTCTAACAATATTTTAGATAAGATTATTTTAGGTAAAAAACAATAAATATGATAGACGAAAATATAAATAGATTTTGTAAAATTGTAAATGAAGTTAATGAGTTAAATTTAGAGTTAGAAACTCAAAAAAATAACTTTTATAGTGGAGGATACTCTTTCGAAGAAGTGTACGAATCTGAAATAAATAAATTAATTAATTTACAAAAAGAGTTAAAGGTTTTAATGAAATTAATAAACAAAAATTAAAATGAAAAAAGATAAACATAGTGCTGACATAAAAGAGGTTGCCAAAGATATTATAGAAATTAAATTTGATAACTCAAAAACACTAAAAGAGTGTATGGGACTTTTTTTTGATATTATGAGAAAGCATGGAATAAAACAAGGAACGCCAGTTTTTGATAATGAAGGAAAAGAGGTCGGAACAACTTTAAGCAACTACGAATGGAGCCTTTGCACACAAATGTTTTATAAGCAAATAGAAAGCTTTCTTACTATTGAAATGTTATTTGGCAAAAATATTCCAGAAGAGCTTAAAAAATAATTTTAGAATGAAAAATATAACATTAAAACAATATATTAAACTTTCTAATATAATAAATTCAGTTGAAGATATTGAAATGTATAATGTTTCATTATTGGAGATTTATGAGAGAATTGATTGTGATTTTGACAAGTTTTACGGAAGAGGAATATCTGCTATTATAAATGAAAACATAAGAATTAATTGGTTTGAAAGTGATGATAGAATAATAGCATGTGCAACATTACTAGAAAATGAAAGCCACACAAAAATAATAAAAAATAGAATTTTTGATTGTTTGTCTGATAAACTTTGGATGTCTGGTAGAATTGGACGTGGAAAATGGGATGACAAAACATTTACTGATGCACATAAACATTTTAAAAAAATACAAAATAATTTAATATGTCAAAAATAAAAGTTTTAAGCGAAATAAACATTGATACAGAAATGTTTATGACCTCTTTTGAAAAGGCTGCAAAATTGCTTCTTGAACAGAAAGAAAAACTTGAAAAACAAGGTTGGTCTGGCATTCATTTTAAAATGGAATACTATTATGATGGAGGAGAGCTAAAAGTTTATGGCATGAGAGAAGAAAGTGATGCTGAATATAATAAAAGACTAGAAACTGAAGCAAAGAAGTTAATGGCAGCAGAAAAAAAAGCTGAAAGAGAACGTAAAAAATACGAAGAACTAAAAAAGAAGTACGAAAATGGATAATAATCCAACTTATAAAATAAATGGAACTGAAAGACGAGTTTTAAAAAAAGAACTTTCTAACCTAAGACGTTTTGTCAAAAACTTTTGGCACTTCCATCAAATTGACAAAGATATGGCTGATTTTTATGGTAGCAATAGTTGGTTTCCAATGTCAGATGAAGATGCTAAGAAAAAGTTTGACGAAACAAACAATAAAATAAAAAAATTAGAAGAAGAATTATCTGTTTTGTATAATAATTAAAATTAAAAATATGAAACAAATTTTAAAAGATAGACTTTTTACTGCAGAATCAGAATCTGATAAAAAATGCAGATTATGTAGCATTATGAAAGAAAATAATAAAAATCTTCTTTTAATAAAACGTAATACAAAATATCTATGTAAAGAAGATATGGCAGATTATTCTAAATTAAATTTTGGTTCTGATACCATTAACTTTACAATAGCAAGTGATGACATATGGTTATTCAATAAAGGCAAGGTTTACGTTTCTGATTCAAACCATAGAATTATTGGAAATGACCCCGATATTTCTAAAAGAATAGTGAGATGTGCAAAAACATACTTTGAAGAGATAATCGAATAATATAATGGAATTAGTAAAAATAAAAGCAACCAAAGAACAGCTTGAAAGCGTTGGTATAGACTATGAAATAACGAATTTAACTGGTTCAGTAGAACGCAAGTTTTCAAGTGGATATTATTGTATTAAAATTAAACATACTTGGGAAGGTATTGAATTTGAAAATGAATTTGACATACCAAAATATTGGCTTGAATTGCAAAATTAAATATATGAATGAAGATAATAAAATAAGATTCCAAAATGCTTATGGTTCATATTGGGAAATAGTTAAAGAATCTGTTGATGATGAAGGTTGGGTTTATAATAATGAATTGCCACACATTATTGACGCTTATTTTGAATTTAATACTGGGAAACCTATTGAATTTCAAAAACATTATGAAGGCGAATGGAAAGGTTGTCGTTGGAGACCGAAAGAACTATCTTAAATAAATTATAAATGGAAGAAGAAAGTAAAAAGGCAGACAATAATGATACTGGAAGCGGTTGGTTTGAAACTGAACAGATAGAAAGTTTTGTTGGAGAAATGGACAATGGTGGAGAACGTAAAAAATTAATTGTGTTGCATCAATGTGGAAATGACAAAGAAGCTCTTATTGGACAATTAAAACTTATGATAGACGGACTTGAATCTAATTTTGATTGGTTTGCCTCTTAAATAATTTGTAATATCTTAAGTGATTTTACGTTTTAAAATAAAAGAAAAAACAAATATTAAAAAATGGCTACAGTTTATAAAATTGAAATAGAAACAGTTAGTGCCTTTGTTGCATACCCTGAAGAGGAAGTAAAAAAAATATTAGAGGAATTTTTAAAAAATTACAAAGACAAAAAAACTCGACTTGGTTTTGAGTCAACAGAAGTAAAAGTTACAAAAATAGCCTAAAAATAGTCGGGTGCCTGCGCGGATTGGTAGAGTGCGGATACGAAAGTTGACTTTTTGCAGGTTCGAATCCTGTCCTGACTACAAAAACTATATGCAAGGAATCATATTAAAATTAAAAACGAAAATTGTTGTAAAAATAAAACATATGATACCAATAGTACATCCAATAAGATTAAAAACTTCTTTTGATATTTCATATATATCAAACATAGTGAAACACATAAATGAAGGAAATGTTTTAGAATTGAAAGATATTTCTAAAAATAAGTTTTTAATTTTAACTCTTGATAATATTGTGGATGAGGGTTTGTTTGTTAAAAGTATTATTAAAAAAAACTTTGGTAGTGATATAATAAAATATAATAAAGCTGGTTAATTCAATAATGCATGTTCAAATCATGCACTGACTGTTTAAATTAAAATTTATGAGAGAAGAAGAAAAAGAATATTGGTTTTGTAGCATTGGACCTATTGATAGGAATAAAGTGCCGTATGGTGGTGATGGACCATTAAGGATGGCAGTTGAAATGAAGTTCATTGAAATGTTAGGCGAACAAGCAAAATCATGCGGAAGTGGTTGGGGGTTAAAACAAGAAATGAAAACAAGATTAGATATTATTTCTTTATTGCCCACAACAGACCCAAGTGGTAAGATATTAAAACAAATTGATGCTATATTGGCAAAGAGACTAATGGATTAAAAAATAGTCAGGTGGCGGAATTGGTTAGACGCACCCTTTAAGGGGGTGATGTGAGAATAACAGGTGTTCCAAGAGAACAGAATATCCATCATTGCAGGTTCGAGTCCTGTCCTGACTACTAAATTTTAAATAATTTTAACATGGAATACGTAAAAATAAAGAATATCAATGTAGGAGATATTGTTGAATGCCTTACTTCTGATGGTTGGGAAAGTGGTGAAGTAACAAAAGTTACAACAGATATCATTACAGTTTTTATGAATTATATTGATGAAGAAAAAGAATTTGAAATTAATGAAGTAAGATAAAAAGTAATCAGGTGGCGGAATTGGTAGACGTACTCCCCGAGTGAGAGCACATCCCTAGAATCACTATAATAAATAGGATGTTGCAGGTTCGAATCCTGCCCTGACTACTAATTTAACAAATATTATTATGAAGCTCCCAGAAACAAAAGAAGAATATTTAAAAATGCTAAAAATGGCTTTTAATGAAGGTCAAAAAAGTGTTGAAGGAAAAATAAAATACGAACCATGGGGTGATATGGAGCCGTATGCTTCAAAAGAAATAAAATACAATTTTGAAACTTGGGCAAACCAAAAATGGAAATATGGAAAAGGTAAATAATTTTTTTAGAAATTTACCAAAATTTAATGAAGACACTTGGGCAGCTTACACTTTTATTGGATGCGTTGCTTTAAGTGTAGTATTGACATTTATATTGCATTATACATTAAATTAAAATTATGCATATACTAGACTTTTTTATGTGGATTTTATTATCAATTATTCTATGGTTTATAATTGATAAACTTTTTAATGGTGAATTCACACATGAACTTGGAACAATAGCAGGTCTTTTTATATTGTTTATGTTTACTATAGCATATATTATGATATTTGCCGTTTATCCAGATTATAATTGGATAGACATTTTTTTATATTTTAAAAATCATAATTATAATATAGATATTAAATGGTAAAATTTTGTTATTCTTTAAATAAATCTTAAATTAGCAAAAAAAATAAATAAAATGAGCAAAAAATTAATTATTACATCAATCGTTTTCGGTTCTCTATTGTTAATCGGAATTATTATTAGAACAGCATTTTTCACTTTTGTTGACAACTATGAATATGCTTATGAATTTAATTTGTCAACAGGCAAAATAAAATCTTTAGTTGATAAAGAAGGAAGTCCTCAGCATGGTTATTTTACAGTTGTTCCTTTTTTTAGAGTCATACACACAATAGATATGAGACCTATGCAAGTCTGTATTAACGCAAATTCTAGAGTCTTAAACTGTAAACTTGTTGAGTTTGACCCAAAAGGTCTAGAGACTTTTATTGCTTGGCATGGTAGAGGCGATTATTCTGGGAGTCAGCTTGAAGATATAATGACTTCTTATGCTTATGACCCATCTAATAAAACTTATCCTTTTATGAAAATTAAAAAGGAACTTAAAAACGAAGACTTTGAGTATGAAACTGAAAAGGAAGTTTCTGACACTTTAAAAACCATAAAAGATACGTTAAATGTTAAGTAAAATTAAAGCGTTTTTTATTAAATTTAAAGAACTTTTATATCAATACAAAAAGACAACAGTCACTTTAGGTTCTATATTTTTATTTTGGCTTTTCTTTTTTCATTATACAGACGTTAATGAAGTGGCTATATGTAGAAATATTGTGACAGGAGATATGTATTTAGATTCAATCCCAGGACCTAATATAACAGCTCCTTGAGTTCAAGTTGCAAAAATAGATACTAGACCTCAACGACTTTGTATAGAATGTAATTGTAGAAACATAAATTGTTTTCTTGTTTCTTTTGATTATAGGGGCTGGAAAGATTTTGTAAACAAGGAAGGATTTAGATATTATTGGTGGTCAAACAGATTTTCGTTTAATATGGGTCACAAAAAAACATATCGAGGAATGGATGATATACTAAAAAGCTATGCCTTTGACGGCTCTAAATATAAATTTATTAAGATTGAACAAAGGCTTTCAATGAACTAAATAACCAACTAAACCAAACCACAAATCCTCTCTGTTATGGAGAGGATTTTTTTATTTGTAATATTTTGTTTAAATTTACGTTTTAAATAAAAACAAAAACATTTAAAATGCTAAAATCCAAAACAAAACTTGATACTATCAGCAATTATGAATTGTTACAACATTTCAAGGATGCTGTTATGGACCATAATTATAATCCAACATCTGAAGATTATAACAAGTCTGGTCATAGTTTGGGCGACTTAGAAGAAGAAGTAATTAAAAGAATGAATAAATGTAGCGAACATGATGCTACAGATTTTAATTACTGTTAAAATGTCAATAAATCCAAAAGAAGAATATCTATTTTTGAGTGACTGTTGTCACTCTAATATGATTGGAACTTTTCAAGTTTGGTGTAGAAGCTGTTTTAAACGTTGTGAGCCTTTAAAATTCCAAAAATATAAAAAGATATCAAAAGGAATCTATAGGCCAGTAAACTATTCAATTAAGAAAAAAATTATTTTAGAAACTAAAAAAATAGACTTAGAAACATGGTTAAGGAATTTGTCACATATGAACAAGCTTTAGAACTATCTAATTATGGCTTTAATGATAGTTGTTTTGGCTGGAGGAGCAGATACACGTCTTCTGTAGGTGAGCATGAAACGTTGGAATATAACCATAACTTTACTACTCACGAAAGTTTAGAGTTATTCAATTCTAGAAAAGGAGATTTGCCTTGTCCAACTTACTCCCAAGCATTTAGATGGCTAAGAGAAAAACATGGCCTTGAACATCAAATAACATATGCTGGTGTAAAGGGTAGATATAACGCTTTTACTGACGACTGGTTTTACGACTCAAAAGGGGAATTAAAAGAATTTTCTTATGAAGAAGCTGAGTCTGCATGTCTTGATAGACTATTAAAAATTGTTGAACAAAAATAAAAATAATGGAAAAAGAATTTGTGCCTTATGACATAGCTTTAAGGTTGAAAAATCTTGGGTTTGATGAACCTTGTTTTGGATTGTACAATCTACCAGAACAAAATTTAGGCGCTGATTTAAAATTCGGTGGGAATTCAAATAAATACAACTCAAAATGGAAATTCTCTGCCCCAACATTCTCTCAAGCCTTCAGATGGTTTAGAGAAAAATATAATCTTATTTTTCAAATAAATTACTTATTCAACGGAAATTATCAAGTTATTATTCATAAAAACACACATGAATATATGAATTTAATTCAATCACACCCACATTCATGTGTAGATGAAGTTCCAGACAATTATTCATACGAAGATGCTGAACTTTCTTGTATTGGAAAACTATTAGAAATTGTTGAACAAAAATTAAAATAATGGAAAAAGATTTTGTGCCATATGAATTAGCCTTGAGATTGAAGGAACTTGGATTTGATGAACTTTGTTTTGGAGAATATACCAAAACTGAATATATAAACCCATCTATTATATTAAATGATGATGGATATGAAATAAAAGCTGACAATTCTGATATAAAAACAATAAAAGCTCCAGCTTTGACATTCTCACAAGCATTTAGATGGTTTAGAGATAAACATGGTTTACATGGAGAACCAATATGGGATAATGTTGAAAAAACTTACTGGTTTTTCTCTATTACAGAAATAGGTAATGTTGATTTTGTTGAAGGAAGACACAGATATGAAACGCCACTTACAGAAGACCAAGATTTTAATGACGGTTATCCCGTTGTTTTAAAATGGCGTCAAAGTTTTGAAGAAGCAGAACTAGCTTGTCTTGAAAAATTAATTGAAATTGTTGAACAAAAACAAAATAAAAATGAAGAAATATAAAATATTCACAAGATTTGAAGGCGTTACTTTGCATGACACAATTGAATGTAATTCAATGATTATTAAAGATGGAGCATATTTGTTTCTAACAAAAGATTGGTGGGACGACAGTAGTTATGTAAATATAATTAAATCATACCCTGTAATGTTTACTGTTGTTGAACGTTTAATAGAAGATAATTAATAAAATATATGGATAAGATAGAAGTTTCTGGTATTGATGTTTATTATAAACTTTGTTCAGACTGTAACGAGTATGATGGGGATATATATTGGACTGAGTTTTTTACATTGGAAGGCGAAAAACCTTTAATGAAATGGTCATGGAAAAAATTTCGTAAGGTTGACTCTGGAAAAAGTGTTCCTAATTTTGTAAAGAGATTTGAATTGCAATTTTGGATTACAGAATCAGAACATCTAACTAAATCAGAACTTAAAAATTTGCTTGAAAGAAAAGTTGAGCTAATCAATAGAAAGAAAGAATTAGAACGTGGTGAAATAATATGATGGAAAAAGAATTTGTGCCTTATGACAGGGCTTTGAAAATGAAAGCACTTGGATTTGACGAACCTTGTTTTGGTAGTTATGTATTCGGAGATAAACTGAGTATAAAGTATTGTGAAGACCAATTCATTACAGAATCTTGTTGTTTAGCTCCAACATTCTCACAAGCATTTAGGTGGATATATGATAACTACCATGAATTTGAGGATATTTCTATTGCTTATGGAGAAATGTCCTCTTTTAATATTCTCTATGATGAGTACCGAAGACTGAGTTGCCTTGATAAGCTTATTGAAATTGTTGAAAAATATAAATAAATTATGGAAAAAGTAAAAGAAAAAATAACAATTGAACTTGAATTAACCAGATTTATATCTAAATCAGGAGAAAGTGTTATACTTGAAAATAAAGAATTAAATTCAATTTTGAAATCAACTATTGAGGAACACGAAAATAGTCTTGAAAGAAAGTGTGAACGAATGGATGTAATCTATGATTTTACAAACCTTGAAAATAAGACGCCAAAAGAAGTTGCAAGTAT
>Ga0315901_10007892_pt1 | contig 12481 bp, 12 predicted proteins | sample LakEriMetagenome_10_FD_203761 | JGI IMG/M metagenome (GOLD analysis project Ga0315901, IMG submission 203761) | Freshwater fungal communities from buoy surface, Lake Erie, Ohio, United States - Buoy 2 MA116 | ecosystem: Environmental > Aquatic > Freshwater > Lake | place: USA: Lake Erie, Ohio...
CTGATAATAAGGAACATGTTCGCCCGCAAAATTCAACATATGAATTAAACGATCTTCAATGCTCTTTAATCTCAAATTGAATGGTTTATTGTAATATTTTTTTAATTGAGTTAATTTAGTAGTAACACATCTACCTTCAATTCTTTCGGCGATGGGATAAGCAATATAACCACAAAGTAATCCCTTAATAAAATTAAACGGGGGTACTGAAAGTATATTTTGAAAAATCTTTAATAGTATTTGATCTCGTTTAAGCCAATTCTCATACCACATCTAAATTAGCCTTTCTACGTATAATAAGTCCAACTGAAGTAACCACATATTTATCAAGTTCCAATTTAAGATGCGGTGAAAACCGATATGGCGGAAGATCAACATAACGATCCACTGACTTATCTCCGGTATTAAGATTTAGAGGGGCAACCTCATAACCCATAACCACAAGATCAGCTATCAATTTATTAATATCTTTAGCCCTGTAAATAGAACAATCTTTTGACTCCAAAGTTTTCTCATTGGAAGAAAGATTAAACTCTGTGGTATGAACGGCAATGCCGCCAGGTTTTAAACATCGCGCTGAATTCTTTATAAAATCTAAGCCATGCTCCAAAGAACCCAGATGCTCGAGAGCACAAGCAGACCAAACAAAGTCATATTGATCATAAAAAGATTGAGATATGTCATTCATATCTACCTCTTTAAAATTTACACGCTCAAAGAAGGCATTTTTCGAAATAATATGTTTGGATGCGCTATATAAATCGTCTAAATTTGATGCGTGCTGCATCGTATCTACCCAGCCACTCAACTTTGCTTTTTCTGGATTAACATCAGTTGCAGTAACCCGAGCTCCGAAACTCGCAAACATGCCAGCTAAGGGCTCTCTTCCACAACCAAAACCAAGTCCTTGTTTTCCCTCATTTAACATATCTGACTGATAAAGAGCTTGTAAGATGTATACGAACTCCCATTGCTTCCTTGAAAATCTTGCTGGACTATCAAGTTTATGACACCAGAAACGATAAAGCGGGGTCATCATTTGACTTGCTGTGCAAAGCTGCGATGAGGGATATTCTAATGAAGGCTCTTTGTCTTCAGAAAATTTAAGAGTTGGCAGAGTTGCTTTGAAGATAAGTCTTGATTCAATAGCAATTCGAATACGCCAAAACAAATGGTAAAGCCACCACGCTCCCGGCACTTTGATTACATATGATCTTAAGGCTGAAATTAAATGTCGGTCCGTAATAATATTCATTACATTCTCAATTTTTTTTTATTTTTTCATCACTAACAAGATGCCCGTGTTCTAAGCGAATAACACGATTACAAATTTTATTAATTAAGTCTTCATCATGAGAGGCAATGACCAGGATAGAGGCTTTTTTAACCAATGCATTAAGTCGCTCAGAAGCCTTGACATTAAATGATACATCTCCAACACTCAACCATTCATCCATAATCAGGATTTCAGCATCAATACTTGTCGATATTGCAAAGGCTAATCGAAGCATCATGCCGCTAGAATATGTGCGAACCGGAAAATTTAGAAAATCACCTAATTCACTAAACTCAGCAATATCATCAATCTTATTTTTAATGTTTTTTTGTTTTAATCCCTCTAGCAGACCACGCAAATAAATATTTTCAAATCCTGTAGCATCAGGATCGAGCCCCATAGACACATCTAAAAGAGAAGCTATGCGACCTTGTGATATGAGCTTTCCGGATGTGGGTGCATAAATTCCAGAAAGAACACGAAGCAGTGTTGTTTTACCGGAGCCATTATGGCCTATGAGTCCTAAGCGAGAACCTTCTTTTAGATAAAAATTAATATTATCAAGCGCCTTCACACTCTTATGATGCTTTATATCTTCAGCTATCCTTCCGCCTGTCGTAAGATTTAATACAGTTTTTTTAAGTGAGCGATGCACATTATCATAAATAGGAAAATTGACTGATACATTCTTAACTTGTATATATGGCATCATTGATTTATACCCAGTAAGCGACTCGATTACGATAACGCTCCATAAGCCATTGCGCAGCTAGACCATTCACAATACAAAGTGAAATGGTCCAAATCCATGATTCAATTAAAATAGGTGAACCGATAAGTGGTGCGCGAATGACTTCGATTGAATGATACAGAGGATTCCATTGGGCAACCCATGCCCTATTTTCTAAAATCTGTGGAGACCACATCACAGGCGTTAAGAAAAAAGCAATCTGTGTAAAGTTAGTCACGATAGGCGGAATATCTCTAAACCTCGCACACAAGATACCTAGAATAATCCCTATCCAAATACCATTTAAAAAAAGAAGGAGCAATCCTAGGGGGAGAAATACAAAGGACCAGTGAGGTCGAAATCCAAATAAGAGCAACATTAAAATCACAATAGGCAGGCTATGTAATAAAATTATAAAATTACGCCATACCTCTCGACTTACATGCACAGTCAAAGGTAAATTAAATTGTTTAATAAGATGATTTGAGGTGATTAAGACTGCGGTGCCTTCATTAATAACCGTACTAATAAATTGCCAAACCACAAGGCCCACTCCCAAAAAAGGAAGGTAATGTCTAATTTCTTGCTTCAGCAAAGTTGAATATAAAAAACCCAAAACAATCACCATGATTGCTGTACTTAAGGTAAACCAAAAAGGTCCCAAAACAGATCGTCTATAACGTTGGCGAATGTCGTGCCAGCCGAGTACCCCCCAAATTGGGTAGGCTTTTAAGCCTTCTTTTATATCGTTTTTTGATAAAAAACTCATAAGTTAAACACGGCCAAATTCATCCTGAAATCTCTCAATATCATCTTCGCCAACATAAGTTCCTGATTGCACTTCTATGATAATTAATTTTATATTTTTAGACGGATTGATTAATCGATGTCTCGCCCCTTTTGGAATAAATGTGGATTCATTAGTTTTAACTCGATATAACCGATCCTGGTTAATAACCTCAGCCTCACCTTGAATAACTACCCAATGCTCACTGCGATATTTATGAGATTGCAGGCTTAATGATTTCAATGGGTCGACTTCGATACGTTTAATTTTAAATGAGAGCGCATTTTGAAGTATGGTAAATGTTCCCCATGGTCTTTTAACGGTTTGGTGAAGCTTTAAAATTTCTTGCTGATCTTTTTTAAGTTTTTCTGTTACTAGCTTGACGTCTTGTGAATTTGATTTATTAATGACAAAAAGCGCATCACTGGTATCAATAATCATAAGGTCACGAACACCTAAAGCCGCAACAAAACGACTGTCAGAGTGAATAAAAGTATTTTGAGACTGAACTAGTAAACCCTCGCCTATAATACTATTGCCCTCATGGTCAGCTTTAGCTAACTGAGACAGACTTAACCAAGAGCCAATATCGCTCCACCCCAAGTCAGCCGGAATAACTGTGACTTGATCTGACTTTTCCATCAAGGCATAATCAATCGAAATGTTAGGACATGCTTTAAAAAGAAGTTCAGGCATCTCAATTTTTTCATTGTTTTTAGTTTTATTTTTCACGCATAGATCCCAAACAGCTGCAGTTGTCTTAATTACCTGGGGTGCATGTATTTTCATTTCACTTAAAAATTGTCCCACCTTAAAACAGAACATACCCGAGTTCCAATAAAAACGCTTGGATGCTAAATAATTTTTAGCCGTTTCAAGATCAGGTTTTTCATAAAAATGGGCAACCTTAAATCCCTTTAGAAGAGGCTCGCCTGTTTCGATATAACCAAAACCAGTATCAGGTGACTTAGGCATCATGCCAAATGAAGTTAGATAAGGTGGTGTACTTTCGTTGAGCTTCATTGCGTCATTCACACTCAACACAAACTGAGATGTATTTTGAATAAGATGGTCCGCAGGCAAAATTAACATGGAAGCTTCATGTCCATAATGAGCGTTAATCCAGTAAGCGGCTATGCTAATTGCGGGCGCCGTATTTCGACCTTCGGGTTCTAATAAAAAGACACCAGAAAGACCTGCTTTATCCAATTCATTCTTACTCATAAAGTAATATTCGCGATTGGTGACGGTTAGCGTAAATGGTTTTCCATCAATTTTAGGTATATAGGCTAACTTACTAATACGACGATAGGTTTTTTCGAGTAAGGTTTCACCGTCAAAAAGCTTGATAAAGGGCTTGGGCTGTCCCTCGCGAGACAATGGCCACAAACGACTGCCCACACCGCCAGAGAGAACTACTGGAATTAAGGTAGATATCATTTTTTAGTTTTGTAAATTTTAATAGCGTCCTTATAAAGACGCTCATATTTACTAATCATAGTTTGTTTTTTGAAAAAATTATTAAACCGAGACTTTGCATTATTCCCCATTTTATAAGCTAAGGAACTATCAGATAAAATTTTATTTATGGCAAGTGAAAGTTTTATAAAATTATTAGACTTAACTACAAAGCCAGTCTTGTTATCTAAATTCACAAAAGACGTTCCAGTACCGATATCAAGGGTGACCATAGGTTTCCCATGCATCGAAGCCTCCAATAAAACTAAGCCAAAAGCTTCTGACCTAAGATGAGAGGGTAATACAAGTACAGATGAGAGGCTCAATAATGCGTTCTTATCTTCTTCACTCACAGACCCTAAAAGGTGGACATTTTTGATATTTTGATTTGCAATGAATTTTTGATAGGTCAATTTAAGTGAGCCATCACCAACAATTAATATATCCGCATTAATATAAGGGGCTGCTTCAAGTAATAGCGTGATATTTTTGTAGTACCTCAGAGTTCCTATAAAAATTACATAAGTTTTCTTTTTTAGCCGATATTTTTTTAGGACGGCATGAATATTATTAATAGACGGCAATGAGGGTAACTCATCAATGGACAAGGGTATTGTTGTAATCTTTTTTGAAAATTCATTCTTAGACAAAATAGGGCTCGAACTTATGTAATTGTTCGAGGTAGCAACTAAATTTAACACTTTAGTAAAGGACCGCGTAACAAAAAAATTATAAATTTTGTTTAAAAATTTCTGCTTAATAACGTCAGAATGATATGAAACTATGATGGGCTTGTTTAAATTAAAGATAGAGTTCAAAAAATCAAAAAAAGGCCAAGGAAAATGATTGTGAATAACATCCGCCCAATTCATATTTTTCTTAAAATTCAAAATATACCCCATTGAAAATGGGGTTGATGCAAACGTAAATAAGGTTTTGTACAAGATAAATGTAACGCCTTTTTTATGAAAAACCCTAGATTTTCCTCGAGTACAGCAGATTACCCTGATATTAAATCTTTTCAAATTGATGCCGTTGTAAACCAAATCAGATATGAAAGTTTCAACCCCTCCTTTAGAATCAAAAATTGTGGTTTTATAGGTTTGAATTAAATTAATTTTCATGGTTTAAAATTTATAATGCTCACCAATATGTGATTATATTTTTTTGAAAAATGAGCCTATCAAAATTACAATAGGACCGAAATTACCATATCTGCGAAATTTACCATGAGATAAAATTCTTAATCGATCAAATAAAGTTCCATCTCTTAATAAATAAAATTCTTTTAATAAATAACGATTTGTTCTAGTAATTAATTTTATGTCTTTGATTTCGTCAAGGTTTTTTGAAATATTTGACCTCATGACACCTTTACAAAATAAAATAAATCTCTTAAAGATGTTCTTTAAGCCTGTGTTTGAGCCAACTAAACAATGCTGATGCTGTCTATAAAAAATCTTTGGCTCTTGCATATAATAGACATGGTTACCAATTAAAGTAGTGAAAATATATAAAAACCAATCATAAGACGAGGGATTTTTTGAATTGATACTCTCAATTTTATTTTTTAATTTAGCATTAAACGCAATAGTGTTCCCACCAAACATAGACTGAACAAGTGCATTTGAAAAAGATGGCCTGTGACTATATATTAATGAGTGTCCGATTTTGCAGAGTTTTTGATCAACATAGACGGAAGATCCACCAATTAAAGAGACTTTTTTTATCTTAAAAATAGTTAAGTAATCTTCAATTTTCTTCGGCATCCAAACATCATCTTGATCACTTAAAAAAAAATAGTCGCCTCCGTATTTTTTATTTTGCAAAAGAGACATGAAGTTAGCAGAAAACCCGAACTGAGGGCCTTTGACAATCTGAATTTTTTTGGCCCCCCATTTTTTTTTATACTGGTTGAGTATTCGCAAGGTTTTATCTGTTGATCCATCATCACTAACAATCAACCGCCAATTTTGATACGTTTGACATTGCAAAGAGTCTAGTTGATCTTCAATATACTCTTCTCCATTGAATGTGCACATCAAGATCGTAACTTTAGGGGGTATGTGTTTCAACATCAAAATAATCGTGCCATTTCAATACTTTTGGCAAGCATATCTTTACTGGACAGTATAATATGTTCAGCAAAGGGCCATTTAATAGCAATTGTTTCATCATTCCAAATAATTGATTGCTCATATTCTGGACTGTAAAAATCTGTCGTCTTATATAAAAATTCCGCTGTATCTGATAACGTTAAAAAACCGTGTGCAAATCCTTCTGGAATCCATAGCTGTTTTTTATTTTGCCCTGTCAAAATTTCGCCTACCCATTTCCCAAATGTCGGTGATGAATGTCTTACATCAACGACCACATCAAATACCTCGCCCTGAATCACACGTACAAGTTTGCTCTGAGCTTTAGGTGGTAACTGATAATGAAGTCCTCGCAATACACCCTTCACTGACTTTGACTGACTGTCCTGCACAAAATTTATTTTATGACCCATTACCTTCTCGAAGCGCTCCTGATTAAAACTCTCAAAAAAGAACCCCCTATCATCTTCAAATACTTGGGGTTCGATCAGCAACACATCAGGCATTGCGAGTGGCGTGACTTTCATTTTTAAAGAACTTTTTCTTTTAAGACTTTTTTTAAGTACTGACCGTAACCATTTTTGGATAACGGTGCGGCTAATTTTTCTAACTGCGATGCGTTAATCCAACCGCGACGGTAAGAAATTTCTTCGAGACACGCAACCTTTAAACCCTGACGATTTTCTAAAGTTGCGATGAATTGACTTGCTTCCAATAATGAGTCGTGCGTACCGGTATCGAGCCACGCGTAACCACGACCCATGATCTCAACGTTTAGCTTTTCATTTTCTAAATAGAGTCGATTAAGATCGGTGATTTCTAACTCACCACGCGGTGATGGCTTTAAACTTTTTGCCATAGCGACCACATCCTTATCGTAAAAATAAAGTCCCGTCACCGCGTAATTGGATTTGGGATTCTTTGGTTTTTCTTCTAAGGACAATACTTTATTTTGTTTATCAAATTCAGCGACACCATACCGTTCCGGATCGTGGACGTGATATACAAACACAGTCGCACCATCAGATCGAATCATCGCATTACTTAACAATTCATTAAAGTCGTGACCGTAAAAAATATTGTCGCCTAGAACAAGAGCAGATAAATCGTTACCGATAAATGTGTCGCCTAAGATAAAGGCCTGTGCTAAACCATCGGGGGAAGGTTGTACCTTGTATGAGATATTCAAACCCCACTGACTACCGTCTCCAAGAAGAGATTCAAATCGAGGTGTGTCATCCGGTGTCGAGATAATAAGAACGTCTTGAATGCCTGCTAGCATTAAAGTGCTAAGCGAATAATAAATCATCGGTTTGTCGTACACGGGGAGTAATTGTTTTGAGATGCTCTGTGTCACAGGGTATAAACGTGTGCCAGATCCACCTGCGAGAATAATGCCTTTTCTTTTTTGTATATTCGCCAATTAAATGATTTCCTTTAGAACCCTTTTAACTTCCGACTCCCAATTTGGCAATTCTAGCATGAAGCTCTTTTTCAATTTGTCTGTATTGAGCCTAGAATTTAAGGGTCGCTTGGTAGCGGTGGGGTATTCGGATGATAGTATCGGGTGAATTTTATCGGGCATACATTTTACTTTTATGTTTAATTTTATTAATTCACTCGCAATCAAACTTGCGTATTGATGCCAATTTGTTTCACCGTCATTCGTCACGTGGTAAGTTCCGTAATTGTTAAATTTTTTATTTTTTAAAATCATATCCACAATCTTAAACGTCACATCACTTAACATCGATGCAGTCGCAGGACTTCCCCACTGGTCACCCACGATATTGAGTGATTCTTTTTCCTGAATCAATCGCAGTATCGTCTTTAAAAAATTATTCCCGTGAGTTCCGAACACCCAGCTTGTGCGCAAGATAATATGCTTTAGATGTTTGCGAATTTTTTCTTCGCCCTCAGATTTTGTTTTGCCATAGACGGACTGCGGATTTGTTTTGTCTGTCTCAATGTAGGCTTCTTTTTTTAAACCATCGAACACATAGTCCGTCGAAAAATGTACCAACGGGATATCTAACTCTCCTGCCTTGTCTGCTAAAACTTCTGGGGCTAATGTATTGATTTGATAAGCAAGATCAGGCTCGGATTCCGCTTTATCAACATCGGTATAAGCTGCAGAGTTAATAATGATGTCGGGCTTCACTTGATCAATAAATTGTCTAATCGCATTAAGGTTCTTTAAATCTAATTCCTCACGATCGGTCGCAATCACGTCCCCCAATACACTTAATTTTTTGTTTAATTCAAAGCCAATTTGACCGTTTGATCCCGTGAGTAAGATCTTCATGCGTACTGTTTTTGTACCCAGTTTTTATAGTCGCCACTCACAACGTGGTTCACCCACGTTTCATTCGCGAGATACCACTCGACAGTCTTGCGGATGCCTGTCTCGAAAGTCTCTTGCGGTTTCCAACCCAATTCTTTTTGTATTTTAGTCGCGTCAATCGCGTAGCGTCTGTCGTGGCCCGGACGATCTTTAACGTAGGTAATTTGCGATTCATATTTTGTGCCGTCAAGCTTAGGTTTTAATTCATCTAAGATCGAGCATAAAGTCCTCACCACATCGAGGTTCGCCTTCTCATTACAACCTCCCACGTTATAGGTCTCACCTAATTTTCCTTTTTCTAGAACCCGACGTATCGCACTGCAGTGATCTTTTACATAAAGCCAATCACGAATCTGTTGGCCGTCACCGTAGATCGGAAGCGGCTTACCGTTCAATGCATTCAGGATGCAGAGTGGGATGAGTTTTTCTGGGAAATGGTAAGGGCCATAATTGTTCGAACAATTGGTGGTGAGTACTGGCAACCCATACGTATGGTGCCAGGCACGAACCAGGTGGTCACTCGCAGCCTTACTCGCACTGTAAGGGCTATTGGGTTCATATGGATTTGTTTCACTAAACGCTAGATCCGTTTTGCTCAAGGATCCATAGACCTCATCGGTCGACACGTGTAGGAACCTAAAATCTTTTTTTAAGTTTTTATCTAAATCATTCAAATATGATCTAACCGACTCGAGTAAGTTGTAGGTGCCTACAATATTGGTCTCGATAAAATCGCCAGGCCCATGGATCGATCGGTCGACATGGCTCTCGGCTGCAAAGTTTACGACCGCCCTCACCTGATATTTTTTTAGAAGTCGAGATACAAGTTCACGGTCCCTGATATTACCCTTCACAAAGTGGTGTTGGGGGTGACCGTTTAATGAAGCTAAGTTTTCTAGGTTGCCGGCATAGGTCAGTAGGTCAAGGGATACCACTGCTTCACTCGATTGGCTCAACCAATCTAACACGAAGTTCGATCCAATAAAGCCTGCAGCACCGGTCACAAGAATAGTCATAGAACCAATTTTATCATCAGGATGAGGCTTATGACCCGAAGGACTTCTTAATTATTTAAACGGATTTTTTAAAAAAGATGTTATCTAAAGTTTGCTGACATCATTTAGCGAAACTATTGCATAGTCTTAGGAGCTGGCACCGCCCGATAAATGGCGCCGTAGACGATCAAGAATATGAGAATAAAAAGTGTGATCAAAAGCGGCTTCTTAAAGGCCCATGGGGTCACGATCAAGGGGTAGATCCAGAGGATAGCAAGTAAGGGAGTCACGGCCGGATTAGCGAGTCGCTTCGTTTCAGGAATACGCCTTAAAAAATAAAAGATCTTGATATGGAGGTGCTTAAGATCGGGCGCAAAAACAGGCTGACTTCGATACAAGCGTCGTATGATGGAGAAGGTCACCTCCGTCATCGGATAAATGAGAATCAAAACAGCGAACCACGGCGAGAGATCAAGATGACGGCCAAAGAATAGGATGGCAATGATCCCCGTCAAAAACGCCAAGACGTATGCGCCTAAGTCCCCTAAGAATATCTGCCCTTTCGGATAATTAAAGCAAAGAAAGGCTGTGATCAACAAGATCACCATCAAAACAACCATCATGATGGTGTTGTCACCTAATTGGTAGGCTAAAAAAAGAAGACTCCCTAAAATAGACAAATAAATCATAGCGCATAGTCCATTGACGCCGTCGGTCAAGTTACTCCCATTGGCGAGTGCTGCGAGTGCGAGGGGATAGAAGAGAATTAACGCAAGAGGATGTTTAAAAAAAATATCTAAAAAAGTACCCTCAAAATGAGGAAATGGTCCAGCAAAAGACTTCACAAATAGGACCCCACTCGCCAATAGAGAAGCGAGTCTTAACCAAGGTCTCACATCCTGAAAGAGATCCTCTTTGAGGGCCACAATCATTAAGGGCAGCATACTCCATACACAAAGCTTAAGGATCAAGGCTACCTCCGGCTCTGCATGAAGGTAAGTATAGAGCGTCAAGACGATGATGATGATAAGGCCTCCTAGACGTGGTGTTTCTGCCAAGTGAATGCGCTGAATGGCTTTATAGACATTAAGACCCAGCCTTGTATAAATTTTATTGTGCCAGAGTCTTGCCACAATACCATTGAGAAAAAGCGCTAAAAAGAAATAACTATATGATGAGGGGTCAACCCATGTGAGTAAGTCAAAATTCATACTCGTATTTTAACCACGGAAATCCTATGCCCGTAAATTATTTTAAAAAATATTGAATGACTTAAACACAATCTAAAATAAACGGCGTCAATTTAAAGTAAACTTCAACCATGTTCAAATTTTTACAAACTCAGGAATAAACGTAACGATGAAAATCTCATTCGCGTGGATCGATTTACTCATGCTCAGTCTCATGATTGTGAGCCTACCTAGTGTGGAGGGCCCTAAAAATATTTTTTTAGTGGGCTACCTTGTCACCCGAGTGATTTTAGAAATTCAGCAATTTAAGGCAGGCTTCAGGCACTGGGGGCGCTGGGATAATTTATTCTTAACGATTGTCTTCACCGCTTTTTTAAGCACAGTGTTTGCAGGTTTTTCAGGGCTTGAGGAGTGGAAGGGTTATAAGGTCCTCCTCACCGCGATTCTAACGGGATGGCTTTTAAGTCGCGCACATTATACAAAACACCAGTACCACAATCTTTTTAAACTGATTATCTTAAGCACGATCCCGCCATTAGCCTGGGGGCTCTATGAAAATCTCATTATTCACTCAAGAGAATTTTTAGAAATTCATTCGGTCGGACACGTGAACCACTCGGCTATTTATTTGGTCATGATCTTTGGAGCTTCGCTTGGTTGGTTTTTAAGTCAATACCATGCTAAGAAAAACAAAATAGGCCTCAGCTGGAAAAATATTTTTTTAGGTGCTCTCGCTCTTTTATTTTTTATTAGTTTAATTATTGGGCAGTCGAGGGGTGCATTCGGCATTGCGGTCATGTTAGGCTTATCGCTTCTATTTTTACTAGGCAAAAATAAATGGATTAAGATGGGAGGCCTTGCCTTCATCATCGCCATCCTTATTCTAACTGTCACTTTAAAAACAAATATTATTCAAAAGCAAATCACCAATGCTGAAAATAATAATATTTTATCCTTTCGAGATCGCGTGTGGAATGTCTCCTTGGAGGCGTCGAGATTCTATCCTATCTTTGGCATAGGTTTGAGTAACTGGCATTTCATTAACCTCGATCATTTAAAAAAATCTGTCGAAGCGAGGGGCGACACATTTAATCCGGAACATTACTACTTTCCGGGGCATTCACATAACCTCTACTTATCAGCGCTTGTTGAGAGGGGAATCGTTGGACTCATCGTGACATTTTTATTTATGGCAGCCTGGATACGAAAGCTTATAAAAACTTTTCATTGGGCAAGAAAATCGAGCGAAGCCACTTACCTTTGGGCGGGATCGTTAAGCGCTTGGTTTGCTACTTTTGGGATTGGCCTAGTCAACACGACCTTTCATCATGAACACGCGATACTTGCCTGTTTGTTTTTAGGACTTCACTTAAGCTACACAAAACTTTTTTTAAAAGAATAATTTACTCAATTAATTCTTCTTAAATAAAAGTATAAAAAAACCACCTCTCGGTGGCTTCTTACTTGTACTTTGGATGTGGTGGAGCTGGGGGGAATCGAACCCCCGTCCGTAAGCACTCTACAGAAAGTTCTACATGTTTAGCTATCGTTGTTTTTGTTTAACGGTTCAATCACCAACGAGCAAGCAATTTCGCCGCGAGTCAC
>Ga0315901_10007893_pt1 | contig 12480 bp, 28 predicted proteins | sample LakEriMetagenome_10_FD_203761 | JGI IMG/M metagenome (GOLD analysis project Ga0315901, IMG submission 203761) | Freshwater fungal communities from buoy surface, Lake Erie, Ohio, United States - Buoy 2 MA116 | ecosystem: Environmental > Aquatic > Freshwater > Lake | place: USA: Lake Erie, Ohio...
AGTTCTTTTAATCCTGCTTCCTTACAAGCCTTTAAACGCATATTACCGCCCAATACTACCATGTCATCATTAACTACAATTGGTCTTATATTGAGCATCTGTGGGAAATCCTGAATGCTTTTAACAAGTTTCTTGAACTTGTCATCCTTTATTATTCTTGGATTGTTTGGGTTAGGTTTAATGTCACCTGCCTTGACCACGATAATTTCGTTCTTTTCTGTCATGTTTGTTATATGATTTTTTGGCTTTGCCTTTTTTGCGTTTACCAAAGGTAACTTTTATTTTATCCTGTGATCCCTTTTTCATTTACCATGCCCTCCCTGCTCTTTCCATTAATTTAAGCCTATAGGATTCCAACCATTTTAAATACATAATTATTTTTTTCATATTACATTAATTGATAAATCTTTGACCATTCTGTAGGAATTGAAACCTGTTTGTGTATTCTGTAACCTAAGTCAAGAAAGAAAGAATCCCACTCTGATTGTTCTTTTACATTGATATGCCCCCATGCCTCATCATTATCCGTTTTTTGACTTGTGCTGCTAAATAAAATCCATATTGGGTTTATATGTTGAAACATTGCTCTTATTTCACCATCAGTCATATGTTCTGCTGTTTCAATAAACATCAGGATATCAAGTCTGTTTAAGTTATATTTAGTTTTAAGCTGTTCAAGCTTTGTTACCACTCGCAAAGCAGGTAAGTTTTCTTTTAAATAATCTCTGTGTGCTTTAAACTTTTCGAAAGCATAAACATCTAATCCGGCATCTAAGGCAGCCTTGCTGTATGCACCTACTCCGCAACCGAAATCTAAAATGATATTTCCATAACCATTTACCTGTGCAATTGTGTTTCTGCCTAAATCTAAAAACTGTGGATTGTCTAAGCTAATCCCCATTTGTAATTCTGTTTGCAAGAATTCTTTATCAGTACATTTTGCCATAAATTTCTATAAATCTGTTATGTGTTTGTTTGAGTAATTCTGTGTATTCTCTTTTATCCCCATACTTCTCATGGCACATCCTGCACATTGCCATCAGGTTTTCGATCTTGTCTTTATCTTTGCTGCCACCCATACCCCGACAATCAATGTGGTGAATGTCAACAGCTTTATTACCGCATACTTCACAGCCAATAAAATCTTCGATTCCATATCCAAAATATTTCATGTAAATTTTAGTGTGCTGCTTCATTTCGTACCATCTTGTAAAGGTTCATGCACTTCAGGCTCTATTCTCCTGTAATGCTCGGACCATAAAATTTTAGTTAAAGTTATTGATTTTTCTACAACCTCTTGCTCTGTTGCTTCGGGAAATAATATGTGAAATACTTCGTGTATGACAATCTCTAAATGCTTACGGGATTTGATCGAAGGATCAATTTCGATCAGACCATCAGAATGTGCAATACCCCAAGCCTTTTCTTTTCCAAGCTTACGGTATTTAATCCTGATCTTTGGCTTTCCTTTTTTAAGCAGCAATGTCATCTTTCATTTCCATTAAATCGGGTCTTTCTAAATCTGACAAATCTATTTTATGATTACCTCGCACCTTTGCCAATGCTCTCCTGTATATTTCCTCTTTCCTGTATAACTCCTGCATTTTCTTAATCAAATACACTTCCTGTTCTTCGATGCTCATTTTATTTATTTTTTTAGGTAACATATTATTTGTCGGTTTTAGAATGAAATTTATGACAGGTATTACATTTATACTGAATTTTTTTAACCCCTGATGCTGTTGTCCTTCTCATACTCACAATAATATCATCTGATCCACATTCAGGACAACTTCCCCTATCTTGCCCAAACAAAACCCCATAATGACTCTTTGGTTCGATATGATTGTTCAGGTGCTTGAATACTTTTTCAAGTAATACAACATCCATTTTACAATACTTAATCATTTTCTCCATTGCCTGTTGGTCGCTTTCCATTAATATGGACTTCCACAAATCAAACTCAGTCTTTATCTTTTGCCCGATTCCTAAATACTTTGCAATGTAATTAAGCCTGTTTGAATTGAACCTGAACTTGGACCTTGCAACCTTTAATGTATCAATAGTTGTATATTTCGGAAACATATCAATACTATGATACAAGCATCGTGTCCTGATCCATGCTAAATCAAACTTATCGCCATTATGCCCTACCAATTCAGTTGCCTGATTAGCTACCTCAATGAACTGCTGAAGCATTTTCTTGTCGCATTGTTTTTTGTCCCAATGCAAAGAATAAACTTCCTTTTCTTCCTCCCACTTATAACAAATACAAATAATCGCTCTTTCTTTTATAATGTTAGAGTAATCAATGTTTTGTTTATAACCTGCTGACCAAAACAGTCCGATGTTTGGACTTGTTTCGATATCAAAAAATAATCGCCTACGTTTTGTCGGCATGAGCTATGTATTTTGTTTTGCCATTTTCTTTTATGGCTCTCAATACCTGCTTCCGCTGCTGACCATTTGATTTGAAAGATACATGAACCCAATCAGGTTCAGTATTATTCCCAAATTCGTAAATCAACTGATCGAAATTAAGCTTTTCTTTTATAAAATTAAAAATTTCTTTATTTGTGATTTTTGTGCCTTCCATATCAATGTCAATCGCTTCGCCTGTACTGTGCTGTGAATTGGTTGCACCACCGATAGCTGCATTTAATGATTGACTTCTATATCCTGAACTTATACGTATAGGCTGTCTGAAATTTGCACGTATAGGTTCGAAAATGTTTTCAGCTAACTTTTTAAGGTTAGCAATATGCTGTTCAGTTGGCATATTTGAAATGCCCCTTCTCTTGGCTGATTCTGATCTGATGACCTCAGCCAATTCCAAGTGTTCAGATAGTTTCATTTTTTAAATATTTTCTCTGCTGTTGTCAGTCCTAAATATCCTGCACCAATGAACGCAATCGAAGTAACCAAAACATCCCCACCTCTGTGAAACAATTCAGCACAAAGACTGACTGTGCAGACAAATCCGCACAATCGCTTCATGCTCAATCTGTTATTATCTTCGGTAAAGAATTCTCTCATTTCTTTTTCTCGCTTCTAATTTTGTAAACGTTATATACAATAGTTGTTATACCCACACCAATAGTCACTATGTTGCCCATCTCAGATAAAGTAACGTTTGCAAATATGTTTGTAAGGATTGTGGCAAAGCACATCCCAATACTATTTTTGTCCATCTTTTATTTCTTGTAATTTTTTTTGTGCCCATTCGATTCCTGCCTGACCACCCCAAGCATCAACAGCTAAACCTCCGCAACCTTTTGTATAGGGAACATCCTTGTACTGCAAGTGCCTTGCAAATGCTGCCATTCTCGCTATCGTGTCCCTCGTGATATTTTCTTTGCGTGACAATTGGTAAGCTCTGGCTTTGCCTGTTTGAGTGAGGCAAGAACCCCAACCATTTTTTTCTGCCCAAGCAACTGCCCTTTTTGCTGCGTTTACCGCTGATTGTGGATAATCATTGTAACTGTCTGCCATTGCAACCCGAATGGCTGCCCATGCTCTGTGTGCCTTTTCTTCGGTGTCATATATACATGAACCTGAACCTATTCTGTACTTTCCGTTGCTGCACTTTATGACCGGCATTGAATCAGTTTATTATAAATGTCAAATCTTTTGTTATTTATCTCATTAAAGTTGAAATGCGTTTGACAATAGTTAAAAAGCTGTAATCCGGACTCCACTCGCATTTGCTCATCATTTACTAAATCCCTTACATGATTAAACCAATCTGATTGTTTTTTGACATAATGTACAGGTAAGTTTAAATAAGGGTTTACATGGCTAACAACAGCAGGATTCTTTTTAGCAGCAGTTTCAAGAACCTTCAAATTGCTTTTCATTGAATTAAATTTCGAATCTATCAACGGAATAATACTTATATCTGAGTCGGCATAGGATGCCATGTATCTTGTGGTTTCTGTATATCTGTAAATCTTATAATCTATTTTCAGTCCGTATGTAAACCAATGTGCCATCATATTCCAAATATGTGCTTCACCATCATTATATCCTGCAATTACAGAACGTACAGGCAATTGATAAATTCTTTTCATTGGACCTTCCAATATTTTCATATCAGGAACGTGCGTACCACTACCTGACCAAAACAACCTGACTTTATCAGATTCTACTTTATTATCCAAGAACTGTTCCTGTCCATATGGTAAAGCATTGGGAAGTATTTCCACGTTCTTATTATACTTGTATATTTCATCAGCCAATCTTTCATGTGTGCAAGTGTTTAGATCGGCTTCTCTGATATACTCAATAATCTTTTCTGTGATGCCGTTTTGCTTATATCTTTCATACAAAACATGACTCGGATCAAGCTGCCAATAGTCATCATTGTCAACCACTAATTTAAAACCATGCTTTTTTCTCCAATGCTTTATATCTTCTAAAGTGACACCAACCAAAAACCTGTTCATCAGAAATATATCATATTTATTATCAACTGCCTCATCAGATAACATATCTGTGATCATTGCATATTCCTTTTTCATATGTGCAACAGGCATGATTATTCTATGATAACCAACCCCTGACTGTGGTGAAGTGACTGCAAGTATTCTCATTTTTTTGGTCTTCCTCTTTTTTTAATAGTAACGGAATGTGTTAATGTTTGTACTTCCTCTTGTGGTAAACTAAAATAATATTTATATAATCTGTAAACCATATCCATAACACAGCTGCTGCACCACTTTGTCAATACGAATTGTGGATCAAGATATTGCCTGTAAATATGTTCATACATATTTAGTAATTGAATATCTAAATTTCTTACATATCCATTCTCAACTGTGTGCCAATTGGCAATGTGTTCTTCTAAATAGTCTTTGTGTTCTTGTTTCATGATATAAGGTTTTGAAATTCATCGAATGTCATTAATGTAATGATAGTTGAACCGCCTATGTAAATCTCTGTATATTCAATCTCGTTATTCCAAACAGGGTGTGCTCCATGAAAATTTAAAAGCAAGAAAGGCACAACATCCAATTCCCTCCAATCAAATTCAATGTCAAGGTCTTTGTTTCTTCTCGTTTCCTCTGTATGGTAAAGTATATTTATTAAATATCCATTCATTGTCTGATCTTTTTCTTTAATTCTTTTTTAGTTTGATTCAGAGTCCGAATGATACTCATATATGGAATGCCTGTCTGTCGGCTTAGTTCCCTTGCATTCTTATTAAAATCAAATGTGTACAGCTTGAATATTTCCTTTTGATACCAATACAGATTTTCTAAATGATCAATCACTTCTATCTGTTCGTGTATTTCATCAGCCTTTTCAACCGGTGTCAGTTCCTCAAAGTTCCTGTAGTTTTTATAAAACTTGTTTTTAGTTGACTGAACAAGATTGAGCATGATTCGTACAATGTAAAATTTAAGCTGTTTTTTATTGTATAGTTCAATCAACTTTTGATCTTCAATCTCTGCTATTATCAGGAATAGTTCACTCCGCAAATCATCCTGCATTTCAACAGGCTTCATTCTTTTAAGCACTTCATTTAGGTCCTGAGAATGCCACAGTTCAGTTAATATTCCGCTTTTGTCCATTTGTTCAAAATTGGATTTAATCCCTGCTGTGTGCAAATGAAGGCTATGCCTCCACAATCAATAACATCGTTCAGTCTTTCAATCTGTTCTTTGCTTAACCTATCACCTATTTTTTTAACCTCTATTGCAACGTATAAACCTAATTGGTTATATCCCTGTAAATCTGCCCATCCTTTCTCTATTGTTCCCTTTCGCCTCCTCACCGGAATATTGTTTACCCTGTTTAGCCTCATACCAAGTCTTTCCCCTTCTAACTTCGCCCATTTTGTAAGGTCTGATGCAGTCAGCTCTTTGGATGATTCCGCAATGTGGGCAGTCTGTTTTACCGATCTTGCCATTATGAATTGTGACAGTATAAAATTTAAAACAATTTATACACCTCATAAAATTAGATTAATTTATTGAAATATTCTGCAACTGCCATTCTTCGACAAGCCAATTCCATATGTTCATCATCTTCTAAAAGCCTGTTCATTTCTTTGCGTTCTTTATGCGATGCGTATTGATACTGCCTTCTAATCGCTTCCTCTGTTCTTTTTAACGTACCCTCAACATCGGTAACGTGACCTCTTTTGTGGATAATTTTAAAACACTTGAGTCCCATAAAGATGTGATTCCAATCTTTGTTTCTTTTGTAAATGTCAAAACTCATATTTAAAACATCATCATCATTCATTTCAGGTGCTGCCAATTCTTTCTGTGGTTCAATTTTTTCTTCTATTTTGTATTTATATGCCCAACGTGCATAACTACTCATCAACCTTGAAAGATATAATGCTGAAAAGTTCTGATATGTTTCAGGGTTTTCATCCAACTTGTCTTTGATCATTAAATCAAAAGCCAATTCAAATTCGCCAATAGGTAAATTTGCGTAATCTACCTTTACCATTTTAGCCATGTAATTCATCTCAAATTCGCTCGGCAATCTATCCCCTTTTACCCCCAATAATATCATAGCTTTTGTAAGTATGTCAAATATTTCTTGGGTTGAGGAGTCCATAAGTCGGGGTGTTTTCTTCGCTGCCAATAGAATTTTTGAGTCGTTCATACCATTGTTCATATTGTTCTTTTTTCGTTTTAGGTGATTTAAAGTTATTGTTAAAATTACGGTTATTAATCCAAACAGCTAACATTTTTTGCTTCCAATTTTTTACAGGTTTACCTTTTGAATCTTGCCAATCCGCAACGTCATAATATTCAAATGCTTGTTTAGCTGCTTCTACAGTACTACCTTTTTCTAAAAAATAATCTTCAACTTCAGAAAGTGTTGGCTTTTGTATACTATTAGTCTTTTGTATTAAATTAGTCTTTAGTAATACATTAGTCTTTAGTATAGGGGCACTTTCACCGAACTCGGTATTTTCCGAAGTCGGGTTTTCCGATTGTTGGATTTTCTCTACTTCGGCAGGTATATCGTAAACAACATGATTCCAACCAATAAACCTTCCAGTCTTTTGATCATGCACCTTTACCGATAAAATATAACCTTTCTTTTGTAAACTTTTAAATGATCTGTCAATACTTCCTTTTTTATCAGGTAAACTATTGTATAAGTTTTGTTTATAAATTACCCAATCCGAAGGCAATGATAAAAGATAACTTAATAAACCTTTATCTTCAAGTGACAAATCTTTTGATTTAATCACTTCGTTTGGCAGAGTTGTAAACCTTTCGGTTGTTCTGCTTTTAATTATTTGTCCTGTATTCATAATAAAAAACCCAACGGGATTGGAAGTGGCTTTTCCGCACCCATTGGGATATATTTAAATAAATTCATAAATGATGAAGCCACCATCATTTTTACAAATTTAAGACTTTATTTTCAATCTACCTTCGATTATTTCTTTACATTGATTATACTTATTTTTAAAGACCTCATCAACTTGCAATAGGCTTTGGCATTTTTTTACAGAACTGATAACCGTTGTATGATCCGCAAAGGTTGAAAGGTATTCTCCTATTTCTTTGTGGGATAAATCAGTATAAGTCCTGAGCAAACTACAGACACAATGCCTTGCATCCGTTACCCTCCTGTGCCTTGTCTTCAATCGGCAGTCAGTATCAAATACATGATTGACTGTTGCAATAATCTCATCAGCAGGTTTATGTTTAAAAACTTCTACCTTTTTGGTTAATGGATAATGCTCTAATAGTCTTTGGAGTTTCATAACACTTTCCTCATTGAACCTAATCATCGAATTAAAGTCATTGATAATGTTCAGGATCGTGTTTCTCGTTACAATAGATGTCCCTTTATCGTTCTTTAAAAGATTTGAGTTAACACGCATATCATCGAAATTCATCATAAAATAGGTTTAAAATGGTAAATCTGTTTCTCTTTGCTTTTCGTAAATAACATAGAAGTCATTTCCGTATTTGTCCTTTTTACTACTAGGAAAGCATACATACTTTTTGTATGACTCGCCTTCCTTGAAAGCAAGTTCAAGGTATTCGCCTTTCTTGCCTTGTTTCTTTGTCAGATAGATTCCCTTAGCGAAGTTCGGTTTCTGTGAGTTCTGTTCCATTTGTTATTTGATTTAAAAATTTAGCTTCCTTTGTTGGGTTCTTATCCCATTCTGTCATTAAAGTCATCAGTTCATTATATCTATCCTCTGAATACCAAATGTGGTGGTATATTTTAGCAACGATGACCATCCGTTCCTGTGGTGGGAGTTTTTGGTAAGTATTCATAATATTTGCATTTTAGCTTTTTCAAATGAAATTAAAGTACGTATAGCATCAATCTGATGAACAGAAGCAGAACAGGCTTTATCAAATCCTGTCTTTAATCTATTCCAATCCTTTGCCTTTGCCTTGATCATCATGTTAAATGTTGAAGCAGAGAACTTGTCAATTAATTCAAGATTGACTTTGCATTCGATATCAACCACCTCATCAATTTTGTATTGGCATTCAGTCAGGTACTGCCCTGATCTTGTCATTAAAATTGTCAGGTTGTTTAACCGCTCAATCAATTCCTCAATCTCTTTTGGCATAGGTTGCTCAAGATATTTAATCATCCTTTCATAATGATCATTGTACTTCTCTAACATTCTTAATTGTTTTTTTGATGTCTGTTTGTGAATAGTTTAAACCCATGCTGATTCGGTCCTTGTCCTGAATCTGATTCATTTGCAAGTTAGATAATGCCTTGTCATATTCAGCCTGAGTTTTAATGCTGCTAATCCTTACTGCTAATTGTTCCTTTTGCCTTTCCTCGTATGTTGTATTTTCAAGTAAGGTTAGCAAGTAAAGTCTTCCTTCCTCATCAATTTCCTCAACCCTATTGATTGCCTTTTGAACCTCATCAGCGGATGCAATACCTGCATCAATTCCGATGTTCGCCATTGCACAGGCTCTGCCAACTGCCGAAGTTTCTGCATTCTCCAAAGCCGAAGTGTGATTGACTTCCCTGTAATTATCAGACTCTATTTCTTGTGCAAGTCCTGTGTAAATATAATCCCTTTCTGCCCCATGAATTGTCAGCTTTGCTTTTACTACCCACATTTTTCGCTCAGGGTAATATTGATAATCGCTTTCAATATTGTACTCGTAATTGTCATTTAGCCATTTGATTCTTTCGTGGACAGGAACATAGTCCTTCCCTTTGATTTTAACTGTGTTCATTTTATGTTGTTTTAAGTGATTTATTAATGCCCCAAAAAGCACCTGCAAAAAATATGTCTGTTATATCCAATGAATTTAATTCATGTTCAAATATAGCAACAACAGTATTTTCTGTTTGTACTTCAAAAGTTACTTTGTCCTTAAATTGATTCTTGATGTATTCCTGTGCGGAAATAGGGATGTAAAGTCTATTGGTTTTCATATATGCTATTGTTTAAGATGATACAAAGAGAGTCCAATGCATTTTGTGAAATTACTTTTAAATAATGATGAAACGGAAGTTGCCCTAAATCGTGATTGACAAACCAACCGATTGCTGTTTTGTAAACATCGGCAATGTCATTGTCTTTAACTAATCTGAGAAGTTCCTTTTCTGTTAGGAAACAGTTGATGTAATCGCCACCAATCAGGTGGTAAACATCGGATTTGATGTGTTTTAATTGCATAATAAGTGGGTTTAGAGTTCAAATATAAACCTTATTTTACAATTAAAAAAATATATTTTCAGAAAAATCCATGCAAATTGTCCTGTGAATATTATAAAAACATGGACATCGTGAGCCGTTTATCGCTCATTATCGGCTCATTTATCGCTCAAAAAGTGCTATTTATGACACATTATGTAGTAAGAGAATCAGGTTAAAACTGATATATGCACTAAAAAAAGAAAGCCCCTGTTTTTACAAGGGCAATCTTAACCACCTATTACGAACTGCAAAATAAGCAATTAAACCTAACACTAAAATATAAAACCATCGTTTAAATTTCCTCAAACTTTCAACCTTTTCTTCAGCATTGTTTAAATCTTTCTTTAGCTTTTCGATTTCTTTGTTATGCTTTTCTTCATGCATTTCAAAGTCCTTAATATATCCTTCCATTTCTTTTTGGTGTGCTAATTTCAAGGATTCGATTTTAGCTGTATTTTCCTGCGTTTTAACGACCTCTTTTGTTTTTGTAATAGTCTGTACAGGTGGACATACAAAAGTGAAATTTGAGTCCTTAAAATGAACAACAACCGTATCGGGTAGTGACTGTACTGTGTCGATTACTAAAACTTCCTTTATTTCCTCTTTAATAGGGAATTTTTCTGCACAGGTTTCTGCAAGTTTTCTTTCGGAAAGGCATCCTGTTAAGAACAGGCTACAGATCAATAACTTCCTCATCTTGAAATTTTACTCCGTTTACCCATCCCTTCAAATATACGTGAATATCTAAACCTTCAGGATTCATAACCTCAATAGGTTTATATTCAAATTCAGCTTCAATTAATTCTTTGACTGACTCGTTAAGTTTTTTAAGTCCCTCTTTATTGTATTTGTATTCCCCCTTCTCATCCAAAATCAAATTGCCATCCTTGTCCACAGATGCATTGTCCAATCTTAATTCACCGATCTTGTCCTGATAGGCATCATAATGCTTTTTCATTTGTTCGTGAATCTTTAAAAGTTTCTTTTGTGTTTTAGTCTTTTGATCCCCAATATTTGCGACAAGCAAAGACATTGTAAGAATTAAATCTTTGTACTTCATAAATGTAGTTTTAACAAATTTACCACTTTTTTAATGGACAAGCAGGATTTCTTGGTGAAAATATCTTTTTCTTTATAATGCACCCACAGATATTGCAGGTTTCAATTAATCCCTTTTCCAAGTATTTACATGACTTGCAAATTTCATACCGAACCTCAGCAAGTTTAAGTTCTTCTTTTGTAGGATTTAATGAAGTGGCAAAAGATTGTACTATTTCTTTTATATTCATTAATGTTTTTTTAATGGACATTGTGGCTCTAATTCAAATGCTTTTCCCATTAATCTACAACCGCAAAGCTTACAAATTTCAATATCATCTCTAAAACCAAATTCATCACAATTTACACAAATACTATATCTTCTTTCTGCTTCTAATTGTAATTCTTGACTCGGTATTAAACTTTGTATATATTGATTAATTTTTTCTTTATACACAAGCATTATATGATTTTGGCTGGTATGATTTTCTAACTCTTGTATTTACCGTATATGTAGCTCCACAACTTGATGAATTTTCTGTACCGCAATCATAAGGGTTATTAGATACCTTTAACTCAATTGCACTTGCAGTACCTGAATAATAAACACTTAATTCTAAAGTATCATTATATTTAAGAGCATTTGTACCACTCGTATTTATAAATTCTATTTTTGCATCCAAACTTCCGCAATTAGTATCATTTACTGTTGCAGTTTTAGTTTGAACAGTCGAACCAGCTCTTTTATGTGTAAATGTAATACTATATCCTGCATTTCCAGCAGATGCTTTATTTGCATAAAACAAAGCATCATATATAGCGCATTTATAAATATCCTCTTTTGTTGGGCATTCTGTAGATGCTAATGCAGTCCAAATTGCATTTCCAGTATCTATTCTTATATATGTTTCAACATCAGATTTTGTAACACATTCATTTGAATTACTTGGAGCTGAACCGATTGGCACTAAAATAGTTCCCCTTGCATCATTTAATGCAGTAAATGTAACCAATTGATTATTTGCCGTTCCCGCCCAAGTTGTTGCCATTAATTAAGTTTTGCTTTTAGTTCTTTAATTTCTTGCTCAAGCATTGCTATTTTCCAAGTATGCACCTCATTATAATTAACGGTGTAGAATTTATCCTCACTTCCCTCAACCGCATCTGGTAATATCTTCATCACATCTTGCGCCGAATATCCCCAATGCTTTTTATTGTTTCTGCCATCTTTCCAAGTGTAATTAATTGCAGAGATATTACTTGACTCAATTCTGCTTAATACATTTTTAAGCCTAATATCTGAAGTATCAAAGAATCCACTTGCCGCTTGTACCGCTCCATTTGCTTGTATAATATACGCCCCTTGGTCTGCCGTATATCCTACCCATAACTCCCCCCCACTACTTATTCGCATTCTTTCGCCCCAAGAAGAACCATTATATGTCCAAAAAGCTAAAGGTTGTCCAGCACTTTGCGTTCTTGCTGCAATAACACCAGCTCCACTTGTGTCATAACCTAAAACAATACCCGGTCTATCTGCGTTTTCAGCAGTTGTAGAATAAAAAGAAGCAACTCTTTTAACTGAAGCAGTTATCGTACCAGCAAAACCTACCGTATCAAATATACCATTACCTCCATCTGGTGTTACCCCAATCCCCACATTGCCAGTTCCATCTACCGTTAATCTTGCAGTTGAATTTGTTCCTAAAGCTAATTTAGCTGTACTACCAAGCGTTGAAATCATACCAATGTTACCAGTACCTTCATATCCCATA
>Ga0315901_10007897_pt1 | contig 12472 bp, 13 predicted proteins | sample LakEriMetagenome_10_FD_203761 | JGI IMG/M metagenome (GOLD analysis project Ga0315901, IMG submission 203761) | Freshwater fungal communities from buoy surface, Lake Erie, Ohio, United States - Buoy 2 MA116 | ecosystem: Environmental > Aquatic > Freshwater > Lake | place: USA: Lake Erie, Ohio...
TAGTTGAAGCAAGTTGGTCTTTGGGCGAGCGACTCCTTTATCTGACATCACCCAATCTGCGTGGTGACGATGTTGCTGAACTCCAGACACGACTGAGTCGACTCGGTTTTGACTGCGGAAAGGTTGACGGGATTTTTGGCCCTATCGCATCCGAGGCAGTGTCTAGTTTTCAGGCCAACTGTGGTTTGTCTGAGGATGGAATTTTCGGTCAACAAACACTTTTGGCGCTGGATCGAGTGAGTCGCCAGACCGGCGATGGGCCAGGTATTGCTGCTTTACGTGATCGTGACCAGCTCGTGCGCTCCGGTGACAGTGATGAAGTTTTGCGCGTGGCTATCGGTGTTCCTAAAGAATTTGAGCACTTAGCGCGGCTAATTGCGCGCGCACTGCGCAAACAACAAGTACGTGTCATCACGGTGTTAAGCGCAGATGTTCATGAACAGTCATTAGCTGCAAACAACTTTGGTGCCAATGTATTTGTAAGTGTTGAAGTCGCTGATGACATCGAACAAAGTGCAACGGTCGCCCACTACGAAATACCAACTTACGTATCTGAGTCGGGACGCGAGTTGGCCACTTCAATTGCCAACGCATTCCACCGCATCGGCATTGGTCTAACACCGAGCGTTGTCGGATATCAGCGCCCCGTTCTACGCGAAACCAAGATGCCCGCTGTGTTGTGTTCTTTCGTTGACGCCAAACAGGCACACGATCACACACCGGCCCTTGCTGAGGCGATTGCTTCATCGGCCTGGGCTTGGCTCAATCAAACTCGCTGAGTTGGTTGAGGGTTTGTCCACAGAGTTGTTCACACTTTGTGCGCAAACTTCTACTTGAAGTTCGGGGATAAACCTGTGGATAACTTTGTGGATAAATAGCTGTTGTTACGCCATCAGGCGATAAATGCGTTCTAAATCGGCAATATCAGCGAAATCAATCACGATTTTGCCTCTTTTGCCAGACAATGACACCGCCACGTTTGTGGACAAATGCTCACCCAATAGAGACTCGAGTTCAACTAGTGCCGCATCACGCACCGACCCAGGGCCGATAGGCCTAATCGGCTTGGGTTTGGTGCCGGCGCGCCCACTTGCGTTGTGAACCGCATCCTCTAGCTGACGCACGGTCCAACCTTCATCCACGCACTGCTTGGCGAGATACTCAACCGTGCCGTTGTCGGCGATGCCAAGAAGGACCTTTCCGTGGCCCGAGCCGATCTCGCCCATTGCCAGGTACTTCTGTACTTTCGGAGGCAGATCAAGCAATCGTAAAGTGTTTGTGATCACCGCGCGGCTCTTACCAACGCGTCCTGCCACCTGCTCGTGGGTGAGCTTGAAATCGCTGATGAGCTGCTGGTACGCACCCGCCTCTTCCAACGGGGTTAAGTCCTTGCGGTGCAGGTTTTCAACCAACGCCTCCTCAACCGAGGACTGATCGCTGGTCTCGCGAACCACAACTGGCACGGTTGCGAGGCTCGCCATCTTGGCCGCCCGCCAACGCCGTTCACCGGCGATGAGTTCGTACTTCCCTGCTCCTGTTTCACGCACCAACAAAGGCTGAAGCACACCAATTGCTTTGATTGAAGCGGATAAATCGGCGATCGCTTCGGTATCAAAGTGAACACGAGGCTGATTTGGGTTCACTGATATTGCTTCAACTGAAACTTCGCGGAACGCGCTCGGCGGAAGGTCGCCCGAGGATGCACCGGTCTCGCTGGTTGGAATCAAAGCCCCAAGACCACGCCCCAACACTGACTTACCTGGTTTACCTGCCATGTTCGATTACCTCCTTGGCAATTGCGCGGTATGCCTTGGCGCCGCGACCAGCCGGGTCATAAGTGATTATCGGCTTGCCTACTGACGGAGCTTCGGCCAATTTGGTGTTCCTTGGTACCACTGTTTTACACACCTTGTCACCGAAGTACTCCCGCACACTGTCAACCACTTCCTGTGAGAGCTTGGTACGGGAATCGAACATGGTGCAGACAATGGTTGAAACCTCAAGATCGGGGTTCATGCTCTTTTTGACCTTTTCGATTGTGCGGAGCAATTGCCCCACGCCTTCAAGGGCAAAGTATTCACACTGAATGGGAAGCAAAACCTCTTTGGCGGCAATTAGGGCATTAAGGGTTAAGAGTCCCAGCGATGGGGGACAGTCAATGAAGATGAAGTCGTATTGATCGGCAATGGCATCAATCGCCCGCTTGAGACGAGTTTCACGAGCCATGGCCGGCACGAGTTCGATCTCGGCGCCAGCCAAGTCCAGGGTGGCGGGCACGAGGAACAGGTTCTTGATCTCGGAGGGTTCGATGCAGTCATCCATATCGGTCTCGTCAAGAATCACTTTGTAGATCGTTGATTCGAGGTTGGTGGCCCGCATGTTGAGGGCGCTGGATGCGTTCCCTTGCGGATCAAGGTCGATCACCAACGTGCGCTTACCTGCCTCGGCCAGGCCCGCTGCAAGGTTGACCGTGGTTGTTGTCTTGCCCACGCCACCCTTTTGGTTGGAAACCGCAATGATGCGGGTCTTGTGATCGGTTTCAGACATTGGCTGGAGGGCTCCTCGCTAGGCGAAATCCACTTCAGATATTACCCAGCCTGTTTCGGAGTGCAGAGGATTCCGTGGAAATGTTCCACGTGGAACTTCAGGGATCCTCAACAGGTTCCCAGTTGTTCCATGTGGAACATCTAATTCCTTGCAAATAAAGCGATTCCGGATGCGATCGAGGGATTGGTGAAGTATTTGGGCACGTTTCCCACCCACCTAGAGCCGTCCGAACCGGGGGGTTCAGACGCCAAAAGGACGGCTTCCGGAGTCATCAATGGGGTAGCGGCGGTGAACATTTCCTCAATCGGGCTGAAGGATCGACAAACCACTACGGAGACCCCGCCAGGCCATTCGGCTGAGCGAGCGACTTTCTGGGCCTCCCCGCAGTAAACCTTCACTCGGTCGCTGAGCCCAAGTTTGCCAATTGCGAGGACCAGGCCATCGCATCGCTTCTGGCTTCGTTCCACTAGCCGTACCTTGAGCTGGGGGAGAGCGAGGGCAAGCACTATGCCCGGTACGCCCGCGCCGGAACCAAGGTCAGCGATTTCGGCCGTGCCCGCTGGAAGAGCGTCAACGAACTTGAGTGACTGGGAAATCACTGAGTCGTTGCTCTCGGGTCCGAGATCCCCCACGCTGCGGGCGCGGTCAAGCACCTCCTGCAGGGCTCGGTTTTGGCTGACCGACGGAAAGTTCAAGCGTCGGTACCTGACATCAGGCGGGTGCTACCACCACGCGGCGATTCGGGTCCTCGCCCTCAGAACGGGTGTTGATGCCATCAACCTCGGCCAGGGTGTCATGGACAACCTTGCGGTCAGCCGAAGACATTGGCTCGAGCGAACGGGCAGTTCCGGACTCTTTGACCTCTGCAGCAACCTTCATTGCAAAGCGGGAAAGCGCATCGCGGCGGCGCTCACGGTACCCGGCGATATCGATACGCAAGCGGCTGTCATGATCGCCTAGACGGCGCTGGCTTACCACTCGGGTCAGGTCCTGGATCGCCAACAACGTGGCGCCCTTTGGCCCAACCATGAGGCCGAGGTTCTCGCCATCAAGGCGGACTTCCATGTCCTCTGCCTCACGATTAACAGTCACCTTGCCTGGGGTCTCAAAAGCCTCAGCCAGACCGAGTAGGAACTTCTCAGCTTCGGCAGCAACAGCTGCGGGGTCTACGGGTTCACGGTCTTCTCGCGGTGGGCGCTCGCTGCGTTCGTTGTCCACTTTGTCTCCCTTTGGCCGTTGGCGGTTCTGCCCACCATTGGTCTTCTTGCGATTATTGCCACCATCACGTTGGCTGCGTTCACGGCGCGGGTTCTTCGACCGCGGTGTCTGGGGACGCACCCGGGCGCGCACTCGGGCTTCCCCGCGCGTGCGACCAAAGAGGCCCTGCTTGGGCTCTTCCATTACTTCGATTTCGGCTTCGGACTCGTCGACTCCTAGGCGATCCAAAGCGATGCGCTTAGCGTCTTCAACTGTCTCGGCAGTCGTTTCTACCCATTCCATGGTGTTTCCTTTGCTGGCTAAATGAGGCGCCGTCAGCGAGACGGCGGCTTGGGGTGTCGGCGCCCACCTGAGGGTTTGGGCTTGTTTGCCGACGGGGTTGGTTTGTTCTTCGGCGGTGTTATCCGCTTGCTAACGATCTGGTTCTTATCCTTTGGCCCTGGGCCACGATCTTCTTTCTTTGCCTTCTCATTGATCTCACGGGCCTTAACTGACGCCTCTTGAGCCTTGCGACCGATGGCGTGTTCGCTGCCGTAGAAACGCTTTGTGATGTAGCCCTGCTGAAGAATTCTGATCACGGCCTGGGTGGCGTAGTAAATCACGAGTCCGGTCGGCAGGAACAGCTGGAAAGCCGCAAACGCTACGGGCAGGTACTGCATCACTTTGGCCTGAGTGGCCGACATCGTTGGGCTCGCAGTTCGGCTGGCGATCATCTTTTGCTGGATCAGGAACAACCCGGCCAACGCCACAACCATTGCGAGGTATGGAAGACCCCGTAAGAAGTTGTCCTGCAGGGCTTCAAGTGGGGTCTCGGCAAAGTTCAAACCGATTGAGAGCATCTCGGTCTTGTCGTCAAGCGCTTGATAAAGCTCGGTTGTTTTGCCTAGATAATCCGGGTCAAACGTTCCGTCAGAACCCACTCGGGTGAGCCCATTTAAGACTCGGAACATGATGATGAAGATCGGCATCTGCGCCAGCAATGGCAGGCATGACGCCAACGGGTTCACCTTGTGCTCCTGGTAGAGCTTCATCATCTCTTCGTTCAGCTTTTGCCGATCGTTCTTGTATTGCTGCTGGAGGCGGCGCATCTCGGGCTGCAGGGTCTGCATCTCGAGCATTCCCTTGGTGCTCTTCAATGTGAGCGGTGTGATCAACAGCATGATGACCACCGCGACCAAGGAAATCGCGAGTGCATAATTATGCGTCAGGCTGAAAAACAGATCAACTAGCCAGGCTGCGGCGTCAAACACTTTGGTTACCGTCCGTTCAAACTCGGGGTCTCAGAAATTTTTGGCTCGGGCACTGGGTCCCAGCCGGAGGGGCCAAGTGGCCGGCAGCGCACAAGGCGCCTAACTGCAAGCCAAGAGCCGCGCCCAGCGCCGTGGTTCTCAATGGCTTCCTTGGCATAACAAGAACAGCTTGGGGTGAACCGACATGGCGAGGGCCGACCCTCGCGGGCCTTTTGGTACCAGTCGATTCCGCGGAGCAGGAATTCACGCATTCCCTGCCACCTTACGCACCCGTTGCACGAGCTGAGCGACCTCGGAATTCAGGGCCGTTGTCGGCATCGTGGCGACCTCGCTAGCGGCGCCAACTAGGAAATAGCCCAGCGGGAGCTGGCTGGAATTGGCAGCCAATAGCGGGCGCAAACGGCGCCTGATGCGGTTGCGGGCAACGGCTGAGCCCGAACGTTTACCGATGGCATATGCCACTTTCGGAGCGGGAAGAGATGGGTCGAGGATCACAGAACACCAGAGCGAACCCGAACGCACTCTTTTTCCTTCCACCCGCATGCGGGCAAAGATTGTGCGTTCGTGAATGCGGTCGATCAAGCGGAGAGGCGGTAGCGGCCCTTGGCGCGACGGCTCTTCAGCACAGCGCGACCGGCGCGGGTGCTCATGCGATTGCGGAACCCGTGCTTCTTCTTACGACGACGAGTATTGGGCTGGAATGTGCGCTTCATGACCTAGACCTAACGAGATTCGACTTCACCTGTTGAAACCGTGGGCACGAAGCCCACAAGACCGTTCAAGGGTAGGTGTTTTACCTTCGGTTGGGCAACCCGAGAGCTGCCCCAGGGTGACTAATTCGCTCTGGTTTGGAGTTGTCCACAGCCCTGCTATGGTGCTGTCCCCTGACGGGATCGGGCATGAAACCCCGAGTTTGTAAGGGGCAGATGTCCACACGCTGTGGATTCACCTGTGGATTGTCAGTATCGAATTTCAACGAAATGCAAGAGGGGGAAAGGTGAACGAGACCGAGGAGCTGTGGACAAAGGTCTCACCACTTCTTAAGGAGCAGGTCTCCGAAGTGGTCTGGTACTCGACTTTTAACGACGTTTCGGCCGAGGTTGACGATGGCACCCTCACCCTTCTGGTGCCCAACACGCTCGTGCGTGACCGCATACTCGCCCGATACATGCCGATGATCTCCGAGGCGCTGACCGAGCTAGGTGAACCCAGCCACGACATCGTGGTTGAGATTGACCCGAACTCCGAGGACGAAGAGTCCGAAGTGGGCACTGCACCGGTTTTCGCCGAGGCCGAGCTGGCATCGACCCCACCTGGTCTCGCCGCGGGTCTCAATCCGCGGTACACCTTTGACAATTTCGTCAAGGGAACCTCAAACCAATTTGCTCTGGCCGCCGCTTTGCGCGTGGCTGAAACCCCCGGCCGCTCATACAACCCGCTTTTCATTTACGGTTCTGCGGGACTCGGCAAGACCCACCTTTTGCATGCCATCGGCGCATATGTGCATCACCATTACGCGCATTACGAGGTGCGGTATGTCTCGACCGAAACGTTCTTGAACGAATACGTCGATGCAATTCGAACCAACTCCACCGCAGCGTTCAAGCGTCGATATCGAGAAGTTGATGTTCTCCTGATTGACGACATCCAGTTCATGGAAGGCAAAGAGGGTCTCCAGGAGGAGTTCTTCCACACTTTCAACTCGCTACACGGCGCCAACAAGCAGATCGTTATCTCCTCAGACCGCACTCCGGACGCCATCCCAACGCTGGAAGATCGTCTCCGCGGGCGTTTCCGCTGGGGTCTCATCACCGACATTCAGCCGCCAGATATGGAAACCCGCCTCGCCATCTTGCGCAACAAGGCCGAGCGCGATCACGCGACAATTCCAGATGATGTGCTTGAGTACATCGCTAGCCGCGTGAGCACCAACATTCGCGAACTCGAAGGCGCGTTGATCCGAGTCACCGCATTCGCCAGCCTCAACCGGGTACCGATCACTATCACGATGGCTGAGTCGCTGCTATCAGACCTCTTCTCAGATCAGGCGCCAAAGATCCGCACTGATGAAGAACTGCTTGCAGAGATCGCCGCCTATCTCGGTTTCACAGTGGAAGCTTTGCGCGGTAAGAACCGTCAGCGGCCCTTGGTCACCGCACGCCAAGAGGCCATGTATGTGTTCCGTGAGCTCACCGATCTCAGCTACCCGGCGATCGCCCGATTGTTCGGCGGCCGTGATCACACAACTGTCATCCACGCCGTCGACAAGGTTCAAAGGATGATGAAAGAGCGCCAGCAGGTGTTCGATCGCGTCACAAACCTCGCACAAAAGCTCAAGAAAGCATGATTTCGAACACTAAAACTTCACCGGTGGAAAACCTGGGTACACGCCTGCGGACAAACCTGGAAAAGCAGTGCATAACTTTTGGTTATCCACCACCCCAGGCGAACTACAACCGTGTCCTGTGGAACTCAGGTGTTCTGTCCACACAGGCCGATTTCTTTCCTAATAAGGCTCCGCGGTGTCGTTTCCACAATCCACAGCACTTATTACCGTTATTAGGGTTCTATACAAAATCACTGGTTAATAACTTCCCGTGTGGAAAGGCCACTCGATGAAATTCCGTTGTGAACGTCAAGCACTCGCTGATGCTCTTGCAATTGTTGTTCGTGCTTCCGGAAGCCGCACTGCGTCTTCACCTGTTTTGGCTGGTGTGCGAATTGAAGTGAAAGGAGATTCACTTTCACTTGCTTGCACTGACACAGACCAGATCATCACTTGCACAATTCCGGTTCAAGGAATCAACAATGGAGTCTCCGTTCCCCGTGCTCGTCTTCTCAACGACATTGTTCGCTCACTCGCAGATGGTGCAGTTGAAGTAGAAGTGGTTGGCGAAGACGTGGTTGTCAGCGGTGGACGATCAAACTTCAATGTGCCCACCTACATGGCCCAGGATTTCCAAGTTCTTCCGCCAGCTGCTGCACCCGACACAAGTACAGACGCCGAGGAGTTCGCTGATGCCCTGCGTCAAGTTGCGCGCACAGTAAAAAACCAAGACGATCACCCGTATCGCGGTGTTCAGATTTCACATGATGCCGATGGGGTTCGCCTCGCAGCCACCGACAACTTCCGAATGGCTTTGCGCAAACTTCCGCACAGCAAGATTCTCGCGGTTGGCGAAAAAGTCTTAGTTCCTGGGCGCGCATTAACCGAACTCGAGCGCATGTTGCCGTTAAGTAAAGACCTCGTTATTCGTTGGGCTGATCCAACCATCACTTTCATCACGGGGACTGCGAGTTTGACCACACGCACGATCAACGGTTCGCTGCCGGACCCGAAAATGTTTTTGGATGCGCAATATCCGAACACACTCACGGTGAATCGCGAGTTGATCCTTGAGGCGCTTCGCCGCGGCAAAATTGTTCTGCCATCAAGCATTGGTTTGAAGTTGCACCTAAGTGAATCCGGAGTGCGAATGGAAGCCGCGGATCGCGATCTTGGACGCACCGAAGAAGATCTCGATGCTGAATACACAGGCGCTGATCTTTCGATCACATTCAACGTGGATTACCTGATGGCTGGTATTGAAGTAGTTGAAACCGAGTATGTGCGTATTGCGATGAAGGACTCCCGTTCTCCGGCAGCGGTGTGGGCAGCAGATAACGAGGACTACAGCTACTTCATCATGCCCATCCGGGCGTGATCACCAAGTGACGGCGAAGTGTTTGTTCGGCGCGTAGAACTGACCAACTTCCGCAATTACGAATCCGCGAACCTCGCGTTCTCGCGTGGCACCACTGCAATTCTTGGCAAGAACGGCCAAGGTAAAACCAGCCTCGCTGAGTCGATTGCGTATCTGTCTTGTTTGCGTAGCTTTCGTGGCGTGCCCAACGAAGCGTTGGTGCGAATCGGCACTGATTCGGCCATCATTCGCGCCGATGTGGTTCATGATGATGGACGCGAACTCCTGATCGAAGCCGAGATAAATCTGAATGGTCGCAATCGGGTGTTGGTCAACAAACAAACACTGCGCAGAACCCGTGATCTTCTTGGCGTTTTGCGGGCCACAGTGTTTTCTCCAGACGATCTCACGATTGTTAAAGATGGTCCAGCGTTACGCCGAGATTTGATTGACGATGCACTGGTTGCAATTGATGCGCGGTTTGATGCAATCCGCACCGAAGTCGACCGAGTGATTCGTCAACGCAATGTATTGCTCAAGCAAGCAGGCGGCAGACTCACGGAAGACGTGGCACTGACACTTGATGTGTGGGATGAAAAGTTGGTGGCAGCAGGCACGGTGATGGGGGAGGAACGCGCGGCACTTATCGCGCGACTGAATACCGAAGTACCTAACGCATACGACCAGCTCGCAGAACGGCACAGTGCCGTTGAATTGCGATACGAACCTGATTGGCGATCGCGCGGTTTAGCTCACGCGCTCGCCGAAGCGCGCAACGACGACATCCGCCGAGGCGTGTCTACGGTGGGTCCGCACCGTGATGACATCGAGATTTCAATCAATGGCCTCACCGCGCGATTCCACGCGTCCCAAGGCGAGCAGCGCTCGGTGGTGCTCGCACTACGTCTCGCCATTCATCGCATGGTTGCTGAGTCCGTAGGCAGTGTGCCGATCCTCGTATTGGATGATGTGTTGTCTGAACTAGACCCCGATCGGGCCAACGCCCTGATCGCAAATCTTCCTCCGGGGCAGGTGATTATCACATCTGCAAGTGGGGTTCCTGAGGAGACCAAACCTGATGCAATCGTGCGCATTGCTGCAGGTGAAGTGGTGGAATCATGAGCGACGACCCGACACCAATTTCGTCCGACCTCGATGACCTCATGCGTCGTCTGCAAGCAGGCGACCGCGAGCAAGTTGGTGGCGTGTTCGGTAAGTGGGAAGAGATCGTCGGTGCTTCGGTGGCTGCAAATGTCACTCCAGTTCGGATCGAAAATCAGACCCTGGTTGTTGAAGTCTCAGAGTCAAGTTGGGCGACACAAGTGGGCTTTTTGGAGTCCACAATTCGGCAAAGAATTCTCGAAGAAACAGGCAGTGAAATCGTCAGTGTCGAAGTTCGGGTGCGTCGTCATCGGTAGACTTCTTTACGTACGAAAACCCTCATAAGGAACGAAGTGGCAAAGACGGAGTCGAAGTCAACAAAGCCAACGGCCGACTACGGCGCGAAAGACATCCAGGTTCTTGAAGGTCTAGACCCGGTGCGTAAACGCCCTGGTATGTACATCGGATCGACCGGTCTCGCGGGTCTGCATCACCTGATTTGGGAAGTCGTGGACAACTCTGTCGACGAGGCCATGGCGGGATTCTGTACCAAGATCAGCGTCACCCTTGAAAACGACGGCAGCTGCAAGGTTGACGACAACGGCCGCGGAATTCCAGTAGATCCGTACCCCTCGGGCCCCCACAAGGGCAAGAGTGCAGCCGAAGTGGTGCTCACGGTGCTGCACGCCGGCGGCAAGTTCGGCGGCGAGGGCTACAAGGTTTCAGGCGGCCTCCATGGTGTGGGCGTGAGCGTGGTTAATGCTCTGTCCAAGCGTGTGCTGGTCGAGATTGATCGTGATGGGGATCGTTACAGCCAGGAATTCATTGATGGCGGTAAGCCAAAGGGCAAGCTAGGCAAGTCAGGCAAAACCCCAGGGCGCGGTCGCACCACTGGTACCACGATTCAGTTCTGGCCAGACCCAACCATCTTCCAAGCCGAAGGCGTTGAGTTCGTTGCGCGTACCGTCACCGAGCGGTTGCAGACGATGGCATTTTTGAACAAGGGCCTCGAGATCGAGTTCGTTGATGCGCGCGATGGCAAAGAGCAAACCATCACGTATCAGTACAAGGGCGGCATCGTTGACTTTGTGAAGCACTTGAATGCTTCAAAAGAAGCACTGTTTGCCAAGGTCGCTTCTTACGAAGATGAAGACGAAGAAGAGGGCATGACCCTTGACATCGCATTGCAGTGGAACACCGGTTACTACGAAGGCATCCACGGTTACGCCAACGGCATCAGCACTACCGAGGGCGGTATGCATGTTGAAGGATTCAAAACCGCACTTACCTCAGTCGCAAACAAGTACGCGCGCAACAAGGCCCTGCTAAAGGAAAAAGACGACAACCTTCTCGGTGAGGACATCCGCGAAGGGCTGACTGCGATTGTTGCTGTCAAGCTCCGCGAACCACAGTTTGAAGGTCAAACCAAGGCCAAGTTGGGCAACGTGCCTGCGCGCTCGTTCGTCCAGAAAGCCACCAACAAGTGCCTTGAAGAATGGTTCGAAGAAAATCCGACCGAAGCCAACAAGGTCGTGAAGAAGGCGATTGCTGCAGCGCAGGCGCGGCTCGCCGCAAAAAATGCTCGTAACGCAGTGCGCCGCAAGACTGCACTTTCAGGTGCGGGAATGCCCGACAAACTAAAGGATTGTTCGAGCGGCAAGGCCGAAGAGAGCGAACTCTTCATCGTTGAAGGTGACTCCGCAGGCGGCACCGCGGTAGACGCACGCGATCCGCGAGTGCAGGCAATCTTGCCGATTCGCGGCAAGATCCTGAACGTTGAACGCGCGCGCCTTGACAAGATGCTGAAGAACAACGAGATCCAGGCGTTGATCACTGCAATTGGTGGCGGTGTGGGCGAAGAGTTCGATGCTGGCAAAGCGCGCTACCACAAGGTGATTGCACTCGCCGACGCTGATGTCGATGGCAGTCACATCCGAACGTTGTTACTTACGTTCTTTTATCGGCAGATGCGCCCCATGGTCGAAGCCGGTTATGTGTACATCGCGCAGCCGCCGCTTTATTCAACTGAAGTTGGTAAGCAAAAGATCTATCTGAAGGACGACCTCGCAAAGACTGCATTCCTCACAGAGAACCCAAATCACCGCAAGGAATTCCAGCGCCTCAAGGGTCTTGGTGAAATGGACTGGGAAGAACTCAGGTCCACCACGATGGATCCAAACACCCGCACACTTCTGCAGGTCACCGTTGAGGAAGCAGCTCTCGCTGACGAAGTGATGAGTGTGTTGATGGGCGACGACGTCGAAAGCCGCAAGAACTTCATCCAGACCAACGCACGCGATGTGCGCAACCTTGACTTCTGATTGATGGACGGAAAGACAGCACCGTGAGCGATACACCAACAACAGACGCGATCCAGCCAGTTCCGCTCCAAGACGAGATGGAGCGCTCGTTCCTTGACTATGCGATGTCGGTCATCATGTCGCGCGCATTGCCAGATGTTCGTGATGGTCTAAAGCCCGTACACCGTCGCATCATCTGGGACATGGAGCAGCAAGGTTTTCGCCCGGATCGGCCATTCGTGAAGTGTGCACGCGTCACTGGCGACACCATGGCGCGTTATCACCCACATGGTGACTCTGCGATTTATGACGCGCTCGTTCGAATGGCACAGCCGTTCTCGTTGCGCCATCCGTTGATTGATTTCCACGGCAA
>Ga0315901_10007898_pt1 | contig 12472 bp, 23 predicted proteins | sample LakEriMetagenome_10_FD_203761 | JGI IMG/M metagenome (GOLD analysis project Ga0315901, IMG submission 203761) | Freshwater fungal communities from buoy surface, Lake Erie, Ohio, United States - Buoy 2 MA116 | ecosystem: Environmental > Aquatic > Freshwater > Lake | place: USA: Lake Erie, Ohio...
GTGGCCGTCTTTCTGGACCACCCGCGCCCGACCGATGTCGCCATTGGGTCGGCAGCGGCGTTCAAGGGCACGTTTGCCGACGCGGTGGCCTTTGCGGAGGCCATGGTGGCCGACCCGGAGGCCGCGTGTCCCCGCTAGCGTGGGGCGTGGTGCTCCTCGCGGGCGCGTGGGGGATCGTGTGGGCGTGGGTGACGTTCCGTGCCCCTGAGCCTCCGCAAAATCCTCCCGCGCTCCCCGCGCCAGACTACCCAGACGACCCGTGGGCCGTGTGGGAACTCTGGGGGGATGCGCCCGACGTGCCTGACGCGGCGGGGATTCAGCAGCGGATGGACGATATCGAACGCATCGCCGACCGGGACGGCTTGCAGTGTGGCGTGTGCCACAACCACGCGCCGTACCTGTATTACATCCCTCTGCACGATGATGGCACCCTGTGCTGTGCCGTCTGTGCCCAACTCCTTGACGCTGGAGCCTTAGAATGACCGCACGGTGGACACATCAGTGGTCCCGCCATACGCACCGCACATGGGTATTTTCGTGCGCGTGGACGAAGTACGAGAACGGCGAGTTCAGCGGGACGCTGGGGTTTGGGAAATGGTCCCTGCACGTTCATCGCCGGTACGCGAAGCCGGAGGAAGACCAGTGAATACGCTCACATCGTCCATCCTGTCGGCGTTGCAGGACACGCGAGACGGAGGATACACCATCGAAGAACGCGCCGAGGCTATCGCTGCCGCTGTTCGCGCCGAGACGCCTGAGCCACCGACCGGCGCGTTGGGCCAGTGGATTGCCAGCCTTCGCGTGGGCGACACGCTGACCGTAGACGATATCCACCGATTCGTGCGCGTCGAGATGGCGCTGAGAAACGCGGACAAGCACCACCAGCAAGCGCGAGCCATGACCGCCGAGCGGGACGCCATCAAGGCGAACTACGATGAATCCGTGCGGGAGTGCGCGAACGTGATGGCAATGCGCGAGAACGTATCGTCGCAGTTGTGGGATTGCATGAACGAGCGCGATGGGTACCGCGCCCGCCTCGCCGCGTGTGAGCGGGTGGTGGAGGCGGCGTGTGAGTGGGGGAAGCGATACGGATGGCAGCAGGACATGGCCTACAGTTTTGCACAGAAAGAACTGGCCGCCGCCGTAGACGAATACCGCGCCGCCGTCGCCGCCGACAAGGAGTATCCGGCTGACGCCCCGCACCGCGTTGTGCGCGTGGCGCTGGTGGACGAACCTGTAAGCGATGCTTACACGTTGCCACGGGTCACGGATGAGATGGTGGAGCGGGTGGCGCGAGCCCTGCACGAAGAATCGGAAAACCCGATTCAGGGCGATGCGCGAATCCCGTGGTGGGACGCCTCGCCGTATTGGCACGACAAGATGCGGCGCATGGCGCGGGCCGCGCTAGAGGTGCCGCGTGACGAATAACCCCGGCAGCGACGAGGCCGTCGCGCAGGGCTGCACCTGCCCCGTACTCGACAACGGGCGCGGGCGTGGGGCCTATCAAGTGAACGGCGTGTGGCAGTTCTGGATCAACTGGGGCTGTCCCGTCCACATGGGACACGAACCGCTGGAATACTCTGACCCGGAGACCGACGATGGCATGGATCACTGATCCACCGATCACCCTTCTGTCAGCGTCTAGCTATCATGTTCCCGGCGCTGGGACATGGGCACGACTGGAGGGCGTCTTGATCTGGCAGGACGACGACGGCACGGCCCACATCGTGCCCGATCAGTTCATCTGGAACGGCTCGTCCATCCCGCGCCTGTTGTGGGGCTGGATCGGGCACCCGTTCCGTAACCGCTACCTCCGCAGCAGTGCGCTCCACGATTGGCAGTGTCGCGAACGGCGAGACCCGTCCAGCGTGGTGCATCGGCGCTTCTATGCGGGACTGCGAGCGGACGGCGTGTCATGGCTGGAGGCGCAAGCCAAGTGGCGTGGCTTGCAACTGGGAGGGCCACGCTGGTGATCGCGTTTGTCTTAGGCATCATCGTCGGCCTGCTCCTGTCTATCGCCATCGAAGAACTCAGCGACTACATGGACGACGACACATGAGCGAGCGACTGCTCAAGAAGTTGCGCCTGATCGCGCAACACGCCGAGACGGTGAGTGCCATGTGTCGGCGCGTCGAACGGGAAGTGTCGAGCGCCATGTCATTGGGCGAACCCGTCAACGAGGACAAGGTGCAGCGGAAGATCACCGCTATCGAAACCCGTGCCATCGGCTTGGCGCGGGAGGTGGGGGTGATCCGCCCGTGAAGTTCCAGCCCAACGATTACGTCAGCTATCGCGACCCACAGCCCGAAGCCCTGTCTGCTGTCGTCATCCGCTTGCTCAAGGACACTCCCGGTCTCACCGCGCCGGATGTCGCCGTCAATATCCGCCGCTCTCCGCATCAAACCAGCAACCTGCTGGTGCATCTAGAGAAACACGGATGGGTCATCGCCAAGAAGCAGCGCGTCCACGGGCCGGGGACTCGGGCGATTCGGTGCTGGTACCTGACCAAGCGGGCACAGAAAGAACCGTATCAGTCCCGTGCCTACACCGATACCGCCGATCTGGTGAAGGCGCTCCTCGACACGGGCGCCTACACCCTCTCCGAAGTCGCCCAGCACATTGACCGCCCCTACGACACGATCCGCAGTGCCATCCGCTCCCTGCTCAACCGGGGCGTCATCGAACGCTACGACGGCCCAGACGGCGTGACGTATGCGGCCATCGAAGACGACGGCTGGACCCCCCAACCGTTTGTGTCCAGTGTTCGTGCCACCTGTCACCCTTCTCGACCATGACCCCGACTGATCCGAAACCCCGCCGTCTCTACCTCTCCAACGGCAACAAGTACCGGCTGGAACTCGTCAGCGGCCACACGACCAAGGGCATCTGGAACGCCGACAAGTTCTGCTGGATGACGAGCTTGGGGCGGAACCGGACCCCCGTCGAACAGGTGCGCCGCGTCTCGGTGATCGACAGCACCGTCACCGAACGCTCCAGCAACTACGGCTGGTTCTTCACCCATCAGGTGTTCCTCGACAAGTGGGATACCAAGCCGACCAAGTGGGTCCACCCCTACACCCGTACCCGATGACTGACCGGATCGACCCCCGTGACCCCGAGGTGCGCGTCACGCCGCTGCCGCCGATTGTCGCCGCCCCCCGTCCCCCGAAGTTCGTGCGGAAGGCGGGCGACATCCGCAAGGACATCATCCGCGCCTATCTCCGGAATGGGATCACCGATCCGGCCAAGATCGGGAAGGCCGAGAAGTGCACGAAAGAGCTGATCCTGTATTACGCTCGCCGCATGGACGATGTGCTGGTGGAGATCTACCAGCCCGCGCCGGGGATTCGCTCGAAAGCCCGCATTATTTGGAAGCCTGTCACCTATTGACAAGGTTGACAAGGCAGTATAACATGTAGGTCCGCAGGTTCACTTTACTCCATGAGGATGTATGCCGATTCACAAGCTCGCCAACGGCCCGATCACGCTGAACCCCGTCACCGCCGTCGAATCCGCCGAGGGCAACTTCGGCCCCCAGATGGTCTTCAAGGGCAACGCCGATGATCTCGTCTTTATCTCGGAGATGAGCGGGGCGAAGGGACTGGCCCGTCTCAACCTGACGCCGGAGACGGTGATCGGGAAGGCGATCACGCTGGAACAGATCAAGAAGGACGGCAAGACGTTCACCAACCTACATCTGGCTGGTGGGGCGTCGGCTCCGGCGGCGGCTGCGCCGGTCGCCCGTGCGTCGGCTCCGGCGATCACCGTGGCGGATGCCGCCGCCGTGTACGCCGAGTGTGTGGCACAGGCGATGGTGACGCTCGGCGCTCGCTGCGAAGAGGCGGGGATCCCGATTGACGCCGCTGCGATTCAGTCGGCTGCCGCCACGCTCTTTATCCGAGTGATGCGCTAATGGAGAACGTCACGCTGACCTTCACCCCGATGGAACACGCCACGCTGGTGTCTCTGGTTGGGCTGTCTATCGCCGTCATGCAGAACGACGAGGAGCTGGGGTTGCAGTATATCGAAGCCCTGTCGTCTCCGGGCGTGGAAGCGGCCTCCAAGGGATTGGTGGGCAAGCTCGTGTCCCTGATAGAGCGGTCGGCGGGGACCGTCATCCTCGACCCGGGCCAGTAATGGCGACCTTTACCAACGTGCATGGCTTGCCACAGAGTATTGTGGCAGCCGTGACGGCGGACCCGTATGTGGGCGGGGGCGACATCAGCGTCACCAAGCTGATCGACGCGCCACAGGTCCGTACCCTGATGGCGAAGCACCGAGACGCGATTACCACCGATGTGTCGGAGCGCATCTGGTCGCTCTTAGGACAGGCCGTGCATACCATCCTCGAACGGGCGGCACTCCGGCAGGAAGGGATGGTGGCCGAAGATCGGCTGTATGCCGAGGTCGCGGGATGGCAGTTGTCCGGCCAGTTCGATGTGATGCATCTCGAAACCGGCGTCCTCAGCGACTACAAGGTCACGACCGTCTACAAGCTCCAGAACACCGATGCGTGGACGCAACAGCTCAACGTGTTGCGGTGGCTGGCCCACAAAAACGGCATCACCGTCAACACGCTGGAGATCATCGCCATCTTGCGCGACTGGAAGAAGGGGGAAGCGGAGCGCAAGCCGGAGACGTACCCCCAGACGCCGATCACGCGGGTATCAATCCCTTTATGGTCGCTGGAGGACACCGAGGAGTACATTCTGGATCGCGTCCAGTTGCACCAGTTCTCGCAGAAGGGCGGACGGGTAGACTGCACCGACGAGGAGCGGTGGTACACCGGCACCCAATTCGCCCTGATGAAGGACGGGGGCAAGCGGGCCGTGAAGCTGTTCAGCGAGCGCCCCACCGAAATCCCCGAGGGGCACCATGTCGAAGAGCGCCCCGGTGAGTATCGCCGCTGCGCCTCGTACTGCGAGGTGCGGGCGTTCTGTGCTCAAGCCCAAGGAGGTTCCGCATGACCGAGTCGATGGCCCCCTTGACGCCCGAGGAACGGCGCACCATTGTGGCCTCCCTCTATGCCGAAGGGCTGACCACGCGCCAGATCGCGGCCCAGCTCAACGTCAGCTACCAAGCCGTCCACCAGATGTTGCAGCGCCTCGACATCCCGCGCCGCCCCCGTGGCGGCAACATGGGCAGCCACTCCAGACGGAAGAAATAACCCGATGCCGAACCCCGCCACCACCGCCAACCCGTTGCGCCAGTACGGGAATACCCGGAAGGACCAACTGGCGTTTGCCAACCTGCTTGTTGGGGATATCCACGCGCTGTACCCCAATCGAGATACCCCCCATCCGCATGTCCCGACCCGCACCGCCGTGCTGGACCTGCTGAAGGCCGGGGTGGAACCGCTGGACCTGATGCGAGCGGCGCGGAACTACGCCGCGTACTGCGCGAAGGAAGGGACGCCCCCCAAGTACCGGATCGGCTCCACCCGCTTCTATCGGGACGGCATCTGGCAGCAGTTTAACCTCGTCACCGTGCATGGCCGGACCCGGGAGGAATGGGCACGGTCGGGGCAGGATGTGAGCGAGTTCGACCGGCTGGCGGGCGCATGAGCCATAACATCAGTCTGCCGCGCCACCGCTATGTGTGGGTCAAGAGTTGCTATGTCACCACGGACCCCGTGGAGGATAGCGAGAGTATTTCAGCGGTCTGGTGGGGTATCAGCGTCACGCCGAACCGTGGCCTTGCGTGTCATGTCGTCCTAGAGAACGGCGCGATGGTCGTCGATCTCCCGCTCTGTGCGTTGCGGTGGGTGGAACCGCTCTTTGAGGACACCGAGGGCATGAGCGAGATCATGGACGCCGCCACATGGGATAGCTATGGGTGGGACGCGGAGATCGTCTCGTGCGACTATCTTGACCAGATGCCCGTTTCCCTGCTCTGCGCGAAGCACAAGGAAACCGGTCTGCGTGGCACCCTCTGGTTTGCGGTCGATCATCGTGCGGATGGGTTCAGCATGGAACCGGCGCAACACAAGCATCTGTGGGTGGTCGCTGTCCAGACGGGAGAGTTTGCGTGGCTCCCACAGGATCAACTCCTGCTTCACGATAAGTCCTTTACCACGATAAACGGCGTTCCGAAGGTAAAGCGACAAGACCAAATCTGGAGCATGGAGTGAACCATCTCGACGCGCACGGGCTGCTCAAGTCCGCCCTGCTGCGCCGGAAGGGCACGAAGAAGTCGGGAGCCAAACTCGCCTTCTGCTGCCCTCGGCACACCGATAGCAACGCCAGCGCATGGATGGGCGATCATGCGTGGGGCTGCTCGGCGTGTGGCTTTACCGAGCCGCTGCGGTCGCTGGGTGAGGCATTGGGCGTAGACCTGCCGGTCGCCAGCGGGAGCAACGGCCTGACCCTGTTCGACTACGCCGAACACAAGAAGCTGGCCCTCGACACGCTGGCGAAGTACGGGGTGACGGAGCGGATCGGGAGGTACGGGGAACCCGTGGTGGCCATCCCCTACTACGATGCAAACGGCACCGTCCTGCGGACCAAGCTGCGGACCCGCAAAGGGACGTTCTGGGACAAGGACGGGGAAGGCGCACCGCTCTACGGCCAGCAGGTTCTCGCCGCTGCGCCGAAGGATGCGCCCGTGCTGCTGGTGGAAGGGGAATCCGACTGTCATGCGGCATGGCAGCGAGGCATCTGTGCGGTGGGCTTGCCGGGGGCGTCCCAGTGGCGTCCCGAGTATGCCACCCTGCTGGCCAACCGCACGGTGTACGTCTGGCAGGAACCGGATCAGGGTGGGGCCACGCTGATTGCCTCGGTCGCCAAGTCGCTGCCCAAGGCCAAGGTCATCCGCGATGTCACTATCGGCGGGACCGGCATGAAAGACCTGTGCGATCTGCATGGGGCGGTGAGCGATCTCGGGGAAGCGTGGGGACCGATCTGGTCGGCGCTCTTGTCGTCCGCGACCCCTATCGGCGCAGAGCCGCCCGTGGTGGCGTTCGACAGCATCACCGGCCTGACGCTCGAACGCATCTTTGAGCAGAAGCAAGCGCCCATCGAAGCGGTGCCGACGCCGCTGGCCTTGTGGAACCTGTGCTGCGGGGGCGGCGGTGGCGGGATCGGGTTGGCGCGAGGGTGGAATATCGTCATCGGGGCCAACACCGGCACGGGGAAGTCGTTGATTGCCTTGAACTTAGCGCACACCGCGATCCGGCATGGCGAGGTGGTCACATTTATCTCGCTGGAGATGGGGCGCGACGAACTCGCTACCCGCTTCTTGGCGATTGCTGCCGATCTCCCCGTGAAGCAGCTAGAGCAGGGCCATCAGTTCGATCCCCAGACGTTCACGAAAGCGGCGATGGAAGTGGACGCGATTCGGCGCGAGACGGGGGGCCACCTGATCGTCAATCGGTTGCCGATCTCCAAGATCGACGACATCGTCCACGCCATGCGCTATCACCACGACCATAGTGGATGCAAATACTTCATTGTGGACTATTTGCAACTGGTCTGGGCACCGAACGTCCCGGCGATCCATGACCGGATGGAACTGGTGTCGCACCAACTGCGGGAAGCGGCGTTGTCGCTCGGCGTCACGCTGGTCACGCTGTCTCAGTTCAACCGGCAGACCTCGGCCAACCGGGAGGAGCGGCCCGTGGCGCAGGGGTTGATGGGCGGCAGCGCGGTGGAGAACGATGCCCACCAAGTCCTGCTCTTCGACCACTCCCGGTTCGTCCGCAACGGCCTCACGGCAGACACATGGCTGATCATCGACAAGAACCGCCACGGCAGCGTGGAAGACATCCCCGTCCGGTGGAACTACCAGAACCTGCGGCTAGAGCCACGGGTGCCCGCCCCCGAAAAGGACGGGTGGACCGCTCGGATAGGGAAGAAGCCGTGAGCGGGGTCCGGTCGTTCACGTTCAGTGTCCCGTGGGCGGCGCTGTGCTCGGATAACCGGAAGTTCGTGAAGGGGTATATCCTGTCCGGAGAATACCGACAGAGCAAAGAGCTAATCGGTCAACTGGCGCTTGCCGCCGCCCGGAAGGTGGGGTGGGAGGTGCAGTCCTGCCCGCTCCGGCTAGAGGTCGCCGTGCGAGAACCGGATCGCCGGAGGAGAGACCTCAACTGGAGTAAAAATCTCAAGGACGGGATTACGTCTGGCGGCGGGATCTGGGCAGACGACAGTCAGGTGCGCGACGAACGGTGGTACTTTGTCGCGCCAGATAAGGCGACGGCTGGGGCAGATATTACGATTGCCTGTCTTGACACGCCGGCCCCGACGCCATAAGTTAGCCAGCGTGGCGAATCTCTGGCGGGGTTCCCATATCCTCCTCTGGTGTGCCAAAGCCCTCGGATTGTCGTCCGGGGGCTTTGTGCATACAGGGTATTACGGGGGTCGTTATAGCGCCCGCACGACCGTCCACACCGATTCTACGCTCCCGTTTTCCAAGAGCTTGGCGGCAGACGGGGAGGGGCTGCGGCGCATCGGCGCTCCCCACTGGATGTGCGGGTAGTCGCGGAACGTCCAGTCGCCGCCCCAGACCAAGCCCTGCGCCTTGGCTGCCGCCCCTAGCTCCTGCCACCACTGCATCGGGGATTGCCAGCCTTTCGCCTTGTGGATGATGTCAGCGGCGAGTCCGTAGTGATGCCATGTGTCGAGGGCGGTCTCGCTATGCGTGACAATGCCGCGCCCGTCGTCATAGTCCCGCCCGAAGCCGTAGAGATACCGCTGCCGCGCATCCGTCCGCAGCGTCTCTGCCACGGTCGCATACGGCACTGCCTCTAGCACCCGTTCGATCTTCGCCCGAAACGCCGGGGCCAGTCCGTCCAAGGACTTGACCACCGGCACGGGCGCAGGGAGTGTGCCCCGCTTCGGCATGGCTTACGCCCGCTTCTGCTTGGCGAGGTGGAGGGCGTAGGCGATGGCTGCCGCCACCATGCCCTTCACGGCGTCCGTGTCCAGCGTGGACAGGCAGTCCTGTGCCGCATTCGGATCACACGCCACTTCGACGCCCGAGAGGTGTGAGGCGACGGTCAGGACCACGGCAATCGCGGCGACGGCGAACCGCTTGGCGATGGGCGGGAGGGCGTCCACGGTGGCCGACAGCCCCTTGAGGCCTTGCATCACCACGAACGTGATCGGGCCAACGACGAGGGGCACGGTGGCCGACAGGATCAGCTTGGTCATCACAGGCTCCAGTTAGGAATGGGAATCCAGTCGCCCTTCTAGCTTGGCGACTTTGGTCAGGCTTTCACGGACCAACGTAGAAATCTCGCTCATGTCCTTCCGCATATCACGGACCTCGCGCTCCATGTTCTGCACCGTCGTCCGCAGCACCGCATAGCTCATCAGCCCGCCCACCACCGCCGAGACTATCGGGACGAGGAGGGAGGCGATGGGGATGCCGGGGGCGTGGACGGTAGACGACTGGAGCACGGCGCTACTGGCGGCGAGCAGGGCGCTGATTTTGAGGGAGGCGGATTCGATGGTCATTCTGCCCTCGACGCGCCGAAGCCCCTGAATCCGCTCTGCGTCATGCGCTGCCCAAAGGTCGGGGTGCCACCAATCGTCGCAGCCAAATCAGACACGGTCCCCGCGCCACGGAGTGGCATCAGGATGCGTCGGAGCAGCGTCCCAGATCCCTTTCCGCCCTGCCCAAGCTCGGCGATGAGTGCCTGCGTCAGCGCATCGCGCTCGGCCTGCGAGGTGTACGACTTCGCCGCCTTCGCCGTGATCGCTTCTGGGCTGACCTCTGCGGCTTTCCCTGCCCCAGTGCGGACGTACTTAACCACATCCCGCGCGGTCTCGACTGCCTCTCCCGCCTTGCTCGCGTTGGAATACTTGCGGATGAGCGGGGAGAGCTTGCCCTGCGCGGCGGTGTCGATTTCTCGCAGGAACGGCTGCAACACTTCGCGCTGAACATCCGCCATGTCCGGCGTCCCACGGAGATCGCGGACGATCTTGCTGTAGGCTCTCGCCAAGATCACCGGGCTATTGGACATCAGCCCAAGGTTCTGCGCTTCTTCGTCCACCGCATCACGCAGCAACTTGGACTTCTGGTAGAGCTGGGACATCCCCGGCGTGATGGGAACGGGAGCGCCTGCCTTCCATGCGCCGATCTGTTCGCCAATCTCATCAGCCGATGCCTTGGCCTTCGTCGCAATCTTCCCCAGCGTCGGGCCGACTTTCCCAGCGGCATAGGTACCAACGACTTCCCCAGCACGGCCAAACACTTGGCCCATGCTGGCCCGCTTGAGAGCTTCGGCAATCCGGCTTTCGTCGGGAGCGGCTTCTGCTGCGCCTCGCGCTCCTTCTAGCAGCGCAATCTCGGCGGCACTCGCGGCAGAGGACGGCAGCACGGCACGGCCAACACTGCCCACGACCGGCGCAGACCGTGCCGTCTTGTAGGCCGCCTCGCCCACCGCCAACGCCTTCCCCAAGCCTGCCTTTCGTGCGCCAGCACTCATCGCTCCAAGCACAGCACGGCCACCGCTGAGATAGGGAGCGATTTCGCCAGCGGCTCTCGCCACCTTGGCCTGCGCGGGTCGGCGCTGGTTGTACTCATCCATGAAACCCTGAATGCGCTGGGCTTCTTCTGCCGCAGAGCGGCCACTGCCGATGGATTGCAACGCCCCCGCTACTTTGGGGTAGGTGCCATACATCGCCCTGTTAATCAATTGTCGCGCTACACCAGCAACATCTTCGCCAATAGTTGCGCCTTTCCGAGCGGATGGCGCAGTCGCCACAGTTGACGATGCGTTGCTCTCAACGAGCGCCTTTTCCTTCTGGTATTGCTCGTACAGCGCCTTCTCTCGCTCGTACTCTTTGCGTAGCGGATCGTCTTGCACGTCACTTCCCTCCCCGAAGGCGCTTGTATTCTCCAAAGGACATACCGGGCTGATACGTCAACCCGCCACTTGGTGCGGCTTGGGGAATGACTGGGAGCTTTCCAGTCTCTCCGGGCTGGACTTGCTGGACATTTCCTCCAGACACGGCGGTCGCCCATTTCCGAAGTCGGTCGCCCTTGATCTTTTGGATCTCCATATTGCCGACCTCGTTAGGCTGCACTACGACCTGAGCAATGCGATTAGAAACGTCCTTATCTGAGACGTTTCGCCCACGCTGTTCCGCAATAGCGAAAGCGGTAGCAATGCCTTGTGCGATGGTGTTATACGTCTGCTCGTTGCTTACGTCCGCTCCAGCCATCGAAGCGCCGAGCATCACCGCCTTCCCACCAAACGATCCTGTCGGTCCACCTTCTTGAACGCCTAGCGTTTTAATCCCACTCAACTTGCGCTTCGGCTCAATCAGTTTCCCCGTCTTTGGATCGGTCGTTGGCAAGAAGTCGTTGATAGTGGCAAGATCCGATGAGAAGTCCTGCCTCGGCATGTCGCCAGCCGGGACACCGCCTTCCCGCCGCATCTTTTCTATCTGCGCTTCCTTTAACTGCTTTTCGAGCGCATCAAGCCCAGCCTGCCGTGCCTGCGCTTTCTTTTGAGACGGCGTCAGGACTTCAAGCCCCATGTCTTCTGGCTTGATCCCATTTACCATCCCTTCTACCTGCTGTTCCGTAGCCGTGGGGTATGCGCCACGATACACCCCGCGCATCCGTTCACGCTCGGTGTTGATCGTCTTGTCCTGATACTCCAGCTCCACATCCTTCTCAGCGCGGAGATCCGCGAGACGGGCCGTGCGCTTCTCTTCGTCAGTCGGTCCAGCCTGCCACGCCACCTCCATGCCACCGGGGAGCTTCTGCCGCATCCCCGGCGTCTCGGCGGTGCGCTTGGTGTAGGAAGACGACAGATCGCCGCTGGTGGCCTTCTGGAAGGCGCTCAGGGCCGCACTCGGCGCAGACGGTTCGACGCCCATCCCCCGCTGGACACTGCGCTGGAACGAGGTCATCGGCTGGAAGTCCGTGCCGGTCAACTTCTTCGTGGACGGTTCCACGCCCATGCCCTGCTGGAGCGCGGACGTGAACGCGGCCCGATCCATCGACGAGGCGGGCGCTACGCCGACCTGTTCTTCGGACGCGGGACGATAGGGCTGCGCTCGCATCCCCAAGCTAGCGTATAGCTGCGCCTGCTGGATCGCGGCGGCTTCTTCGTCGCGTCTCCGCTTCTCGGCCAACAGTTCGCGCTGTTGCAGCGCATCCGTCACGCCCCCGACCGCGCCAAGGGCAGCGCGAAGGGCGGTGAGTCCTCGGGCCATTGCTTAGTCTCCGGTAGTTGGCGTTAGGACAGGCGAACCCATGCGTCCCCGTTCCACTGATAGGTGTACCCGTTATAGTACGTCGTCTGCCCATTGAACGACCCCGGCCCAATCGGCGGATTGTCTATATTCTGCGTGACCGTGGGGCTGGTCTGCGTTGCGCCCTGACTCGTCGTGACAGTTGTCGGAGCGTTGACGGTTGTCGGGACGCTGACGTTCGTGGTGCTGGTCGGCTGCAACTTGCCCTGAGCAATCGCGTTGGCGATGAGCGTCTCAATCGCCATGCGCTCACGCTGGAAGCC
>Ga0315901_10007899_pt1 | contig 12472 bp, 11 predicted proteins | sample LakEriMetagenome_10_FD_203761 | JGI IMG/M metagenome (GOLD analysis project Ga0315901, IMG submission 203761) | Freshwater fungal communities from buoy surface, Lake Erie, Ohio, United States - Buoy 2 MA116 | ecosystem: Environmental > Aquatic > Freshwater > Lake | place: USA: Lake Erie, Ohio...
CGCCATTCGCGACCGTGGCCGATTTCGCGGCGCTTCGGCGAACCGACTCTTCCGGTTTCACCGGTCGCGAATGGCGGCATGTTGTAGTGAAGCATAAAGCGATCGCTGTACTCGCCCGTCAACGCATCAATCTTTTGTTCGTCGCGCGCGGTGCCCAGTGTTGCAACCACCAGCGCCTGCGTTTCGCCGCGCGTAAACAGGGCCGAGCCATGCGTACGCGGCAGCACGCTACTGCGAATCGAAATCGGACGTACGGTGCGCGTGTCACGGCCATCAATACGCGGCTCGCCATCAAGAATCTGCGAGCGTACGATTTTTGACTCCAAACCAAACATGATGTCGCCGACTTCTGCGGAATCCGGCGCTGATGTACCCGCGGCTGCGGCTTCCTCAGCCAGCTTGGCCGAGACTTCCGAGTGGATGGACCGCAGCTTGTCCGAGCGCGCCTGTTTTTCTTTGGTGCGGAATGCATCACGCAGTTTTTCTTCAGCCAGCGCGGTAACACGCGCGATCAGCGATTCATTCTGCGCCGGTGCCGACCACGACACTTCGGGCTTGCCACCATCGCGCACCAGTTCGTGGATGGCGTCGATGACCGCTTTCATCTGCTCATGGCCGTACACCACGGCGCCCAGCATAATCTCTTCCGACAGCTCTTGCGCCTCGGACTCGACCATCAAGACGGCAGCTTCCGTACCTGCAACCACCAGATCCATGTTGGACTGATGCATTTGCGACACGGTTGGGTTGAGCACATACTGGCCATCGATGTACGCAACGCGCGCGGCACCGATCGGGCCATTGAATGGAATACCTGCCACGCACAGCGCGGCCGACGCACCAATCATCGAAGGAATGTCAGGATCAATTTCCGGGTTCACTGAAAGCACATGAATAATCACCTGCACTTCGTTGAGATAACCCTCGGGGAATAGCGGACGAATTGGACGATCGATCAGTCGTGAAGTCAGTGTTTCTTTTTCAGAGGGACGGCCCTCGCGCTTGAAGAAACCACCGGGAATACGGCCAGCCGCATATGTTTTCTCGACGTAGTCGACGGTCAATGGGAAAAAATCTTGTCCGGGTTTTGCTTCCTTGCGCGCGACGACGGTCGCCAGGATGACGGTATCGTCTACGGTCACCATCACGGCGCCGGACGCTTGGCGAGCGATCTCGCCGGTTTCAAGCGTGACCGTGTGCTGGCCATATTGGAAGGTCTTTGTGACTTTGTTGAACATTGGGTCCATCCTTTCATTTTTTGCCGACAGAGTTTCAGGCGCTGTCGTTCACCTCACCACCGGCAGGCATTACCAACCCGCCGCACAACTAAATTAAATCAATCAGGCATCAAAAACGCCAAATGCCCGCATCAGCTCGCTGATACAGGCATTTGTGAACAAATCGTTGGAGCAACGGCTTACTTGCGCAGACCCAGTTTCTCGATCAGGGCACGGTAGCGATCCGTATCCTTGCGCTTCAGATAGGCCAGCAGACTTTTACGACGATTGACCATCATGATCAGTCCACGGCGCGAATGATGATCTTTGCCGTGGGCCTTGAAGTGGCCATTCAGTTCATTGATACGTGCGGTGAGCAAAGCCACCTGCACTTCAGGCGACCCGGTGTCATTTTGACCCCGGGCATTGGCGGCAATAACGGCCGCCTTGCTTTCTTTGGTAACAGCCATGATAAATCCCTTTCACATGCGGATTTCGGAGTCGCAACCCCTGAAACCGTGACAACATTGATGACTTGGCCGATTCAGGCCAAGCTGGGATTATAGCCGAAACCGAGTCGCCGGCGGCCGGCGGTTCTCAAAGCTGCGGGTTGAGTTTCTCGTTTTTGGATTGCAATTTATTTAACGCCGACAAATAGGCCTTGGCCGAGGCCACCACGATGTCGAGGTCGGCGCCCACGCCGTTCACGATCCGGCCATTTCTCGACAAGCGCATCGTCACCTCACCCTGGGATTGGGTGCCGGTGGTAATCGCGTTCACTGAAAACAGCAGCAATTCGGCGCCGCTGGCCGTGTGCGATTCGATCGCGTTGACAATCGCATCCACCGGCCCATTGCCGTGCCCTTCGCACTTCACTTCTTTGCCCTCGGCGGCAAATACCACTTTGGCGCTCGGCTTTTCACCGGTCTCTGAGTGCTGAGACAAGGAGACAAACTTGTAGAACTCTTTCTCATGCGCGCTTTGTTCGTCCGACACCAATGCCATGATGTCTTCATCAAAAATATCGGACTTGCGATCGGCCAGTTCCTTGAAACGGGCAAATGCCGCGTTCACTTCCGCCTCGGAATCAAGTGCAATGCCCAGCTCGTCCAAACGCTGCTTGAAAGCGTTACGGCCGGAAAGTTTGCCTAGTACGATCTTGTTGGCGCTCCAGCCCACATCCTCGGCGCGCATGATCTCGTAGGTGTCGCGCGCTTTCAGAATACCGTCTTGATGAATTCCGGACGCATGCGCAAATGCATTGGCACCCACAACGGCCTTGTTAGGCTGCACTGCAAAGCCCGTAATCTGCGACACCAGTTTCGATGTTGGCACGATCTGCGAAGTGTCGATGCCTACATGCAAATTGAAATGGTCTTTTCGGGTCTTTACCGCCATCACGATCTCTTCCAGTGCGGTGTTACCTGCGCGCTCACCCAAACCATTGATGGTGCACTCGACCTGACGCGCGCCGCCAATCATCACGGCAGCCAGCGAATTGGCGACGGCCATACCAAGATCGTTGTGGCAATGCACCGACCACACAGCCTTGTCCGAGTTGGGAATGCGTTCGCGCAGAGTTTTAAGCGTATGACCAATCATCTCCGGTACGCCATAGCCCACCGTATCGGCAAAGTTGATGGTGGTCGCGCCTTCATCAATCACCGCCTCCAGCACACGGCATAAAAAATCCATGTCTGAGCGGCTACCGTCTTCAGGGCTGAACTCGACATCATCAGTAAACTGGCGCGCGAACCGAACCGCCAGCCGCGCTTGCTCGTACACTTGATCGGGTGACATGCGCAGCTTTTTTTCCATATGCAGCGGCGAAGTCGCAATGAACGTATGAATACGCTTGCGGGGCGCCATCTCGAGCGCCTCGGCAGCACGCGCGATATCACGATCATTGGCACGCGACAGCGAGCAGACGATCGATTCCTTGATGGTGCCGGCGATTGCACGAATCGCGTCAAAATCGCCCGGCGATGAGGCGGCGAAACCCGCTTCGATGACATCGACCTTCAATCGCTCCAGCTGTCGCGCAATACGGATTTTTTCTTCTCGAGTCATCGACGCACCAGGCGATTGCTCGCCATCGCGCAGCGTGGTGTCAAAAATAATCAGCTTGTTCGAATCGGACATCATCAGCTCCGGGGATACTCAATCATCAGTTTAGGCATATTGTCGCCGGCTCGCTACTTCTCGTCGCCCGGCTCAGAGCTGGTCTGAACCAGACTGACCGGGTTGCCCTTGGCCCAGAACCACAGCGCAACGGCATAGCCCGATAGCCCATAGACGACGAACAACCCGAACAGCACCTTGGGCGGATCGCTGGAGACCGCGACGAAAATCAACACAATCAGGAAGATCGCAATAAATGGTACCGACTTCTTGAAGTTGACATCCTTGAAGCTGTAGAACGGCGCATTGGTCACCATCGTCAGCCCGGCATATACCGTGATGACCCACGCCAGCCAGCTAAAGTCGGCGCCGCCAATACGCAAGTCATCCATCAACCAGATGAAGCCGGCCACTAAAGCAGCTGCAGCCGGGCTCGGCAGCCCCTGAAAAAAGCGTTTATCAACCACGGCAATATTCGTGTTGAAGCGGGCCAGTCGCAGCGCCGCACCGGCACAATAAACAAACGCCGCCAACCACCCGAGCTTGCCCATACCGCGCAGCGCCCATTCGTACACAATCAGCGCAGGTGCTGCGCCGAAAGAGACCATGTCCGACAAACTATCGTATTGCGCACCGAATTCACTTTGGGTGTTGGTGAGTCGGGCCACTCGACCATCGGTAGCATCGAGCACCATCGCCGCAAAAATCGCGACTGCCGCGTTATAGAACTGCCCGTTCATCGCCATCACAATGGCGTAAAACCCGCAGAACAACGCCGCGGTCGTAAAAGCATTCGGCAGTAAATAGATACCACGGCTGCGCAAGCGGCCAACCGCAGGCTCGCCATCCTCGCCAGAACGACGCGCTGCAAGCCGATTCAGTCGAAATGGCTTGGTCAAGGCCGGTTTGGCGGAGGCGGCCTTCAGCTTTTGCTTGCGGGGATTGAAGATCGGCATGACGCCTCGCTCAGATCAAAGCTCGGCCAACACCGTCTCGGTCGCCCACACCTTGTCGCCAACCGCAACATTTGGGCGCGCGCTCAGCGGCAGGTAGACATCGACGCGCGAACCAAAGCGAATGAAGCCGTAACGCTGTCCACGCGCAAGACGATCGCCAACAGCGACGTAGCAAAGAATCCGGCGCGCAATCAAGCCTGCCACATGCACAAACGTGACGGTCGCGCCGCTATCCGCTGAGACAACGACGGCGTTGCGTTCGTTTTCGGTTGAGGCTTTATCGAGATCAGCATTGACGAACTTACCCGGAAAGTAATCGACCTTGGTGATAGTGCCGTCCACCGGCGAGCGATTCGAATGCACATTAAAGACATTCATGAACACACTGATCTTCAGCGCCTCGCGGCCAGCATAAGGATCTTCTGCTTTCTCGACGACGACGATACGACCGTCAGCTGGCGACAGCACCGCATTCGGCTGCTGCGGGATCATGCGCGGCGGGTCGCGGAAGAACTGCAGCACAAACAGAGCGATCAGCCAGAACGGCCAAGACCAAGCGCCCAGAAATACAGCGGCAATCAGTCCCGCTGCAATTGCGAGTAACAGAAAAGGCCAGCCCTCGCGGGCGATGATGGGATGCGGGTAAGGGTTATTCAATTGGGCTCCAAATATTCCGGGCTGCCAGCAGCTATTTCTTGTAGGCAATTTCAGCTAAGCCGCTATTCTAGCGCCCCCTACTCCGATCGGCACATCGACCTGCACACGGCAAGCAGCAGGAAACTTGGCGAAATCGACATGCCCGTCGAACAAATGTGCGTTTATCGCCACGAATAGCCGAGAAAAACCCTGCTTTACCAACAGCAGGCCAACAACGCGCCCACCAAGGTCGCAGCGACCTCCCAACCGCCATCATTCAATGGACCGAATAACCTCACAAACCTCCATGCAAGCGATAGCGCTGATCAGAGAGACATCGCAATATGATGATGTGGCACTTGCGGTCAGTTGGTCGGGTGATGTGCGTGAGGCCAACGTCGTGGAAAGGGTGATTTACGGAATTATCGATTTTTTTGATGCGGGCGCTCCGGAACGCCGAAGAAATGAGGCACGAGAAGCAGTGAAGACCAAGTTATGTCATGAGTACACCGTCTTGGCTGGGCCAGCTTTGCCGAACCAGCCATTCGTTCTAGCTGAAGAAATAAAAAACGCAATTAGTACAGTCGCCAGTACATTGATCGATCAAGGCACTATTCCCAGAAATAATATGCCGGCCAATTTGAGTGATGCCCTGAAAAATATCAATGCAATTAGCAAGGAATCTGATGCATCTCGACGCTTGATCTGGCAGGCAATCGCAGATCAGCGTAAAGAAAACAAAGAAGTCAGTATTGATGCCGCAAAGAATATCGCTGCCAATACGCGACTTTGGCGACAATCCCTGAATATCAGTTCGCGTGATGCGTTCCGCCTCGCCAGTAATGCCTGGAAGCTCTATGAAAAAGCGAAGATCCTGCCAGAAGAGGGTAAAGACGTTCTGCTCTGCGCAGGTCGTTTGAGCATCTGGCATGGCTTTACCCACAAAGACGCCTTGAGTTACGCGATTGATCTTCATGTCCCAATAAAAAAACTCGGCGCTGGGATGGACAGTATTGAGCGCGTCATGAAATCACTCGACTATGCCATTCCAGAACTTCGACCGCAGTCCGAGCGAATGCGCCTTAGCGCTGCAATTCGTTATCTTCAGTTACAGGATGCGAAACATAAAGGCATCAATGCAATTGACGAGATACGCCACAGCCTTTTCGATCTACCTGTTCTTCAAAAAGCCTTACCGAAAGGCTGTGTGATTGACCAAATTCATCAAGGGTTTCATATCCGAAGCCGGTCGATGCATCGCTTTCCTGCGCAATCACCCTTGATGGGCGGTGACAAAACGCTGACTGTGCGAGAGCAAACTCTGGTTGAGCATGCCAATAACCTGATGAGCGGCCAGCCTCTGGGGAGCACCGGCAACTCAGTACACGGGGTTTCGTTGCCTGAAGTATTTGCGAATTTCTACAAGCATCATGTCGAAGATTTGGTGCGAGGCAATCGGTTTGAGTTATTGACCGAAAAAGATATGGATACTGAGTTCAGTCAGATCGAAGATGAGCGACGAAAAAATCCAAAACAATTATCGACCAATGGCTACCGGCAATGGGCAGAGAAGAGAATCGCCTGGGCTGGCTCGGCGCGAGCCGCTGAAATCATTTCACGCTTCGAATCTCAGACGCTGTTTGCTGACGTCGCCACCTTCTCTGGCAGGCAATTCTTGAATCAAGCGGGTTATTCGGTGACTGCAGCAGGCGAAAACAATCTTGCACAGACATCATTCCAAGCTAATCGCCCGAAAACTACGAATGAGCCCGGCACCACATTCAGCCTGCATCAAACACACTACATCAACGCGACTCGCCTATTGGCTGAGCCCGATGATATCGACCAACATGACGAGGGTAAGCTCTTTAAAAGGCCACAGATAGAAATCCCGCTGATTCCCAACCCCGGCCCGGACGAAAAAGCCGGTGCGAACGGCTTCTCCGTCAAGCGAAGTGTCGCATTGAGCTTGACGGTGCCAAGGCTCACCTCAAGTCCGGCGACCTGTCATATCACTGAGGTAAGTGAAGAATGGGATTTAATGGTCGACTGGGATGCGTGGATGCAAATGCGGCCGGAGGTTGGCACGCTTTAAAAAAAGCTCTGCCAGTGCACAGCTTTTAGGTCGAGCGCCGGGTGCGCTTGCAAGCGCATCCGGGATGATGCCGGTAGAAGAACTAATCAGGCAATCAATTCTTTGATTGATCCACCAATTTGTTCTTGGCGATCCACGGCATCATCGCCCTGAGTTTCTCACCGACGATCTCGATCTCATGCTCGGCATTCAGACGGCGCCGCGACAACAGCGTCGGCGCACCGGCACGATTCTCGAGGATGAAGCTCTTGGCATATTCGCCGGTCTGAATATCTTTCAGGCACTGACGCATTGCTTCTTTGGTAGCGTCGGTCACCACGCGCGGGCCGGTGACATATTCACCATACTCGGCGTTATTCGAGATTGAATAATTCATGTTGGCGATACCACCCTCGTAAATCAGATCGACGATCAGCTTCAATTCATGCAGACACTCGAAGTACGCCATCTCGGGCGCGTAACCGGCTTCAACCAATGTTTCATAACCAGCTTTGATCAATTCAACCGTACCGCCACACAGCACGGCCTGCTCGCCGAATAAATCAGTTTCAGTCTCTTCGCGGAAGTTGGTCTCGATGATGCCAGCGCGACCACCGCCATTTGCCATCGCATACGACAGCGCAATATCACGCGCCATGCCGGATTTGTCTTGATAAACAGCGATCAGGTGTGGCACGCCACCGCCTTGGGTATACGTCGAGCGCACGGTATGGCCCGGTGCTTTGGGGGCGATCATGATCACATCCAGATCAGCACGGGGAATCACCTGCCCGTAGTGCACATTAAAACCATGCGCAAACGCGAGTACAGCGCCCTGCTTGGCGTGTGGCTCGACATTTTCTTTGTAAACCTGCGCAATGTTTTCGTCCGGCAGCAAGATCATGATCACGTCAGCCGACTTCACTGCATCGTTGACTTCAGCTACTTTCAGGCCAGCCTTTTCCACCTTGGCCCAGGATGAGCCACCCTTGCGCAAACCCACCACGACCTTGACACCTGATTCCGACAGATTCTGTGCGTGCGCATGACCCTGCGAGCCGTAGCCGATGATGGCGACATTCTTACCTTTGATCAGCGAGAGGTCGCAGTCCTTGTCATAAAAAACTTTCATGATGTTCCTGTAGAAGTTAAGTGTGGATGGATTCAAATTTTCAAGATGCGCTCGCCGCGACCAATCCCCGAGCCGCCGGTACGCACAGTTTCAAGAATCGCCGTGCGGTCAATCGCATCGATAAATGCATCAAGCTTGGATTTATTGCCCGTTAGCTCAATGGTGTAGGTTTTTTCAGTGACATCGATAATGCGGCCACGGAAAATATCTGCAGTGCGCTTCATCTCTTCACGCTCTTTGCCAACGGCGCGCACCTTGATCAGCATGAGTTCACGCTCAATATGCGGGCCTTCAGTCAAATCGACTACTTTGACGACTTCAATCAGTCGATTGAGATGCTTGGTGATTTGCTCGATCACATCATCCGAGCCTGACGTCACAATGGTCATGCGTGACAGGGTTGGATCTTCAGTCGGGGCGACCGTCAATGTTTCGATGTTGTAGGCACGCGCCGAAAATAAACCGACGACGCGCGACAACGCACCAGCCTCGTTTTCCAGTAACGCTGCAATGATATGACGCATTACAAGTCCTCCGAGCCAAGCAGCATCTCGGTCAGACCTTTACCCGCCTTGACCATTGGCCACACATTCTCACCTTGATCGGTGATGAAGTTCATGAACACTAGCTTGTCTTTCATGGCAAATGCATCGCGCAGCGCGCCTTCAACATCACCCGGCTTGCTGATGGTGACACCGACATGGCCAAACGACTCGACCAGCTTGTCAAAGTTAGGCAGCGAATCCATGTAAGACTCGGAGTAGCGCGAGCCATAATCAATCTCTTGCCACTGCCGCACCATACCGAGGTAGCGGTTATTCAGCAAAACGATTTTTGGCGTCAGGTGATACTGCTTGCATGTCGCCAGCTCTTGAATGCACATCTGTATGGATGCTTCTCCGGTGATGCACGCGACGGTGGCGTCCGGATTGGCCATCTGCACACCCATTGCGTACGGCAGACCGACGCCCATGGTGCCGAGACCACCGGAGTTGATCCAGCGGCGTGGTTTATCGAAGCCGTAGTACTGCGCGGCCCACATCTGGTGCTGACCCACGTCGGAAGTAATGTAGGCGTCACCCTTGGTGACTTCCCATAGTTTCTCGACCACCATTTGCGGCTTGATCAAATCGTCTGCCAGTGCATACTTCAGGCATTCGCGCTGACGCCATTCATTGATCTGCTTCCACCAAGCGGCGTGTGCAGCTGCGTTCGGCTTGATCTCGGATGCATCAAGCTGCGCCAGCAGCTCCTGCAGCACATCTTTCACGTTACCCACAATCGGTATGTCGACCTTCACCCGCTTCGAGATGGAAGAAGGGTCGATATCGATATGAATAATCTTGCGCGGTAGGGTCGCGAAATGTTTCGGGTTGCCGATCACGCGATCATCAAATCGCGCGCCAATCGCGATCAGCACATCACAGTGCTGCATCGCCATGTTCGCTTCATAGGTGCCGTGCATGCCTGGCATACCGACGAACTTGTCGCTGGAAGAACGGTAACCACCCAAGCCCATCAGCGTGTTGGTGCAGGGATAGCCCAGCTTGTCGACCAACTTGTTCAACTCAGGCGCGGAGTCGGAAAGAATGACGCCGCCACCGGTATAAATCATGGGCCGCTCGGCGGTCAGCAGCAGTTGTACTGCTTTGCGAATTTGACCCGCATGCCCTTTGTCGACCGGCTTGTACGAGCGTAGCTCGACCGACTTCGGGTACTCGTACGTGGTCTTGGCAATCGTGATGTCTTTCGGGATATCGACCAGCACCGGGCCCGGTCGTCCCGTGGTCGCGATGTAGAAGGCTTTCTTCATCGTCGCGGCAAGGTCTTTGACATCCTTGACTAAAAAATTGTGCTTGACACAGGGTCGTGTGATGCCGACGGTGTCGCACTCCTGGAAAGCGTCCAGACCAATCGCGTGCGTCGGTACCTGACCGGTGATGATCACCATCGGAATCGAATCCAGATGCGCAGTAGCGATACCTGTTACGGCATTGGTGACGCCGGGGCCGGAGGTGACCAGACACACACCTACTTTGTTCGAGCAACGCGAATACGCATCGGCTGCGTGAACCGCGGCTTGCTCATGCCGAACCAGAATGTGACGAAATTTGTTCTGCTTGAAGATCTCGTCGTAAATATAGAGAACTGCGCCGCCGGGATAGCCGAACACGTGTTCGACGCCCTCTTCGGCGAGACAGCGCACGACGATCTCGGCGCCGGTGATTTCGGAAGACATTACCTGTCCTTTCAAGGTCCATAGGAAATTGATCGGATGCTCTCACCTGACGGCGGCGGTCACAGCAGCACACTTGAAGCGTCCCTTGAACGTGCGTTTACGTCGATCCATCCCGCGCGGCTGGCGCGGTTCAAATCGGCGCTAAGTGCACTTCGTTCAGCGTCCGTTCATGCCACTGCTCGCGGCGCCTCACACTTTTGGCGTGGGCTGGAGCAAACAACTTGCGTGGGCGTGGCAACGCCCGAAAAACTATCCTATCGCCGCGCGGCGTTATGGGCCGCGCGGAACAGGGAAAAAATATCCCTCGCGGTGGCGAGGGAGCGCATAAGTTAATGCGTTGCAGCAATAAGGTCAAGAAAATTCTTTTAAAAAAGCCAATGAAATCAAGCGTTTTGAATGGCAGTTGCGGACGCCGACGACGGCCTTGGCCTTGCATTATCAGACCGACAACACTAGCTGGGTGAGGCTTGCGCTTACAATTCGGCGCTTCGCCCCGCCCCAATGCAGCCGACATGACCGACGCTGACCCTGAGTCCACCGCCCTGCCCGATGCGTCGCTGAATTTTTTGCCGACTGCACCACTCAAAAACCGTATGTTTTGCATGGTGTACGAGGCCATGCTGCTATTTGGCGTGGTGTTCATTGCAGGTTGGCTGTTTTCGACACTGCTGCAACAACGCCATGCGCTGGTGATGCGTCATGGGCAGCAGATCTGGCAATTCATCGTACTGGGTGGGTACTTTGGTTGGTTCTGGACACATGGCGGGCAAACCTTGGCAATGAAAACCTGGCGAGTGCGAGTCGTCATGCGCAACGGGCAGGCGCTGCGCTGGCCGCGCGCACTGATGCGCTATGTATTTGCATGGGGCTGGTTTGTACCGGGATTGGCCGTGGCGTGGTGGATGGAAGCGCGTGGTGCCATGCTGTTGCTGCTACCTTTGCTGAATGCGGTACTGTGGTCCATGACCACTCGCCTCGACCCCGACCGACAATTCCTTCATGATCGAATCGTCGGCACCCGACTGGTGCTGGCTCCCGCAGCGAAAGATCCGCGCGAGGGTAAACCGATTGGCGAGCGGAGCAATCCCTAAACATGGCAGCACACATTCAACGCCTCTGCGTTTACTGCGGGTCGGCCGCTGGTCACGATCCGGTCTATGCCAAGGCGGCGCGCGAACTCGGACTCGCCATCGCGCAGCGTGGCATGTCGCTGGTGTACGGTGGTGGCCATGTTGGCTTGATGGGCATCGTCGCTGATGCGGCACTCGCCGCTGGCGCGAAGGTGACCGGTGTCATTCCCACTGCGTTAATGGATAGCGAGGTGGGTCATACTCAACTCACCGAGCTGCGGGTCGTCAAAGACATGCATGAACGTAAGGCCTTGATGGCCGAGCTGGCCGATGGCTTTGTTGCACTACCCGGTGGCATCGGTACGCTGGAAGAATTGTTTGAAGTAATGACCTGGCTGCAGCTAGGCTATCACCGCAAGCCGGTTGGGCTGCTGAATACGCAGGGTTTTTATGATGACCTGCTGCGTATGCTGAACAAGCAGCGCGATACCGGCTTCTTGAAACCTGCGCATCACGCGCTATTGATTACCGAAGCAGATACCGCAGCATTGTTGGACAGACTGATGGCATTCGAGATGCCGGAGGGCGTGAGCGTATTCAGCCGACGGGGTGCAAGCACCCTTGGGCCTTAGTTAGGCAAACGCCTGCTGAAAATCCTCAAGAAGATCTTCGGTCTCTTCAATACCTGCAGATACCCTGATCAATGATTCGGCAATACCCATCGCCGCGCGTCGCTCCGGGCCCATCTCGTGAAAAATGGTATGCGCCACCGGGATAACCAGCGTACGCGTATCACCAAGATTACTGGCCGGGATCGCCAGCTTGAGTCGGTTCATGTAATCAAAACAGTCAATACCGGGCTTCAATTCAAAACTGAGCATGCCGCCATAGGCTCGAAACAGCTTGGTCGCGATCGCGTGTTGCGGGTGCTGTGACAAGCCGGGGTAGTACACCGCAGCGACACGATCGTCCGCATCGAGCATTTTCGCAAGCGCTAACGCATTCAACGACTCGCGCTCGATACGCA
>Ga0315901_10007900_pt1 | contig 12471 bp, 12 predicted proteins | sample LakEriMetagenome_10_FD_203761 | JGI IMG/M metagenome (GOLD analysis project Ga0315901, IMG submission 203761) | Freshwater fungal communities from buoy surface, Lake Erie, Ohio, United States - Buoy 2 MA116 | ecosystem: Environmental > Aquatic > Freshwater > Lake | place: USA: Lake Erie, Ohio...
GCTGGATTCCGTACAGCGTATTCTGGTAGAAGGTCCTTCTAAGAAAAATCCAAATGAACTTCAAGGACGCACTGAAACAAATCGTGTGGTGAATTTTGAAGCCGATACCCAATCAGCACGACTAATTGGTCAATTCATCGATGTAAAAATCACTGCAAGTAATCCTTACTCTTTACGTGGCGATGCCGTGTTACATACCCCATCTTAATTATTATCTAAAACCCATTGAAAAATTCTGTTACGCCTAACGCGCACTTCACTCCCCAACCAGTCGACAATAAACGACTGGCCAATCTATGTGGTCCTGTGGATGAAAATCTACGTCAAATAGCTGCTGCCTTGGATGTGACTATTTTTCGTCGTGGCGAAAAATTTATTGCAGATGGTGAAAATGCGCAGCGTGCAATTGAACTACTAGAAAAATTTTATTTACTCGCCGATAAAATCATCTCCGTTGAAGATATTCAACTTGCTTTAGTAGAGCAGCGTGCTGCGCATCTTCCTACTAAACCTAAACTTTCTACTCTCGTTAAAAAAGAAGAAGTTAGCACTAACCTAGAGAGTCCTATATTAAAAACGCGTAAAAGTGATTTGCGCGGACGCACGCCACATCAAACAGAATATCTACAAGCCATACTGGAACATGATGTAACGTTTGGTATAGGTCCAGCAGGCACAGGCAAAACTTATCTTGCGGTTGCTTGCGCTGTTGATGCATTAGAGCGTGATGCTGTTAGACGTATTGTATTAACACGCCCTGCTGTAGAAGCAGGGGAACGTCTGGGATTTTTACCTGGCGATTTAGCGCAAAAAGTCGATCCTTATTTACGTCCTTTGTATGATGCTTTGTATGACTTAATGGGTTTCGATCGCACGCAAAAAATGTTTGAGAAACAAGTGATAGAAATTGCACCACTGGCTTATATGCGTGGTCGCACCTTAAATCATGCTTTCATCATCTTAGATGAAGCACAAAACACCACACCAGAACAAATGAAAATGTTCTTAACTCGCATAGGCTTTGGTAGTAAAGCGGTGGTGACTGGCGATGTTACACAAATTGATTTACAACGTGGTCAGCAAAGCGGCTTAATCGACGCTAACAATGTGCTCGCTTCAGTACGTGGCATTGCATTCACACGTTTCACTAGTGCTGATGTTGTGCGTCATCCATTAGTTGGTCGCATCGTTGATGCCTATGAATCTGCCCAAGCTAGCGGCATTTCTCCGACTCGTGATGCAGGAAAAAAGTAAATTAACGCTGACGGTGCAATACGCCGACCCGCGACTCACTACGCAAGTTCCGTGTGCTGCTATACGACGTTGGGTACAAGCCGCATTATTTTTTGATGCGGAATTAACTGTGCGCTTTGTGACTGAAAAAGAAGGACGTACTTTAAATCGTTCTTATCGCGACAAAGACTATGCCACTAATGTACTGACCTTCAATTATCATGAAAGTGAAGAGCAAGCTACGCATGCTGATATTGTTTTATGTAGTGATGTATTGATGCGTGAATCTGAAGAACAAAATATCACTCTTGAACAGCATGCTGCGCATTTAATTGTGCATGGTGTTTTACACGCGCAAGGCTATGATCATGAAGACGATGAAGATGCTGTTGAGATGGAAACATTAGAAACAGATATTTTAGTTAGTTTGGGTTTCCCTAATCCCTACTAGAAAAGAAGAACGACCGTTCTTTTTATCGCGCCATTTTAGCTGCTAGGTTTTTCGATTTTGCTGTATCCTAATTGCTCCTAAACTCTGGCTTATGCCATATGCAAGACTATCCCCCCAGTGTACAACCCACTGAAAACAAGCCGCACCGCTCTTTATTTGAGCGTCTGACCGCCTTCATCTCTCCCGAACCAGAAAATCGCAGTGAGCTACTTGAGCTTCTGCATGATGCGCACGAGCGTAATCTTATCGACGCCGATGCCTTATCTATGATTGAAGGCGTATTTCAGGTTTCTGATTTGGCTGCGCGTGACATCATGATTCCTCGTGCCCAAATGGATGTGGTCGATATCAGTAAACCTATCGAAGAATGGATGCCTATGGTGCTGGAAACAGCCCACTCGCGGTTTCCAGCTGTAGATGGTGATCGCGACAAAGTTATTGGTATTTTGCTCGCTAAAGACTTACTGCGTTATTACGCAGAAGAGACATTTGATGTGCGCGGTATGTTGCGTCCTTCGGTTTTTATACCTGAATCAAAACGTTTAAATATTCTATTGCGTGATTTCCGCTCGAATCGCAATCATATTGCTATCGTTGTAGATGAATATGGTGGTGTAGCAGGTCTATGCACGATTGAAGACGTGCTTGAACAAATCGTAGGCGATATCGAAGATGAACATGATATCGATGAAGAAGAAGATAATATTTTGCCGATTCAAGGCGGTGCGAATGGACAGCGTTGGAGAATAAAAGCGCTGACTGAGATAGTTCAACTAAATGAAGAAATCGGTACAAATTTAAATGATGATGATGTCGACACCATCGGTGGTTTAGTCGCCAATCATTTAGGACGCATGCCGCGTAAAGGTGAAATCTTCGAAATGGATCATTTACGTTTTGAAGTATTGCGTGCCGATGCACGTCAAGTACATGTACTACTCGTAGAAAAATGTGCAGATTGGCAGTCAGACGCTGATAGTTAAATGCTTTATTTAAGATGAGAGAATGCACCTTCTCTCATCTCTGATTTCATTCATCCTATGCAGGCTTTGCCCTCATCTATTTCATTCCCTCGCGCTATTGTGCTGTGCCTATTGGCAGGTGGATTAAGCGTTTTATCTTTTGCGCCATTTAAGATCTGGCCGCTACAATTAATTGCTTTAGCAACCCTGTTTTATTCTGCACAGCAGATGACAAGCATTCGACGTGCAGCATGGCTAGGATGGGCATTTGCTTTTTCTTCACTGGCGATAGGCACACACTGGTTGTATGTCAGTTTGCATGACTATGGCGGATTACATCCTCTGCTCACCGTCTGTGCTGTTCTCCTATTAGCTGCTGGTCTAGGTTTGTTATATGCAGCTGCACTTGCTGCTGCTGCAAGGCTTAGTCTGCGAATCAAAAATATCAGCTTGTCTTATTTACTCATCATGCCAGCTTGTTGGATGCTAGCGGATTGGACGCGTGGTTGGATTTTTACCGGCTTCTCTTGGTTAGCCGCGGGTTATGCACACACTGCTAGTCCACTCTCTGCCTATGCTGCCTATGTCGGTGTGTATGGCTTAACTTGGTTAGCCGGTTTATTAGCAGGATGTATCGCATTGATGCTGCATCAAAAATCTCTGAATAAATTAGCACTAGGTTTTTTATTTGGACTTCCTCTATTCGGTTTTATCTTGCAAGCGCATTCATGGACTACGCCTATAGGCTCACAAATTACTGTGCGTCTGTTACAAGGCAATGTGGCACAAGAGATGAAGTTTGCACCGAATCAGCTCAATCTAAGTTTGCAGATGTATCAGGATATGCTGATTGAAGCACCTGCAGATTTAATCGTGACACCAGAAACAGCCATACCTATCTTTATTGATGAACTACCTAAAGATTACATAAAAAATTTATCTGACTTTGCAAAAACTACTCGCAGCCAATTAATCATAGGTTTGCCGTGGACTACTGCACCAGATGTGTATTTCAATAGCGTGTTAGGGCTAGGCGCTAGCAACACCTCACCTTATCGCTATGACAAACATCATCTAGTGCCGTTTGGTGAATTCATTCCTTTAGGTGCGCGTTGGTTTATTAATCTCATGCACATACCACTCGGTGATTTCACACGTGGTGAAGAAATTCAAGCTGCTATGCCGGTGAAAGATCAATGGATACTGCCTAACATCTGCTACGAAGATTTATTTGGTGAAGAAATCGCTCATCAATTACGCGCAGCGCAACAGCAAGGTAAACCTGTAGCCAGTATTTTATTAAACGTTTCCAATATTGCATGGTTTGGTGACACCATCGCTTTACCTCAGCATTTACAAATTTCACAAATGCGCACGCTAGAAACTGGTCGCCCCATGCTACGCGCCACCAACACTGGAGCCACTGCCATCATTAATGCGCAAGGACAGGTAATAGCTGCCTTACCCGCATTCGAACGCGCAACGCTAAGCGGTCAAGTGCAGGGTATGCAAGGTCAGACTCCCTATATCTTGTTTGGGAATTTCCTGCCGGTGGGACTGGCATGTTCACTACTGTTTGTGCTTTGGTTGCGAGCACGACGCAATCACTCTTAAATCGGCCTATTGCTTAGGCGACCTAGAGCATAAAACCCGTTAAAATCTAGGGTTTAGTGAATTCATTTTGCTCTATCAAGGACAGTTTGCATGCTCACCTTCCAACAAGTGATTTTGACTCTACAAGAGTACTGGGACGCACAAGGTTGCGCACTCCTGCAACCCTACGACATGGAAGTGGGCGCAGGTACTTCACACACGGCGACTTTTTTACGTGCGATTGGTCCTGAGCCTTGGCGCGCTGCTTATGTGCAGCCATCACGTCGCCCTAAAGATGGTCGCTATGGTGAAAATCCAAATCGCATGCAGCATTACTATCAATATCAAGTTGTACTCAAACCTGCGCCTGAAAATATTCTCGATTTATATTTAGGATCACTCGAAGCACTCGGACTAAAACTCAAAGAAAACGATGTCCGTTTTGTGGAAGATGATTGGGAAAATCCTACCTTAGGTGCATGGGGACTAGGATGGGAAGTCTGGCTGAATGGTATGGAAGTCACACAGTTCACTTATTTTCAGCAAGTGGGGGGCATTGATTGCAAACCTGTACTGGGTGAAATCACTTACGGCATAGAACGTCTAGCGATGTATTTACAAGGCGTAGAAAATGTTTTTGATTTAGTGTGGACGGAATGGGAAGAGCATGGCATTAAACGTAAACTCACTTATGGCGATGTGTTTCATCAAAATGAAGTTGAACAATCTACTTACAACTTTGAACACTCGAATGCTGAATTTTTATTCTCACTGTTTAGTAATTACGAATCCGAAGCCAAGCGTTTATTAGAAGTGCCATTGGCTTTACCTGCTTATGAAATGATTTTAAAAGCAGCGCACACGTTTAACTTACTCGACGCTCGCGGCTCTATCTCAGTAACAGAACGTGCCGCTTATATAGGTCGCATACGCAATCTTTCGCGCGCAGTAGCACAAGCTTATTACGCATCACGTGAAGAATTAGGCTTCCCTATGCTAGGCGACACTCGCGCTGCAGCTTAATGCATTGTCGATACCTAATTTTTTTATTTCGTAAACCGAAACTATTTGTCTGAACAACATGAAGCAAACACTGCTAGTTGAACTACTCACCGAAGAACTTCCACCCAAGGCGCTCGCTAAATTAGGCGAAGCTTTTTCTGCTGCGATGTTCGAAGGCTTGTCCGCGCGTGCATTCTTAGAAGCTGATGCAGTCGCTACCGCTTATGCAACACCACGTCGACTTGCTGTTTCTATCACAGGCGTACGCACCACCTCACCCGACAAAGCTATTCGTGAAAAAGTCTTACCGGTTGCGATTGCTCTCGGCAAAGAAGGTCAGCCTGCAGCGCCACTGATTAAAAAATTAGCTGTACTTGCACAGCAAGCCGGATGCGATGCGATCACACTGAACCAACTTGAACGCGCCAATGATGGCAAAGCAGAGAGTTTTTTCTTTACTTATACCGCTGCAGGTCAGGCTCTACACACTGGACTACAAGCGACTTTAGAGGAAGCGATCACTAAACTACCTATTCCTAAGCTAATGAGTTATCAACGTCCGGATGGCACCACTGTGCAATTCGTACGTCCTGTGCATAAACTCATCGCTTTACATGGTAGCGATATTATTCCCCTCACCTTACTCGGACTACAAACTAGTAATGTCACTTTAGGTCATCGCTTTTTAAGTACACAAGCAGAAATCATCATTCCTGCTGCAGAACAGTATGCTGATTTACTTGAACAACAAGGAAAAGTCATTGCTAGCACTATTGTGCGTAAAGAAAAAATACGTACAGAATTACTCGCTCAAGCAGGTGCCGATAAAATTTTAATGCCTGAATCTTTATTAGATGAAGTCACTGCACTCGTTGAATGGCCAGTGGTATATGAATGCCATTTTGATAGTGAATTTTTATCTGTGCCTCAGGAATGCTTAATCCTGACCATGCAAACTAATCAAAAATATTTTGCATTAACAGATCAAGCCGGCAAACTCCGTTCACGCTTTTTGATTGTCTCGAATGTAGCAACTGATAATCCACAGCATATTATCGAAGGTAATCAACGTGTAGTCCGTCCACGCTTATCTGATGCAAAATTCTTTTTTGAACAAGATAAAAAGAAAAAACTTAGCGATAGGCTGACGAATTTAAGTAGTGTGGTGTATCACAATAAACTAGGTTCGCAAGCGGAACGTAATCAACGTGTGGTCAGCATTGCTAACGACATTGCATCCTCACTAGGCGCTGATAGCAAACTCGCGCAACGTGCTGCGCAACTATCTAAAGCTGATTTGCTTACTGACATGGTCGGTGAGTTCCCAGAACTACAAGGCATTATGGGTACTTACTATGCCCAACATGATGGCGAACATCCTGACGTAGCCACTGCAATTTCAGAACATTATCAACCGCGTTTTGCAGGCGATGCTTTACCTGTTACTACTACCGGCACAGTGGTCGCACTGGCTGATAAATGTGAAACCTTAGTGGGTATCTGGGGCATAGGCTTAGCACCTACTGGTGATAAAGATCCTTTTGCTTTGCGTCGTCATGCATTAGGTATTTTACGTATGCTGATAGAAAAACGCTTAGCACTATCACTCTCTCATCTACTGCAGCAAAGTGCTGCAAGCTTTACTGGCAATGCGCATTTTTCCGATCCCTCACAAGATGTAATGTATTTCCTCTACGATCGTTTACGTGGCTTATTGCGTGAACGTGGTTATGCACAAGATGCAATTGAGGCTGTGGTTGCGCAGCATCCTGATCGCTTAGATGACATCACGGAACGCTTAGACGCAGTGAAAGCTTTTGCTGCACTACCTGAAAGCCAATCACTGGCTGCTGCAAATAAACGCATCTCAAATATTTTGAAAAAAGTGGACGATGTTCATAACGAAGTACAAGCTGCTTTGTTAGAAGAACCTGCTGAGCAACGTTTATATGGCGCCATGACAGAAACGCGTGTTGCAGTTGATCACGCATTTGCAGCCGGCGATTTTGCAGCCACGCTAAAAGCACTAGCTGCTTTGCGTGATGATGTAGATGCATTTTTTAATGATGTGATGGTCATGGCTGAACAACCGGCATTGCGCGCTAATCGTTTAGCTTTATTACACACACTGCATGGCATGATGAATCGTGTTGCCGACATCTCAAAACTGGCAGCTTAGTTTATTCATTAAGTTATTTCAGCCAACTATGCCGTTACAATTTTTAGCAAACCATTGTTTATTTAATCTCTCATGAAATTGATTGTTATCGATCGTGATTGTGTGATGAGTCAAGACACTGACATGCATGAGCATGGTGCATCAGCTTGGCAAACGCGTGACTCCGAAATCACAGAGATAGCCAGACTCAATCAAAGTGAATATCGCGTTGTGATAACGAGCAATCAACCCGGCATAGCAAAAGAGCAGTTTGATATGAAAACACTCAATGCAGTACATAACAAACTACATCGCGCTGCACAGGCCTTAGGGGCACATATCGATGCTATCTTTTTTTGCCCTCATGCTACGTCAGATGACTGTGATTGTCGTCAGCCTAAGCCTGGCATGCTACAAGCAATAGGCAAACGTTTCGATCTTAGCTTGAAGTATGTAGCTGTGGTTGGTGATACCCTACCCGTGTTACAAGCTGCTTTCGCTGTTGGCAGTGTGCCTTATTTGCTGCTTTCAAAAACAGGACTAAGCACAAAAGAAAAAGGAGGACTACCTCCTAGCACGATAGTGATGCAGGATTTACGTGCAGTGGTCGACAGTTTAAATCGGCGCGAGCAATTAGCAGCAGAAATGGTAGAGGCTGCTCGTCATGCTCTGCATAAGAAAAAATAATATTTCTTTAAAAAGAATTCATCCCTAGCTGGAGCTTGTATGTCCCAAACGGGTCTATTTGTTAGATCACTCGTGTTCGCTGCTTTGCTTTTGATTGCTACAGTAATCTGGGCCATCGCATGCTTTGGATTTTTCTTACTACCTTATCGTCAACGATATTGGGCAATCTCTCGTTGGAATGTATTTATCATCTGGGCCGCTCGCACTGTATGTGGCATAGCCTATGAAATCAAAGGCTTTGAAAATCTTCCAGATGCGCCAGTAATTTTGTTATCTAAACATCAATCCGCATGGGAAACGATTTTTTATCTGTGCGTCATGCCCCGTCCTTTGATTTTTGTATTTAAGCGTGAGTTGTTGTTTGTACCTTTTTTTGGTTGGGGCTTAGGCATGCTAAGAATGATTGCGATTAATCGCAGCAAAGGTCGCGATGCTATGGCACAGGTGATTGCTACTGGCAAGCAACGCTTAGCAGATGGGCAGTGGGTCATCATGTTCCCAGAGGGGACACGCACTGCAGTGGGCACAAAAGGACAATATAAAGCTGGTGGAGCGCATTTAGCGATAGGTACGGCAACACCTGTAGTGCCTATCGCCGTTAACTCAGGCGACTGCTGGCCACGCAATGCATTTATTAAAAAGCCCGGCAAGATTATTGTGTCAATTGGCCAACCCATCTCGCCTGAGGGTCATAATGCACAAAGTCTGATCCGTGAAGTCGAAAATTGGATAGAATCTGAAATGCGCGTGATTACACCGACTGCGTATTTGCAAAAAACTGATGATCATTAATTACACACCCTTATTCGCAAACTACATTTCATGTCACTGACACGGTTCTTACGTAAGCACATGAATGATCCTAGCCAGCTTTCACTGCTGCTGGATGTCTGCCCGCCAGATGACGTTACTGCATCACCCACTGCACCCACCACTAAGATAGAAACTGCTAGCCCACAGTCGGCACCACTTGCATCCGAACCAAAAATAGAGCATCCCCATCACTTAAGTGAAGCGCATCGCGCTGTGACGCCTAAAGCCGGCACGCGCCGCATTATGTTGGATCAGACCGCGCTTGATTATCAATTACTGCGCTCTAAACGTCACACCATAGGTTTTGCAGTCAGTGAGGAAGGCTTGAGAGTGACTGCACCACGCTGGGTACCAGTGTCAGAAATTGAACTTGCAATTATTGAAAAACAAAATTGGATTTTCAATAAAATGAATGAACAACGTGAGCGCTCTGTACGACGCTTACAACCGCCTATGCGTTGGCAAGATGGCGCAACAATTCCATATCTGGGCACGACCATTACGATTAAGCTGGATGAATCCGTGCAAGCAGGTGTGCGGTTTGATGAAGCTACATTTGTTTTATACATCAGCCTGCCTGCCTCAGCGAGTGAACAACAATTAAAAGATCGTGTATTAGGTTGGCTGCAAGGTGAAGCAAAAAAATTATTCGCGGAACGACTCGCAATTTATGCAGAAAAACTGCAAGTTCGCTTTCAAAGTTTTGCCCTCTCGTCTGCTGCAACGCAATGGGGTTCTTGTACTGCGGAAGGTCGTATCCGTTTAAATTGGCGACTCATGCATTTTGCACTACCTAATATTGATTATGTGATTGCGCATGAACTCGCGCATCTGCGTGAAATGAATCATGGCCCTGAATTTTGGGCGACGGTGCAATCTGTATTTCCTGAATTCGCAGCAGTCCGCAAGGCCTTACGTAATCACGAACCAGAAAAACTACCTATATTTTAAAAGGAAGTCATATGCGCTTACTTCACACCATGCTGCGCGTAGGCGATATGCAGCGCTCTATAGATTTTTATACCAAAGTCATGGGTATGACTTTACTGCGCACCACAGACAGACCTGATCAAAAATACACTCTCGCTTTTCTTGGCTATGGTAGCAATCCTCAGCATGCTGAAATTGAACTGACCTTTAACTATGGCGTAGATCACTATGACTTAGGCACGGCTTATGGTCATATCGCTATTGGTGTGCAAGATGCAGCGGCAACCTGTGCCGCAGTAAAAGCTAGTGGAGGTAATGTGACGCGTGAAGCTGGCCCTGTAAAAGGCGGCAATACTGTGATTGCATTTATTCAGGATCCAGATGGTTATAAGATAGAGTTAATAGAGCGCGATGCGTAACTAAAGCTCTTCATCATTTTTTTGCTATAAGATTAGCAGTACTATTTCTTCATCTTGGTAGATATAGCCTCATCCCAGTCAACAATGAGTAATAAATTTTCTGAATAGCGCTTTGCATACTCATCACATCGGACTGTAATCATTTGATTTTCTAGTGCAGGTATATAAGTTATTTTCCCAGCACTAGAACCAACTATCAGATCTAATCTTAATTCATACTCTTCGCTCATTGAATCATTGATGCAACTGAGTGCCAAACAAGGCAGTGTCTTTCCAGAGATGCGACAGCTTGGCTTATGTACTTTTAAAATACGTAAGCCAAATAGTTTTGCTGTACGAATTAATAAATCTATTGTGTAAGGTGTCGATAGGTCTGCAACTGCAGGAAATAGTTGTGGGTCTATCTTTTTTAAACCACACAGAATCTTCAGCGACCAAAGAAAATCATCTTCTTGTAGTGCTTCACTTTCGTCTAGCATACGTTTTTGTAAGCGTAGAAATGCCATGGTGCTTATTTCCTTTTTTTAGATAGGAAACAAATCTATTTTCTACCAAGCATGGGGTCAACCTACTTCTACATCTTATGCGCAATACGCACAATGTCTGCTCATTAATGTAAAGAGTCAAATAAGATGTAGTATTAAACTACTTATGCGTGCTCAGCTAACTCTCTAGCTAATCGCACAAATTGTTCAACTGAGACGGTTTCTGGCCTGACCGTAGGATCAATGCCTAGATCAATTAATTGATTTTCAGTGAAAAGACCGGACAAACAATTACGTAAGACTTTGCGTCGTTGAGAAAAAGCTTTCATCACCACTAGTTCTAACTTCTGTTGTTCACACTCTAGTGGTTTTGTAATCGGCAGCATACGAACAATTGCTGACTCTACTTTAGGTGGTGGATCAAATGCGGTCGGTGGCACGATGAATAAACAATCCATCGTATATCGCCATTGCAGCATAACGGAGAGTCGTCCATATTCTTTGCCGCCAGGTTCAGCTACCATGCGCTCAACCACTTCTTTTTGCAGCATGAAATGCTGATCAATAATCTGCGCGCTAAAGTCTGCTAAATGGAATAGCAAAGGCGTAGAAATATTATAGGGAAGGTTACCCACCACACGTAACTTGCGATCGGGCTTTACTGCGTTGCTTAATGATCCAAAATCAAATTGCAAAGCATCTGCTGCATGCATGATGAGATTGGCTGACTTGAATTTTTTCTCTAGCAGCACAACCAGATCTCTATCAATTTCAACAACATGCAATGCTTTTAAAGCTTGTAATAACAAAGCAGTCATTGCACCCTGACCAGGTCCAATTTCCACCATGTGGTCATCTTCTTGAGGCGCAATCGCATTAATGATGCTGCTTATGACTAATTGATCAGTTAAAAAATTTTGACCAAAGCGTTTTCGGGGTATGTGCTTCATGACTTAATGGCTTGCCGTATTTGTAGCCATCTGCACAGCGACTTTGATAGCAGTCGTCATACTGCCATACTCAGCTAAACCCAAACCTTGTGCAGCAAGATCAAGCGCAGTGCCATGATCCACTGAAGTGCGAATCAAAGGTAAACCTAAGGTGATATTCACACCTTGACCAAAGCTTGCGTATTTCAACACAGGTAAGCCTTGATCATGATACATCGCCAACACGCAATCGGTCTCTTGTAAATATTTAGCTTGAAACAAAGTGTCTGCAGGATAAGGGCCGGTTACTTTCCATCCGCGCTGTTGCGCAGCAAGAATCGCAGGTGTGATCACGTTGATTTCTTCATGACCAAGATAACCACCTTCACCTGCATGTGGATTTAATCCTGTCACACAAATTCTTGGATCCGTTATACCAAAGCGTGACTGCAAATCATGCTGAATAATTTCTATAGTCTTGAATAAGTTATTTTTTGTAATGGCAGTAGACACATCTTTTAACGCTAGATGTGTGGTCGCTAATGCAACCCGCAAACTATTTGCTTCTGATCCGGCTGCCAACATCATCACTACATTTGTAGTATTAGTTTTTTCAGCCAGATATTCGGTATGGCCTGTAAAGTGCAGTCCAGATTCATTAATCACACTTTTTTGTAGTGGTGCAGTGACGATTGCATCAATCTCACCTGCCATGGCAGCTGCAATCGCAAGATCAAGCGTTTGCAAAACAGCGGGAGCATTCAATGGATTAGTTTGTCCTGGAATGACGGCCACAGCAAGGGGACAAT
>Ga0315901_10007902_pt1 | contig 12469 bp, 7 predicted proteins | sample LakEriMetagenome_10_FD_203761 | JGI IMG/M metagenome (GOLD analysis project Ga0315901, IMG submission 203761) | Freshwater fungal communities from buoy surface, Lake Erie, Ohio, United States - Buoy 2 MA116 | ecosystem: Environmental > Aquatic > Freshwater > Lake | place: USA: Lake Erie, Ohio...
GGGGTGCCCGTCTTCTGGCAGAATCTCGGCACCTACGATCCGGCTCTCTGGATCCCTTACGCCGCACTCCTCACGCAGATCCTGGTGGCGACGCTGATCACGATCCTCCTGCTCCGCTGGCAGGAACAAGCGGCCCTGGGCCGCAATCGCGACGCACGCTGACTGCCGGAACCTCCGGCTGGAGCAGCAGGCAGACCGGAATGGCATGCTGCCCGCCGACTGTCGGCAGATCACTCCGCCAGCCGGCGACATTCGTCGCTGACCGCGCCCCATGCCTTTTCCAGCGCCGCCAACCGCTCATGCTGGATCGCGGCGAGGTTTACGGTTTCGGTGCGATCGTGGGCGAGATCGTAGAGCTCCCAAGGAGAGCCTCTTGTCGCGACGAGCTTCCAGTCGCCGACGCGGACAGCGCGGTTGCCGTCGTGGCACCACCAGAGCGTTTTGTGAGGCGGGGTGGCGGCCGGATCGGCAAGGCACGCGGCAAAGCTCCTGCCCTGCAGCGGCGGCACCGCCCTGCCATCATGCCCCTGCGGAGCCGCCGCACCGGTGACTTCCAGGATCGTCGGCACCACGTCGATCACATGTACCGGCTGCGAGCGGAGTGCCCCCTTGTCGGCCACGCCCCGCGGCCAGTGAACGATCCAGGGCGTCGCGATGCCCCCTTCATGCACCCAGGTCTTGTGCCGCCGAAACGGCGTGTTTGCGCAGCTGGACCAGCCGGGGCCAAGGCAGGGAAACGTGCCGGCCGAGCCCAACGGCAGCGCGGGGTCGTGCCCTTTGCCCCGGATCAGGATCTCGGCCGAGGCGCCGTTGTCGCTCAGAAACAGTATGAGCGTGTCATCGAGGGCGTCCATCGCCTCGAGCTGCCTGACGATTCCACCCACGGCGCGATCCATCATCTCGACCATCGCGGCGTGGATCGCCATCTTCGTGGCCTGAAAATCCCGCTGGTCGGGAGTCAGGACGGTCCACGGCCGCGGCCGGTCGATCTCCCCGGGCCCGAACCGGGCGAGCACCTCGGGCTTCGGCTGGTAGGGGGGGCCAACCTCGGGCTCGAGCGGCGCGAGCGGAGACTCGACGATGCCGCTCGCGGCCAGCCGCTCGAAGCGTGCCTGACGCATGGCATCCCAGCCGGCCCGATAGCGATCCTTGTATGCAGCGATCAGCTCCTGCGGAGCGTGGAGTGGAAAGTGTGGCGACGTAAAGGCGACGTAGCTGAAAAACGGCGTGCCGGCGTGGTGGGCTGCATGATCCTGCAGGCATGCGATTGCGTGCTCGCCGATCGCCGTCGTCACATACAACCCTTCGCCAGCCTCGAGCGGCTTCCCGTCGACGGTGATGCCTGCCGGATCGAAGTAATCATTCTGCCCACCCTCGACCTGCAGCGAGCGTTGAAAACCCTCTGCACGCGGGTCGCCGTCGATGTGCCACTTGCCCGAGTGGTAGGAGCGGTAGCCTGCCGGCGCGAGTAGTTCCGGAAGCAGTCGGGCAAACTGAGGACGGTTTCCCTGGCCACCGCCCTGCTGACCAGGCAGCGCGTCACGATTGATCGACTGGGCGTAATACCCTGTGAGCAGCGCGGCGCGGGTCGGCCAGCAGCGGGCGGTGTTGTAGCCCTGCGTGAACCGCAGGCCCCCGGCGGCCAAACGGTCGAGATTCGGCGTGTCGATCTCGCCGCCATAGGAGCCGAGATCGGAAAAGCCGAGATCGTCGGCGAGGATCACGACGACGTTCGGCGACGCCGCCAGCACGGCGAAACGCCACTGGCTGCCGACGCTGATCGCAATGCAGAGATAGAAGGCGGCCCGTCGCCAGAGACAGCCACGCATGTCCTTTTCTCCTGTCGTCATGTCGGCAGCCGGGAGGTCCGTGCGGCGTGGTTGGCATCGGCCTTGGCGAGCGGGCGGATCGTCCGCGTGCGTCATTCCAAAGTGAAGATCGCCATGCCATTTTCCGGAAGCATGTTTCCCACCGCGGTGCCAAGTTCGGTCTTCGTGTTGTAGTGCGGCGGGAGCATCTGTCCGCCATTGCCGCGGCCCGTGATCTCGACCCGGTAGAAGCCGCAATTGACGCCCGGATATTTCGAGCCCGGGATGGTGACGCTCGCCGCGCCGGATGCATCCGTGACACCTTCCGCGGCCCGCATCTCGGGCCCCATGAAGGGCTCGGGGACCAGTTTCACGGTCACGTTACCGAGCGGTTTGCCCAGGTGCGTGACGATCGCAGTGAACGAAGTGATCGCCACTTTTGAATCCCTCACCGATTCAAGCCACCTACGCAGTTCCTCCTGTGACAGGCGATCGTCGCGGTCGGCGTCGAGTTGGGCAGCAGCTGTCGCCACTGCCGGAATCGCGGTGTGCTCGCCGGCTGTAAGCACCCCATCGTTGTTCGCGTCGGCCTTCGCCAGAATTTCCGTCGTCACGGCGGAGGGATCGAGTGCCGGTGGAACGAGCCGCGCCGGCCGGCCTGGGCCGCAACCTGCCAGAAACAGGACGCAGGCGACAAACGTGGGAACGAACGGGGCACACGCAGCAGGTGGAGTGCCCTTCGAGGACCCGCAAAGGACGATCGGGTGGAGAGTGTTTTTCATCATGAATGATCCAGCCCACAGTCAGATCATAAACGAAGGAACCTGATCAGGAACGTGGTTACGTCGGCGTGGACAGGGTTCACCGTTTCAGGGTGGACCACTTCGCAAGGCACGCCCAACTCGCGACACCGCTCCGCTAGTTTCACGCCGAAATTCGCGCTGTGGGTCGGGTCGTCCACCGCTTGGCCGGGCGCAGGAGCATGTCTGTAGAACAGATAAACCGGTGGGTCGCCGGGACTGACGAGCGCATGGGGAGAAAACTTCTCGATGAGTGGCAGCAACTCGTTGCGACGCGCCAGGAACGCCCGAAAATCCATCCCGAACTTTCCAGCCTCTGCCACGGGCGGATCGACGGTCGCCTGCTTGAGAATGCCAAAGGCGTGGCCTCCGTAGTAACTGTTTGGGATCCACTCCTTCATCTGCACGGCATCGAGCGACGTCTGGGCGTTGATGACGGCCGCGCAGGCAGGCCGAGTCGAGAGCCGTGCCACGGGATCGGCGGCGCGGGGATCGGCAAGGTCGTCATGGAAGGCAAGCCACAGGCTGGTGCAGCCGCCCGCCGATCCGCCGGCCACAGCAAGTTTTTCCGGATCGATACGCCACTCAGCAGCCTTGCTGCGAATGAACTGCACCGCGCGGGCGGCGTCATGCATCGGAGCCATCACGGGAGGTGACACGCCTTCGCGCATGGCATCGACCAGTAGCCGGTATTCGACCGAGGCGACGGAGATCCCTGCCGCAAGGAGCGGCTCGAGGAGCGTGTCGATGCCGCTCATCCGATCGCCACCGACCCACCCGCCCCCATGGATGAAAACGACAACTGGCGTGGACGCGCCGTTCTTCGCCTCGGCTTGCCACAGGTGGAGCAACTGCCGCGGGTGATTTCCATATCGCACGTCGGCGACGGTGGGGCGACGCACAGCCGCCGGTTTCAGAGCCTCGGCCGGCCCCTCCGGCAGTGCCGCGGCAGGCAACTTCGGCTGCACCGGCCCGAGCGCCTCGAGCCGTGTGCGGAGCGCCTTGGCCCGGTCGGGCTGCTCGAGCACGATGTTTTTCCGCTGACGCGGGTCGGCGGCGAGGTCATAGAGCTGATCCGCAGGGGCGTCGGACGTGATGACGCCGTCCGCCGAGACACCATCAGCCTCGAAGCCGAGGCTTTTCCAGGGCTGACCAAACGGCCGCGCGTCCGCCGTCGTGCGGGAGATCGGCACGGTCAACCCCATCGATCCCGGCCGCGGCAGGTAAACATAGTTGTGCGAGCGCAAGCCGAAGCCCCCCACGCCGTGGAGCACGAGTTCTTCGCGGACCGCGGGCGACTGCGGCCGTTCGAAAAGGCTGCTTTGATCGATGCTGTCGGGCGCGGCATCCGGCGGAAGCGGCACATCACAGAAAGCCGCGATGGTGGCCATCAGGTCCACGAGCCCCACCAGACGGTCACACGTCTGCCCCGCGGGAATCCTGCCCGGCAGACGGGCCACGAGTGGAATCGCGTGTCCGCCCTCCCACACGTCAGTTTTTTGGCCGAGAAGGTCACCATTGGTGCGATGGCCGGCCGCAAGGGCGTCGGCATGGGCGAGCCCGCCATTGTCGCTCGTGAAAATCACGAGCGTGTCGTCGGAAAGGCCTTGCCGCTCGAGGGCTTCAAGCACGCGGCCAACGCACTTATCCAACTGCTGTACGTAATCGCCGTAGGCGCCCGCCCGACTCGTTCCTTGAAACTCCTTCGCCGGCGCGATCGGCACGTGCGGGGCGAGGAAGGCGACATACGCGAAAAATGGCGGTACAGCCGGCTGCCCGGCGATCCACGCGGCGGCTTTGTCGGCGAGCACGAGGTCGATGGTCTCGACTGGTCGGGCCTCATGGGCTTTCCGGCCGCCCGTCGAAATGCCGTGCCCCCAGCCCTCTTTCGTTTCCTTGGCGGGCACGATCTGGATCGGGTCGGACGGATCGAGGCCGACGACATGGTGATCCTCGACATACACGAATGGCGGCTCATTGTGAGTGACAGGTGTGCCAAAGAAATCGTCGAAGCCCACCTCGAGCGGCCCCGGCTTCAATTCGCCGTTGTAGTCGAGCGTGTCGGACCGGCCGAAGCCGAGGTGCCACTTGCCGAAGGCAGCCGTCCGATACCCTGCCGGCTGCAGCACGGCAGGCAGGGTCAACTGGCCGTCGTGGAAATACAGCTGATTGGGCTTCCGCTTGCACCGAAAGTAGTAGGTGCCGCTCAGGATTGCATACCGCGACGGCTGGCAGACCGCACAGGTCGAATGGGCGTCGGTGAAACGCACGCCCTCGCGGGCGAGCCGATCGATGTTGGGCGTGGCAATCTTCGTGGCGCCATAACACCCGAGATCTCCGCGGCCGAGGTCGTCGGCCACGATCAGTACGACGTTGGGGCGCGGCGCCGCTCCCAAGCAGCACAGGCCCGCGACGGCCAGCACGAAACGCGTCACCATTCCGACGCTTTTCTCCATACCATCGAATGTAGTGGCGAAGGCTGCGGCTGCGCCCGGTGTCGGAAACATGACGACAGCCACGCGCCTCTGGCATCGCCAGCATTGCAAGAGGTGGTCGCCTGCCTGACAATTCGTGGAATATTCCCGGGGACACACTCACCATGAAAAGTCGGCGGTTGGTGATCAGCGTCGCCTTGGTCATGGCTTTCGCCTGCCGCATCTCCGCCGGCCGGCAACCGGCCGAACCGGCTCGGTCCGCACCCAATGTGATCGTCGTTCTGGTCGATGACATGGGCTGGCGAGATCTTTCCTGCCAAGGCAGCGGTTGGTTCGAGACACCCCATATCGATCGGCTCGCAGCCTCCGGTATGCGGTTTACGCACGGCTATTCGGCCTGCACCGTCTGCTCCCCGTCGCGGGCGGCGCTCATGACGGGGCAGTCACCCGCCCGGCTGCACATCACCGACTGGATCCCGGGCCACCGGCGACCAGATGCCAAACTCTCCCCACCCGACTGGCAGCAGTTCCTGCCGCTGGATGCAGTGACCGTGGCCGAGCGGCTCAAGGCCGCGGGCTATGCCACCGCGAGCATCGGCAAGTGGCACCTAGGCGGCCCGCCGTATTATCCGGAACATCACGGCTTCGACAAAAATCTCGGCGGGTATCACGCCGGGCAGCCGCCGAGCTATTTCGCCCCCTACAAGATTCCGACACTGCCCGAGGGCCCGGCGGGGGAATACCTCACCGACCGCGAGGCGGCCGAGGCGGTGACGTTCATCGAGGCCAACCGCGACCGTCCCTTCTTTCTCTACTTGCCGCATTACTGCGTCCACACTCCCATCCAGGCCAAGCCGACGGTGGCGGCCAAATACAAGGCCAAGAACACGGGCCCACTGGCCGTGAAGAATGCTGGCTACGCCGCGATGGTCGAGAGCGTCGACGATTGCATGGGAAGGATTCTTGACGCGGTCGACCGCCTGGGAATTCGCGACCGCACGGCGATCGTGTTCACCAGCGACAACGGCGGGCTTGTCGGCTCCACGGACAACACCCCGGCCCGTCGCGGAAAAGGATCCGCATACGAGGGAGGCGTGCGCGTGCCGTTCATCGTGTCGTGGCCCGGCGCGACGAAGCCTGGCACGACGAGCGCTCAGCCTGTGATCACGCACGACATCGCGGCGACGATCCTCGACCTCACGGGCGTGGGCCCCGATCCGAAGCAACCCCTCGACGGCATGAGTCTCGCACCGGCATTCACCGGCCAGCCGCTCGACCGCGATGCGCTCTATTGGCACTATCCTCACTACCATCCCGGCGGCGCCACGCCCCACAGCGCGATCCGCTCCGGCGACTGGCGGCTCGTCCACTTCTATGAAGATGGCCGCAACGAGCTCTACAACCTCCGCGACGACGCCGGCGAAACCAACGACCTTGCCGCTGCGGAGCCGTCGCGTGCAGCGGCCCTCAAGGCCTCGCTCGATGCGTGGCTGGATTCCGTCGGCGCGCAGCGGCCGATCGCCAATCCGGCTACTTCTGCAGGAACAGCTCACTCGTCGCGATCGCCTCGATGAGAGAGCGGATGCCGAATGTGCTGTCAGCCGTCGAGGCGACGATCTTGTCGATCTCGCGACGGTCGGCAAATGACGGTTCGGCGCCGGTGGCATAGGTCACCATGTGGCCGACGAAGGCCCGGGCCAGTCGATCCGGGTCGGCGGCAACGCCCCGGCGAAACTCCTCGAAATCGGCGAAGGCTTCGCCGTCGGGGAGTTGACCGGAGGCGTCGACCCGTTCAGCGAGCCGAAACCGCGGCCGCTGACCGTTGAAGAGCGGCTCCGTGACCGGGTCGCCCTTGCCTTCGGAGCGATATCGCTCGCGCCAGCCGCCGATCACGTCGAACGATTCGAGCGCGTAGCCCGGCGGATCGATCTTCCGATGGCACGACGCGCAAGCCTGATCGGCTTGATGACGCATCAATTGCTCGCGGATCGTCGTGGCACCACGGGTGTCGGGCTCGATCGCCGGTATGTTCGGCGGCGGCGGTGGGATGGTGTCGCCGAAAAGTCGCTCCGACACGAATACCCCGCGAATCACGGGCGACGTCGTCGTGCCGTTGGCCGTCACCTTGAGCACGGAGCCCTGCGTGAGGAATCCGCCGCGGTGGCTACCCGGTGGCAGTGAAACGCGGCGCACGCGACTACCAGGGACTTCTTGGGACGGCAGCCCGGGAATGGCGTAGTGCTGCGCCAGCCGTTCGTTGAGCATGGCGAAGTCGGTGACGACGATGCTCTCGATCGGGAGGTTCTCGGCGATCAACTCGCGGAAGAAAGCCCGCGACTCCGCGAGCATCGAGTCCTTGAGGTAGTGAAACTGAAACTCCGGGTAGAGCGTTTTGTCGGGATCGGTGTCGTCGATTTTCTGCAGGCTGAGCCACTGGTCGAGGAAGTCGGCGACGAACCGATCCGCCCGTGGATCGGCGAGCAGCCGGTCGATCTGCGCCCGCACCCCAGCCGGGCCGCTCAATTCACCGGCCGCCGCGGCCCGCAGGAGTTCGTCGTCCGGCGGTCCGTTCCAGAGCCACAGAGCCAGCCGTGTTGCCAGGGCATGGCCGTCGAGCGGCCCCGGCGATTCCCGACGAAACAGGAAGTGCGGAGAAGTCAGCACGGCCTTGTAGGCCTGCCGCATCGCATCCTCGAAGCAATCGCCTCTCGCGATGCGATCCACGACGATGGCCAGGTGCTGTGCCACTTCCTCATCGGTCACCGCACGTCGGAAGGCCCGTGGCATGAACGCCGCGAGCAGGCGGGTGGCATCCGCCTCCGGGTCGGAACTGACGACGGTCGTCACGGGAGGGTTGGGTTCGCCCTTGGGCAGGTCTCTTGCCCCCGGCCATGCCCAGTTCGCCGGCTTGAGAGCTGTCCGCGACGGCGGGCGGGCGCCCTTGGCTGCGTCGAACGGCCCGATCGGCAGGTCGCCGAACAGCCGCCTGTGGCTTTCTGGCGGCCACGACTCGTGGAGCGGCCCTTCCACTTCGAACCAATCGATCGCGATCCCCGGCCGATGGTCGCGGGAGGTGCCGCTGAACGAGGTTAGCGAGGCGACGTCGAACATAACCGGATGACCGCCGGACAGCCATGCCGTGACCTCGCGAACCTGCGGCGCGAGCGACGGCGCGTCGAAATACCCGAGCACGCGAGTGTCGTATTGGAGCGTCGCCACCTCGCTCCGTGGCGACGGTTCGACGGAGCCGTGATTCCACACGAAGCTCCAGATCGACATCCGCATCCGGTACCGTCCCGGATAGACCGGCACGAAGCTGATGTATTTCTCGTGTCCGCCCTGCTTGGGTGTGAAAAAGCCGACTGAGCGACCGGAGAGAGGTGCGTTTCGTCCGTCGGTGCCGGGATCATCGGGATCCTTCCGGCCGTCGTTACACCAGCCGGTCTCGGGCTCGAGGCCGTTGAAGAGCACCGCTGCTCCCGTGATCAGGTTTTGACGAAACTTCAGCATCGGCGCCACGTCGAACCGCTTGGTGAGCGCCGGCGGAGGCGCAGACCGTGTGGCGATGGCCATGTCGAGCGCCCGATCGACGGCGGCCAGATACTGCTGCATCTGCACCTGCGAGAGGTCGAGGGCCCCCGCCACCTTGTCGAAGCCGGCGCGGGTGCCATCCTGGGGAAGCATCCGCCGCACCTCCAGGTGCGGCAGATCGAGCAGATCGCGCAATGCATTTTCGTATTCAGCAGTTGTGAGGCGGCGGTAGACGGCCCGGCCATCCCGATTCCTGGCCGTCTCGTCGCCGGCTGCGATCCAGTCGGCAAGATCAGCCAGCACCGCCCGGCGGTCCTTATCAGACGGCTGCTCCGCGTCGGCGGGCGGCATCTCCCCGGCAGCGATCCGGTCGTGCACCGCCGTCCACATCTGCCGAGCATCCCGGCTGGAAAGATCGCAGCTGAGTGCCACCATATCCAGTTCGCCGGCAGGTTTCTCTCCGGAATGGCAGTCGATGCAGTGTCGCTCGACGAATGCCTCGCGGACATCCGCGCGTGCCGGAAAGGCGGCCAACGCCGCCACGACAAGCCATGGCAGGAACTTGATCATGCCCGTTCGAGCCCCGTGAGCGTGCCGGTGCTCGAGGCGAATCTGTCCACCTCCAGGCCGTAGTCCTGAAGCATCGACACGAAAAGGTTGGCCAGCGGCGCGTTATTTTTCCTGTCGAAGGCGAGGTGCTGGCCATGCCGGAAGCCGCCACCGGCAAGGATGATCGGCAGGTTGGTGGTGTCGTGGGAGTTGGCGTTGCTGAGGTTCGAACCGAACAAGACGGACGTGTGATCGAGAAGCGTGCCGCCCGCCTCGGGCGCGGCTGCCATGCCGTCGAGCAACCGGGCGAACGAGCCGAAGATCGTTTCTTCGACGGTCTGGAGGAGCGCGAGTTTCGTGGGGTCGCCGCCGTGGTGCGTGAGGCCATGCGTCTCACCGGTGATCCCCGGCAGTTTCGGCTTCACCCGCAGCGGTGCGAGGAAGATGCTCACGATCCGAGTGCTGTCGGTCTCGAGAGCCAGGCGGGTGATGTCATAGATGAGGTCGGTCTGCGCCTGGATTTCGGAGTCATCGGGCAAGATCCGCGGCAGATTCAGATCAACGGAGGGCTTCGGCTTTCTCTCCCACGCCTGCGCCTCGCCGAGCCGAGCCTCCAGTTCCCGCACACTCGTGCAGTATTGCTCGAACCGCTCCCGATCGACGGCAGGCAGGCTTCGCTGCAGCCGACGGGCGTCGTCGAGGACGAAATCGAGGACGCTCGCACCGCGGCCCAGTTCGTCGATCCGCCGCTCGACCTCGTCGGGAGTGCCCTGCACGAACAACTTCTTATACAGGGCTGCGGGGTCTCCCTCAGGCGGAATCTGCACTCCGTCGCGGGTGGTGGAGGGCATGCCTCCCGTGTTGTAGCCGACGATCAGGGCGAGCGAGGGAAACCGCGTGACGGTGGCTGTTTGCTCGACGGCGAACTGGTCCATCGAGATCGTGTTTCTGAACGTGCTGCGTCCGGGATGAGGTGCGGCATTGAGAAAGCTCTTTTCCGTGGCATGGGCGCCGCCCACATCGGGATGCGACAGGCCGCTGAAAACGGTCAGCCGCTCGCGGTGCTTCTCGAGGATCTTCAGGTACGGCGTGGGTTCGTAGTCGCGGCCCGGAGTCGTGGGAAAGAAGTTTGTCGGGATCACGCCCATGTTGGACATGATCAGGAGCATCCGCCTGGGAGGCATTGCTGCGTCGGCCGCCCGGGCTCGACCGTCCGCGGCGCGCCACGCCGGCGCGAGGGCTTCGAGAAACGGCAGGGCGACGGCGGCTCCGGAGCCACGAAGAAATGTGCGGCGTTGCATGGTGTGGGTCTCGATGAAGGAGGCAGGACAACAACAATCAGTCTAGGAACCCAACAGCAGACAGAGCCTCTCTGTCGGAAAGATGCCTACATTTCCACCGGCAATCTCTTCACGCTCACAGCCCGTCGAGATTGAGCGGGTTTTTGTCTTTGCGATTGGAAAGCTGGGCACGGAGCGTCGATGAGATGTCGTAGCTGACGGGTCGTACACTGCCGTCACAGAATGCAAAGTGGCAATTCGCCGCATGTGCGCCGCCAAAACCGTTCGTCGAATTCACGCCGGGTACATCGGGCTGAAGCCCCCATCCGCTCAGTGCGACTACGGCCTCATCCCCCCCGTAGATGTCGCTGTCGGCAAGGCCATACGTATCGGGATTCCGATTGAATTCACCGATCAAAAACGTCACGGACATCCCGTCGGTGATGTGGGCGGCCGTGATCCGTGAGCATGGATAGACCACACCCGTGGCGCCGGTGGTCAGCGAAACCATCATTGGATAGCCATTGCTGCCACGATTCGATCCACTGAACGTGGTAATTTCCGCCGCATTGCCTCCGTTGGCGGCATAGTCCATTCCGGCTGACAGTGCGACCGCGGCCATGTTGTGCCACCCGCCCGGCGTGGTCACCGGCAACGCGCCGACCCCGCGACGCGTGGGGCACACGAATGCCGGGATGGGGATCGCCGTGCGGTCTCGTGCGCCGTTCATCTGCGCGGTGGAGTTTGCCCGGACGAACTTCGGGGGCTCGTTCCACGGCGATGACCCATCCGCACCCATCATGAAAACGGTGTTTTGCTCCAGGAACGGCAGCACCTGGTAGGTCCAGCCGCCAGGCTGCGCTGGCCCCAGCCCCGGATCTGGATCGGCGTTCCATTGAAACCCCCATCCGCCTGACGGGAAGTGGCCCTGCGATCCGTCGTATTGGAGGCACGCAAGCGCAAGTTGCTTGAGGTTGTTTGCGCAGGTCGTGCGGCGGGCGCTCTCGCGGGCAGACTGCACGGCAGGCAGCAAGAGGCCGATCAGCAGGCCGATGATGGCGATCGTCGCCAACAGTTCGACGAGCGTAAACGCGGTGCGTCGGTACATGATGCGGGTTAAGCGATGCGGCGGCGCCTCCTGAGCGACCAGCCGGCCAACGCGATGCCGATGCCGGCGACGACGAGCGTGGTGGGCTCGGGCACGATGACGTATTCCACGTAGATGTCGCCACCGTCGCGTTGCACCACGCTGAACGTCGCCCCGGAACGGATCGACGACGCGAGCGACTGCCCGGAGGCGTCGACGCCGATCGAACCGAGCGTAAAGACGCCCGGGGACCACAGGCCCGACTGCACGTCGATCACCTTCCACGACTGGCTGGAGGCCCAGAACGTGTCGTCCCAGTCAACCGTCGATGAACCGCCGCCGGCCAAGGCGGCGTTGAACACGAGGTGGATGCTCGCCCCGGGGACGATCGACAACGAACCGCCCGTGAGGTCGATGCCGTCGTAAAGGATGCCGCGGTCTGTTGATAGCGCCGTGTTGGCCGACAGTTCCCACATGACAGCCGACGAACTCCCGTAACTCAGGCCGTCGGCGAAGGTCTCCAGGCCCGGTGAATTGCCCGGCGAATGGGTGCCTTCGATCGTCGTAAAGCCGTTGATCGTTCCCACGCCCTTGAGCGTGGCCCCGGAAAGCACCGTCAGATCGCCCGTGCCCAGTGATCCATTGACGACGAGCGTGCCTTCTTCGACGGTCGTGGTGCCGGTATGGGAGAAGGTTCCGGTGGCTCCCAGCGTGAGCGATCCAGCCCCCGTCTTGATGACATGGCCCGCGCCACTCAACCCGCCATTGAGTACGAAGTTGCCAGCCCCGCCGAAACGCTTCTGCCCATCGCCATTGATGAGGCCGCTCAGGGTGAGCGTGCTGGCCGAATTCGTCACTTCGAACGCTGCGGTGCCACCGGCAGCCGCACTGAAGGCTCGCGAGGACGAGCCTGAAGCACCCGTGTAACTCAGCGTGCCCCGCTTGCTGCTGCTGCCGAGAACCATGGCGCGCAAGCCAC
>Ga0315901_10007907_pt1 | contig 12465 bp, 17 predicted proteins | sample LakEriMetagenome_10_FD_203761 | JGI IMG/M metagenome (GOLD analysis project Ga0315901, IMG submission 203761) | Freshwater fungal communities from buoy surface, Lake Erie, Ohio, United States - Buoy 2 MA116 | ecosystem: Environmental > Aquatic > Freshwater > Lake | place: USA: Lake Erie, Ohio...
CTAAAAAAGAATTATCTAAAGAATTAAAATTATATCAATATCTTATAAATGAAAAATATAATTCAGAATCAAAAGCTGAACAATTTATCAATACAATATTAGAAGCTCGTAAAAAAATTGATGAGAAAAAACTTACAAAAGAAAAGTATAATCTTATCAAAGAAATAAAAGAAACTTATAATTTAGAGGAGTTTATTAAATCTCCAATTTCTAATTATAAAATGTTAGCATCTATTTACAAAATATTTGAAACAGTAACTACTGATGAACAATACGAACCAACCGACATAGTATCAGCTAGATTTACAATAGCCGAAAATATTATCAATACGTCTATTCAAAATAAAGATGTAAAAGTAAAAGATGCGGTTTTGGAAGAATATAGAAAACAAGATGATGATTTAAGAGCAGTTTCTTATAAATTATTGGTAGAATCTTTTAATAAAAAATATAGCAATCTTACAAATGACCAAAAGGCATTGTTGAGAGAATATATTAATAATATTAATAATACTGGTAAATTAAATCAATATGTTTCAGATGAAGTATATAGATTGGTTGAATCATTAAAAGAGATTGGTTCAAAAATTTCAGATAAAGTTACAAAAATAAAATTAGCAGAAACAATTTCAAATATTAGAAGAATTAAATCGGCTAAAAAAATTAAAGAACAACATTTGTCTGCAATGATGATGACGTATGAACTTTTAAATGAGTTAAAAAATGCCAGCAAAAAGTAAAGCACAACAAAGATTTATGGGTATGGTTCATGCTACCCAAAAAGGTGATATGGAATCTCCATCTCCTGAAGTTAGTAAAGCTGCCGATTCAATGTCTGACAAAGATGCAAAAGATTTTGCATCAACTTCTCACAAAGGTCTTCCTGATAAAAAAGAAGAACAAATCAACAAACTTAAAGAAATCATTCGTAATTTGGTTAGAGAAAGAATGATTGATGAAATGAATACTACTGGTAATGTACAAGGGTACAATTCTCCATATGCATTTACTAAAAAAGGTGGAGAAAAATCAAAAGCTAAAAAACAAGCAAATCTAACAGGATATACTCCGGTTAATGAAAATCGTTGGTTAGCATTGAAGCAAGACGAATCAACTGCACAGGCAAAAATCGGTAGAGGTATATCTAATATCAACAAACAATTAAAAGAAATGGAAAGATTTCTTAATTGGTACGGAAAAATTAAGAATGAAAGTGGTGTAGATAATAAAAGTTATTGGAAAAGGACAAATAGTCATATTTATAGTATACAGGAACGATTATTAAAATTAGACCAAAAAATCAGACAAATATCAGAATAATGAAACATAACGAATTAAAAGAACTTATCCGTCAGGTAGTTAAAGAAGAAAGTGATTATCAACAATTATTCAAACATATGTTAGATAAAACGGGTAAATCTATTCCTGATATGTCCGACAATGAAAAAGTTAAATTTTTTCAAGCAGTAGATAAAGCAGCAAAGGCAAAATCCGAAGGTAAATTAAGAGGATATAATGAAGCAGAATTATCAGCAGCACAGAAAAAGATTGATGTAGATAAGGATGGTGAAATAGAAGGAAGTGATTTAGCAGCATTAAGAAAGAAAGATTAATATGAATAAAGGATTATTAATAGAAACTCATTTGTTTGAAGCAAAACTTCAACAAGAAGAAAACGGAACTTATTTAGTTAAGGGAATTCTTCAAAGAGCAGGTGCTCCAAATCAAAATAATAGAAGATATCCTAGAGAAATCTTAGAAAGAGAGTGTAAAAAATACGAACAACTTATTAAGGAACGTAGAGCGTTGGGTGAATTAGACCATCCAGAATCTCCGGTAATCAATTTAAAGAACGTATCACATAACATTAGAGAAATCTATTGGGAAGGTGATGACGTATGTGGTGTAGTAGAAATCCTTTCAACTCCTTCTGGTAATATCTTAAAAGAATTATTAAAGAACAATATTCGTTTAGGTATTTCATCAAGAGGATTAGGTTCGGTAAAAGAGTTAAGAGATGGTACTGTAATGGTTCAGGAAGACTTCGAATTGGTTGGATGGGACTTTGTATCAAACCCGTCAACACATGGTGCATTTATGGCTCCTATGAACGAATCTAAACAATGGGCAAAGGTAGCAGAGGAATGTGGTAAATGGTGTAAGTCACAAGATTTAATGAGAGAAATTATAATAGAATTAAATTAATACAAATGGCAAAGTTAGTAAATTTGATACCACAAAAGATGGTAATGGTTAAAGAAGCAAAAGATGAAATGCAATTTCCTGAATACGATGATGTAAAGGCGGCAGTTAAAAAAATGATTCAAAATGATGATGTTGAAAGAATTTTAAGAAATAAAGTTATTTATTATCTACAAAAAGAAAAAAGATTTGATGGGGCCGGTAATACAAATAGTAGTCGATTATTTGATAAAGTTATAAACGATTTGCTTAAAAACTAATATACAATTATGGCAAAGTTAGTAAACTTAATACCTGGAAGAGAAATCGTAAAAGAAGATTTAGAAGATATGGATGTATCTCTACCAGGAAAAGTAGAAAGATTTTTGGATAGAGCTATACAAGTAGTTAAAAGTTATAATTTATCAAGAAGAAAAGAACAAATGGTAATAGCAAAAATAATTGATGCATTGGGTATGACACCATCAGAATTACAACAAGCAGTTACAAAACTTAAAAAGTATAAAATAGTAAAGAGATAACTATGATAAAGTTAAAACATATATTGAGAGAAACCGAAGAATTTCAACAACTTCCAAGTGAATTAAAAAAACACTTTTTGGAAATTATTTCTACTTACGGACAACATAGAGAATCGATGAGTAGAAAATCGGACATCAGACAGGTTGCAGAAACTTTGGGTGGTATTGCAGATGCTGCACAAGAATATACTTTGAGAGAAGGTGGTGATTGGTTTGATAGAGTTACTATTAAACGTAATATGGGTGAATTGAAAAAATTACAAGCTGCATTTGAAAAAGAATCAATTGAAGCAAAAGCACAAGAACAAAGATTAGAATCTCTATATGAAGATATGGGTCACGTATTGGGTAGATACTTTGAAATAGCAGATATTACCGAAGATGTTATGAAACAAAGATTGGGAATCAACGAATGCAAAGAATGTAAATAATGGAACAATTAGCATCTCTTTTATTACATAGTAGAACACAGGCACACTCATTTCATTTAGGCCAAAAAGGTGTAGGTTCATATTCGGCACATAAAGCTTTACAAAAGTATTATGAAAACATAGGTGACTTAATTGATGGATTAGTAGAAGCTTATCAAGGACAATATGGTTTATTAAAATTACAAGGTATAAGTAATTTAGATACAAACAATGATATCAAAAATGTAATTGCATATTTCGATAAATTGATTCAAGCAGTTGCAAAATTAAGAAAAGAAGAAAAATTACAAATGAGTTGGTTACAAAACGACATAGATACGGTTGTAACTTTATTATACTCTACAAAATATAAATTGGTTAATTTACAATAAGGATGTTAATAGTTAGTGTTAGGGGTGGAAACATAGAGTGGGCATTGAAGGATTACAAAAAGAAAGTTCAGTCCACAAAACAAATAGAAGAACTTAGAGATAGAAAGAATTTTACTAAACCTTCTAAGAGAAAAAGATTACAAAGAGAAGAAACTATAAGAAAAAACAAACTATTTTAGTATTTTTCTTTAGTTTTCTAAAAATTTTAGATATATATTATCAAATATCTCATTTTTTATTATGAGATTACAAGACATAGTTGATTAATGAATACCCTTCTCTATAAGGTGTGACCGAACAATCAACATAATTACATTGGAGTTCCCTACAAGAATAACTTCACAAACAAATTTAAGGAAAAACAAGATGGCAAATTCAAAATTATTGAAAGAAGCAATCGCTGATGCTAAAGCCGTTAAAGAAACTGCTTTACAGAACGCTAAAATCGCACTTGAAGAAGCTTTCACTCCTAGACTTCAATCTATCTTATCTCAAAAGATGAGAGCAGAAGCTGAAGATATGGAAGATGATGCAAAGAAAGTCGATGAAGAATTAAGTTCAGATGGTATCGGGTCTAAAGTAGACGCTGGATACGCTGAAACTCCTGGTGCAACTCCATCTTACGATGCAATTACTGATTTATCAGTAGGTGTAAAGAAAGATAGTGGTAAACCTGAACAAGCTGGTACTGACTATAAGAAAGTAGCAGACATTTCTGAAGAAGAAAATCCTTTTGCTGATGACCAAGAAAAAGACAAAGATGCAGAAATTGCAGAATTGAAAGCTAGGTTAGCAGAATTAGAAGGTGAAGATTCTGAAGAAGAAGAAAATCCATTTGCAGCAGCAGAAGGTGAAGATGAAATGGGCATGGATGACATGGGCATGGATTCTGATATGGGTGATGATTCAATGGACATGGATTCTGATGACGAAGAGTATAAGGATGATATGGACTTAGAAGCTATCATCAGAGAATTAGAAGCATCAATTAATGGTGAAGAAGATTCTGAAAAAGAAGAAGGTATGTACGAAGAAGAAGAAATGGATGACGAAGAAGCTAAAAACGAAAATTTGGCAGACGGTTCTGAAGCTGGTACAGACAAAGGTGAAGACCCGAAAGTGGTTGTAACTAACGAAGAAGAATCTAAAGAAGATGACAAAGATGTTGTTGATTTAGAAGAAATCTTACGTGAAATGGAAAGTGATATGAAAGGTGACGCTGAAGATGAAAAAGCAGACAAAAAAGATGCTGAATTAAACGAAGCTTACAAAGTAATTAAATCTTTACAAAAAACAATCAACGAAGTTAACTTATTAAACGCTAAGTTATTATTCGCAAACAAATTATTCAGAGCTCACAACATGACTAACGAACAAAAAGTTAAAGTGATTGAAACTTTGGATAGAACAAATTCAGTTAGAGAAGTTAAATTGGTGTATTCTACATTAGCAGAAAACTTCAAATACTCTTCTAACAAATCTACTAAAAAATCTATTTCTGAAGGAATTGCTAGCAAAGTAACTAAATCTACTAAGCCAGCTGTAGCTAAGCAAGTAATTGCTGAAAACACAAATTTCTCTGACAGATTTAAGAAATTAGCAGGTATTATTAAATAAAAATATTAAAAAAACAAACAATGGACATTAAAAAATTAATGACTGGCGCTAACCCACAAAGCGTAATGCTTGAACAAACTCGTGGTTTAAAAGCTAAATGGGAAAAAACAGGTCTACTTGAAGGAGTAGGTTCTGAAACAACAAAGCATGGTATGGCAGTAATGTTAGAAAACCAAGCTAAACAATTATTAGATGAGGCTACAAGAACAGGTACATCTTCTGGTTCAGAAGAGTGGGCAGGTGTTGCGTTACCTTTGGTGAGAAGAATCTTCGGTTCTATCGCAGCTAAAGAATTCGTTTCAGTTCAACCAATGAACTTACCTTCAGGTCTTATTTTCTACATGGATTTCAAATATGGTACTAACACAACATTAGGTAGACCAGCAGTAAGTGAATCATTATTCGGTAATGGTGGAGCTTTCGGTAAAGATAATTTATCTCCTGCAGGTAACAAATTAGGTTCAACTCAAGTAGCTGAAGGTGGTTTGTATGGTGCTGGTAGATTCGGATATACAATCAACGATACAACTGCAGCAGTAACTGCAACTGTAACTTCTGGTTCTGCATCTGATTTCTTAGGTAATGAAACATTATCTGCATCTTTCGCAGCAACTCCAAATGGTTGGAGAAAAGTAAAAGTAGGTTTACCTTCTAACGCTGATTACAATGGTGTAAGAGCATTCAAAGTTTCTGGTTCAACATCAGTAACTGTATTCCCTGAATTAACTACTGTAGATAGTGTAGGTTCTGCATCTTTCTATGTATCTTCTTCAGCTGTATTAGTTGCAACTGATTTAGTAACTCAAACTCTAACTTACCATGTACAACCTAATGATATTTCAAGAGGTGACTTCGAAGATAGAGGAGCTGATTTAGCAATCCCAGAAATCGAATTAGAATTGAAATCTGAACCAATCGTTGCTAAAACAAGAAAATTAAAAGCTATCTGGACACCGGAATTAGCTCAAGACTTAAACGCTTACCATAGTGTAGACGCTGAAGCTGAGTTAACTCAGATGTTAAGTGAGTACATCTCTTTAGAAATCGACTTAGAAATCTTAGAAATGTTACAACAAAACGCTTTCACTACTGACTATTGGTCAGCTAGAGTTGGATACGATTACGATTCTGCAGCAGGTAGATTCGCAGTTGATTCTAACGCAGCAGCAGCTTCTGCTTACACAAAGAGCACTTGGTACCAAACTTTGGGTATTAAATTACAAAAAGTTTCTAACAAGATTCACCAATTAACTATGAGAGGTGGTGCAAACTTTATCGTTGTATCTCCAAACGTAGCAACAATTTTAGAATCAATGAATGGTTTCTCTGCTAACCCAGGTAAAGATGCTTTATCTTTCGCAGCAGGTGTTACTAACATCGGTTCTATCTCTAACAGATACGATGTTTACAAAAACCCGTATATGACTGAGAACGTTATCTTAATGGGCTTCAAAGGTTCTAACTTCTTCGAAACAGGAGCAGTTTACGCACCATATGTACCATTGATTATGACTCCATTAGTTTATGACCCAACTAACTTCACTCCAAGAAGAGGTGTTATGACTAGATACGCTAAGAAAATCGTTAGACCAGAATTCTACGGTAAGATTGTCGTTGAAGGTTTAAACACTTTATAATCTTTGAGTAGATTAGATAAGTAATAGACTTATAATAAAAGAAAAGGGGGTAACGAAAGTTATCCCCTTTTTTTATTTTAAATAATATTTATTTGTATATGAAAACACACGTTCCAGGTCACGCCGATATTATATTTAAAGCATGGGATTTAAATGAACATGACATTTACACAATTCGTGATGGGTCATATACATTAGTTAGAACACCCGATGGCCAATTTGGATATGTAAAAACAGCAGATTTTAGTAGTGGATTATTGGGTTGGGCAAGATACGATGATACATTATACACAACTTCATCAGCATTTACCGCAAGTGTTGCATCTGGTGAGTTAGGATTACCTAATAATGGTGGTAATACCATAGAAACTCATATACATTCTACTATTTCATTTTACGATGCATCCACACAAAAAATACAAGTTGAAAATAATGCGGATGTTTATATGTGTACCGTCACATTTAACGCAAAAACTCCAAATGCAAACGGAACTTATATGAGATTACAATTGGATAACACAACTGGAACTCCATATGAAAGAGTTGGTAAAGATTTATTTTTTGGTAAAGGAAATAATATGTGGCATGAATTTCACGAAGTATTCCAATATTATGCGGATGATGATTTTTTGACAAACGGAAATAGGTGGAGAATTCAGGCATTTGGTGATACGGTCTATATATCAAATGTGATTATATTCATACAAAGAACACAAAATCATAGAACATTATAATAAAAGGAGTAGTTTTATCTACTCTTTTTTTATTCTTATATTTATAGTAGTAAAACTATAAATTTTTATTATGTCCCTAAATTTAAAATGGCCAGGAAGTGGTTCTGCAATCGTATCATTTTCAGGTTCAGTCACTTCATCATTAGGATTAACTCCATTTGGTATTTATGATTTGGATAGTGATTTTTATACCGATGCACCTAAAACAGCTACATGGGTAGCAAAAAGATTAGGATATCCAATCGTTGATGTTGAATTATTAGATGAACAAATATATTCTTGTTTTGAAGAGTCTGTTTCGGAATATTCTGCACAGGTTAATCAATTTAATATTAGAAATAACATTGATATTTTAAGAGGACAACCAAAACAATCATCGGGTGGTAGAGCAAACTATTCTCAAACATTAGTGGATGGTTCATTTTTACCAACAACGGTTCGTATGTCTCAACAATACGGAACATTGGCAGGAGTTGGTGGTAATACTTCAATTAAAAAAGGATATGTAAATTTAACATCATCAGTTCAAATATACGATTTAATCAATGGTGCATTTGACGCAACAACGGGAAATTCAATATCTTCATCACTTTCGAATTCAACTTCAACAATAGATGTGACGAGAGTATTTCACGAAGCAACACCGGCTATTGCACGTTTCTTTGACCCATATTCAGTTGGTGCACAGGGTACGTTAAACTTAATGAGTGAGTTGGGATTTGGTAACTTCTCACCTGCTGCACAATTCTTAATGATGCCTCTTTATGAAGATGTATTAAGAATGCAACAAATTGAATTTAACGACCATATTAGAAAATCGGCACATACATTTAATATAGTAGATAATAAATTAGAAATATTCCCAGTACCAACAGAAACTGGATTAAGTAGAGTTTATTTTGAATATATGAATAGAGATGAATTTGAACATGATTCTCAAACAATTCAAGCAGATTCACTTTCTGACTATTCCGATATTCCATATGACTTTATCCAATACAAAAATATAAATGATGTTGGTAAACAATGGATTAGAAAATACACACTTGCACTTTCAAAAGAATTATTAGGAGCAATTAGAGAAAAATATAATTCTATTCCAATTCCAGATGGTGAAGTTAGTTTGGATGGTGCTGCATTGAGAGCAGAGGCACAGGTAGAAAAGGATGCACTAATAGACCAATTAAGAGGTAATTTGGAAGAGATGAGTAGAAAGAATGTGATGGAAAATAAAACACATGAATCTAATCACCACCAAGAAATGTTAAGAAAAGTTCCTTTAAAATTATATGTAGGATAATATGCCAAAATTTATATCCAATAGAGATGTTAGTTTCTTTAAAAGTATAGCGAGAGAACTTGTAGATACGGTTATACAAAATACTTGTGTTTTATTTAAAATTAACATAAATGAAACCAAAATAAATTTGTATGGTGAAGCTATGAATAAAACTTGGTATCCTGGTGTGGAATTATATACGTTAATTGCAAAAGAACCACGTTCTACTGGATACGAAGGATTTGGCGCAGATACTTCTCAAAATATAGAGTTTCGTTTTGACAGATATATGTTAGAGGAAAAGGAAACATATCCAGAAGTTGGAGATGTTATTTATTTTGACAATTCATATTACGAAATCGATAATGTAAACGAATCACAATTTATAGGTGGTAATCCATTTTTAACAGATGATTTGGAATCCGATTTTAGTAGAAATATGAGTGTAATATGTTCTACATTTATGGTTACTAAATCTAATTTAAACATAGAAGAAAGAGTTAAATAATTATGTCTACAAATCCACTAAGGCCCGATTTAAATAGAGCCAACGAAATAAAGTCTACAAAAGGAGATTTGAAACAAAGTATATCTTTGTTTGATATAGACTATGCAATGATGACATATTTGGAAGATACCGTTTTACCGAATGTAAACGACAATGGTAAGGCATTAAAAATTCCAGTTATATATGGTAATGCGGAAAGATGGAAAGGTGCAAGAAGAGATGGAATTTTTAGAGATAATAAGGGTAAAATTCAATTACCTCTATTAATGATAAGAAGAACATCTATAACCAAAGATGAAACAATGGCAATGCCAAATAGGCATGTATCATATCAAGGTGTTACAAAATATTCAAAAGATAATAGATACGATAGATTTAATTTGTTAGGTAAATCGGTAAATCCAAAATATGAAATTTACAAAATAACAATGCCAGATTATGTTGAAGTAAACTATGATTGTATGTGTTGGACTTCCTACACCGAACAATTAAATCAGGTAATCGAACAATTAAATTTTGCATCATCATATTGGGGAGATAAAGAAAAGTTTAAATTTAGAACATCAGTTGGTGAGTTTAATGTTGTAAACGAAGTGGGAGAAGGAACGGAAAGAATTAATAGAGTTGAGTTTTCATTGAATGTTAAAGCATATTTACTTCCTGAAAAATTTGATGGTGAATCTCCTATTAAAAAATTCATATCAACAAAAAGAGTTGTAGTTGCAACCGAAACCGATGTAACTGGAAATGGTAGATTGGAAGGAATGTTAACAACTCCATCACCATATTATGATAATAAAGATTTGATTGATTTCTTATCACTTAATAATAGTAAATCGGAAAATCCTGTAAGTAATAATACTATTGTATTTACAGGAATAAAATTAATAAAAGCACCACCTGCATTAGTATCGGTAGTAACGGGTGGATTAAATGTTGGTGGAGAATCATATGATATTAAAGTTTACATAAATGGTGTTAGATATTATCCAACTACACATTTTGGATTTGCTATAACCAGTACATCTTTAACTATAAATTTTCTACCAGATAATTTGGGATTCAATGTTACACCGACAGACGAAATTGCAATAACTGGTAAATTTGTAGATTTATAATGAAAAGAAGTTTACTAGACATAACTCAAAAAATAAGTAGAAAAGTAAATAAAACTGTTTTATCTCCAAAAGATTTAAACAATCCTACTTATTGGATTTTTGAAGCAACAGGTTGGAGATTTGTAGAAATATTAAGAGAAATCGAATATAGAACTACACAAGATAGATTAAAAATTTATATTAATACACAAAGTATTAATGCAAGAGATTATGTGGTTGAAGCAAGTGGTAATGGATTACTTGTTAAATTTATAAAAAATAATTTTGAATTTAATTTGGATGACGATGATTATGTTCAAATAGAAGGAGATATAGAACAATATGCTTAATAGATTTAATTCAAATACGAAAAAACTAAATAGGATTATTCCAAAAATAAATCCTAATAATTTAAATGATGATTTATACATCACAGGTAGTTTATTGAATATAGAAATTCCAAATGCAACAAAATTTCAATCTAAAACAAAATTAAATCCAAATCCAACAAAACTGGTAAATAACAAAACAACGATATATAACTTTCATCAGGAAATATTACAAAATAGTGCAAGGTATATTAGTAGACAAATTGATGAATTTGATAACATTGAAAATACACTTACAATATTAAATGTTGCATTGGATTATGGAACCGAAGGTGCATCTCCTGAAAATTTTGAAATACTTGTATATGGTTTACATATTCCTGGAGATTATACAATTAAAGAAATTGGAAACGATGTTGTAATTACATTGGGAAATGAATATATAGATTTTGACAATGTGACTATAAATGATATTTATGTTATGGGTAAATTGGTAGATATTCCAATTGCAACGGAAGATAATTCAGTAATAACAACCGAAGATGGTTTAGATATAATAATATAATAAATGGCAAACGTAAGAAAAAGGATATCAGAATTAACGGCATTAGAAAGTGCATCATTGGATACTACAATCGTTGGTGTAGATGGTGGAACAACTTATAAAATAGAGTTAGATACTTTGGCAGATGCAGTTACTTCGAGAGTAAATATATTAGATAGAGATAGATTATCTTCGTTAGAGTCCGTAACATCATCATTTGAAACAAAGGGTAGAAGTGTAATAAGTTCTTCTGCACAAATTACATCATTAGGATTTATTAGTTCATCTACAACAATACCAACGGGAACTATATCTTCATCCGCACAAATTACATCATTTGGATTTGTTAGTAGTTCAATTGATATAAGTTCATTGAATTCATTTACATCTTCACAATCTACATTAAATACTGCATTTACAAATGGAATAAATGCTAGATTACAAACATCTTCATTTGACACATTTAGTCAATCAGTAGATAGTAGATTAATTGCAGCAACAAACGAACAAAATTTAACACATTTAGTAACCACATCATCTTTTAACCAATATACCGCATCACAATCTACATCATCATTAGTGGATAGATTAAACACAATTGAAAGTGTAAGTGGAAGTTGGATTACTGAAAGTGAAACGGGTTCATTTTTGACAAATTTGAGTGGAGCAATAAGTTCTTCTTCACAACTTACATCTTCATACGATAGTAGATATTTAACAATTGGTGGAGATAGTGTAATTAGTGGTTCATCTCAATTAACATCATCACTTGATACAAGATATGCATTAAGTGCTAGTTTTGTTAGTTCATCAAATGTAGCATCCATACAAACTATAACATCTGCATCATACGCAGCATTGACACCGGTAAGTGGAACTCTTTACATTATAATAGGATAAGTTATGCCAGTATTTGGAAATGCAACTTCTATAAGATTTAACGGAAATCCCGCAACAAAGGCATTTTTGAATAATAATCAAATATGGCCAACTACATCCGCAGTAGTTACTGAAAATTTACTTTTACATTATAACACATTTAATACATCATCATATAATGGTAGTGGGGCAACTATTACCGATATAAGTGGTAATAGTAGAAATGGAACAATTGTAGGTTCTCCAACTTGGACTGGTAATTATTTTACTTTTGTTGATGATTATATAACAACACCAAATTTAAGTTCACTAATAA
>Ga0315901_10007911_pt1 | contig 12463 bp, 18 predicted proteins | sample LakEriMetagenome_10_FD_203761 | JGI IMG/M metagenome (GOLD analysis project Ga0315901, IMG submission 203761) | Freshwater fungal communities from buoy surface, Lake Erie, Ohio, United States - Buoy 2 MA116 | ecosystem: Environmental > Aquatic > Freshwater > Lake | place: USA: Lake Erie, Ohio...
AATATATATGACTAATCGTTTGAAGCCCGCTATATGGAGGACTAATCATGTAGATCCCTTGGATTTTCAATGCAACAACCCAACTCATGAGGAACGGAAGCTTAATACTTCACTTGACAAGGATTTGACCTACATACCTGAGTTTACAGACTACTTTGGGCAGTACAAAAGAAAACTCTTCCAAAAGAGTAGGATATCTCCAAAAGAAATAAGATTACTTCTCTCGGCTGGTGAAGAAATCATAGAAGAAACAAACAGGTTGCTTGATGAGATACATTTAATGGGCAAAGAACTATTTCAACTCTACAACCCTGATGCCTCGCTCTTTTGAGGAGCGCCAGTTGTGAAATAAATTGTTTGTGTTGGAATAACAACGTCTATCCTTCTTTTTCCCCACGACACAAATGTTTTGTCAGACAGATCCTTGTTCGACCGAAGTCCTCTTTCTTTGTATTGTTCTTCTTCACCATCCCATACAGGTATCTTGTCGTCACAATGAGGGCAAGTAAGCCAACATTTGGCTTCAACCAATTCGCTTTCCATGCGAGCGCTTACTTTCTTCATCACCAATGCTTCCTTTTCATCCTCACCAATTTCCTTCTGACAAAACAGACAGAACAAATGGTTGTTGTCCATTTTGCCTATCTCAAACACCCAACGCATATCGTTTAAGTAGTCGTTTACAAAGTCTGGAAAGAGTTCCCCGTTGCAACATTCACCTCGAAAGTGTGCAGTTTGGCGGCGCGTTAAGAGGTAAACCGAAAGCCGGTCTGTTACTGTGGTGTCTTCTTTGGGTTCAGTTAGGCCCCCCTCACCTTCTTCCACTCTCTTCATTTTCGGTAACTTCAGTACAACGTTGCCCTTCTCGTCTTTGATTTGTTTTCTGTATGATTCTTTTGCGACTATTCTGATGTCTCGTTTAAAGTGTTTCACCTCCTTCTTTGTCATGGGGCGGTTTTGGGTCAGTTTGTGCATAAACTCTTGTGCTTCGAGCGCCGACTGAGAAAAGTGATCCACAAACTCATTTTCAGTGACAAAGGTCAGAGTCTCATACTCTTTCGAGTCGGGGGCGAAATGTTCTACAGAAGGGGGGGGCACTTGAGGAACTACCACTGAGTCGTTCATAGTAACTTTCTTCTAGTTTCTATTTTTAGCTCCTTTGATTTCGAATTTAACCGCCCCAATTGTCTGATTTTGCTGTAATGAAGAAAACCATAAAGCGTTATGGTAATTAATTTACGGGGCCAAACTTCCTCGCCCGCGTAAAATATAAACTTTTTTTTAATAAAAGAATTTTATAAGTAAATGAACAAGAGCTTTTTTCTTGGAAATTGCCTTTTACAGATTATTTTTCAAACAAAATTGCGCAATTTGCGGTAATTTGCGCACGTGCTGCGGAATGTGAATCCGCATTTTCTTCTCTACCGAGTGATAGCCAATCGCCATCAAACCTTGATGACGTGTTTTCACCAATGGCCTACCACCCCTGAAAATTGCGCAGCGCGTTTGAGCGCCCCACAAATTAGTCATTTTGAGCGCTGCGCCGTAAACAAAAGGTGGGTGGCTTGTACATTAGTTCACAAAAACTCCTATGACATATGAGGACGCCCCTCTTACTATCACTTGAAAAGCAACACCACACCTTATCTCGTTTCAAAATAACACGATTTTTTTACGGAAGTTAGTCGAAAGTGTTTTAGACTAACCACCCCTTTCGTAAAAAAAAACAGGTTTGTTTGCTCAAGCGTCCCTGATGCATTGTGTGGAACAATGGTAAGGTGAGTGGTAGTATTTTTACGTCCGAACGAACGGGATGTAAATAGTTATACGCGAAGATGAAATGGCCTTACCCAAATGCAGGATAAAAATACTAACCAACTCTGTAGGGGTCGAGTGGGTGTATTGTATAGAGGAAACTGAAGAAGCGGGGTTAAACAAGGTGAGTGGTAGTATTTTTACGTCCGAACGAACGCATCTTTGATTTCTTCTTCGTCGACAAATCACGAAACTACGCAGGATAACAATACTAACCATTCTCTAGGAACAATAAAATAAAAGGGCAGCTAGCATAATGGAAATGCGCTTCCCTATGGGTTGCTATTGGGGTTCGAATCCTCAGCTGTCCATTTATCCTTGTTAGTGTCAACGGTAGCACCTCCGCCTGTCACGCGGGAAGACTGGGATCAACACCCAGACAAGGAGTTTTTTTTTGCGAGGAAGCGGATTTAAACAGAGGCATTTAGCTCAATGGGAGAGTGCCTGCGAAATCGTTCTCCAAGACGCGCGAATCGATTCTAGAGTGCTTGCTAGTGGTGCTCTACGCTTGTTTGAGTATACAGTAGTAGCAGGAGGGACTTGGATCAAAACCAAGAATGCCTGTAAAACATTATGTTTATTAATAATCCATTTCTTCCCAAAATACTTTGCTTCCTAAATGATATTCCCCTGGGTCTTCAGGGATTGCGTAATAGAAGCGTTCGTTGTAACTTTTGCAAGGGTCAGTGTCAATCACCAAGACATACCTCAACTCGTTTGGTTCTTTGTAGTTTTCTGTCCTCGTCCACCAATCTATCATTTCCATAGCTGTCACTCGGTTTAGTTTGCTCATATGTTCTTTCCAAATTCTTTCTATCTCGGTAGCATTTTCTTGACGCATAATAAACACAAGATCGATATTATCTCTTACCTTTGGAGGCAGAGCGGTGGCTTTTTGGGTAGCAGTCCCAACAGTCATATGGGTATGTCTTCCTTGAACGTAGAGAGAAGCAAACTGACCGTCATCTCCTGCGTTACGAAGAGTCCTGTTGGCAATTACATCATCTAGAACCACAACTGTTTTATCCGTATAACCTTTTTGAGCCGCTTGCTTTGGGTTTTCGATTACCCATTTCTGAAAATCAAGAATTTGAGCAGCTCTGTCTTCGTCCCACTGTGGGTATGCTGCTTGCCGTGGTACTCTCTTATACCAAAAGCCGTTGATAAGAGTTTCAGAAAAGACATAAACCTGATCGTATTCCCTTTGATGAAACCATAACCACCAATTCATAAAGAAGGTCTTTCCCGTTCTACGTTTGCCATAAATAATCCAACTCGGGTACTCTGGATCATGTATTGTTGGGTTATATTGTCTGATGGGAATCCATTTTCCTGGCACGTACATGGGTCGCCCTGAAGTGGTGTGATACTTTGGGTTGGCCAAAACTTGTTCTATATCCACATAAGAGACGCCATCTACATCGATCCAAGGATACTGCGAGGCGTCTGTTTCTTCTTCAGTTTGTCTGTGTTCTTCTTCTTCTTCGTTTTCCCACTTACATTTTTCGGGATGTTTAGCAAGTTTCTTTTTTTGTTTGTTAGAGCGCATTACTTGGCTGTTGTTAAAACCTTTTTTAATTTTGCAACTCATATCTCGGCAGTTACAGATCATGCGCTTGATTCCTTGGTTAAATAGTTTCTTACACCGTAATTTGCTCGGATTGCTCTTACATTCACATATAGATTTTTTACGTTGCAGGGGCCGTCCTTGAAGAATGGCAAGATCTCTTCCTTGATTTTGGGAATGTCCAACTGAATTTTGGAAGTGTGTTCAATGTGTAATACAGCGTGAGAATGTATACGACTTCCTTTGGCATGTCTTCCTCTTTCTACCACAAATTGTGAGTCAATCTTTTTGATGGTTTCGCTAGACCATGTATCAGGAATTAAAAATTTCACAATACGTTTCAAGCGTTCTTCCTCTGTCAGCATCGCCTTCACAGCTTTGCGCAACCTGTTAGCGCAATCGTAGCCATTGGCCTCTGCCTCTTTGGGGTTGAAATTAGTGTTTATAGTAATAAAAAACCCTGAATGTTTGTTTTGTTTTCTTCGGGGTTCCAAATTGGCAGTTCTTACACCCAAATCTTCAGTTTCGATGCGAATCATTGTTGTTTATTTTAAGCAATAGAATTTTTACATTGCTTCAGACATCTCTTCTGCCATTTCAACCACAGAAGCTGGAGAAAATAGATAGAACAAGAAAAGTCCCATGCCTAGGCCAGCCAAAAAGATAGGAAGAATCTCTGTCAACCACTCCAAAAATCCAGAACTTTCAACTGGTTCTTCCTCTTTTTCGACCTTTTGCCTGCGTGGACTTCTTAATTCTTCAGGCAATTCTTCCCCTTTAAAATTGGGGCGTTGTGATGGTTTAAGTGATTGTTCCATGGACTTGTTTTTCTGTTAACTTATTTATTAGAAAATCGATTAGCCAAAAATACGATATTGACGGTGGGCGTTTCTGAACGGGGTGCCTTGACGAGCTGCTTCAATGAAGAACTTGTATTTGGCATCATCTTGACGAAGAGTCCCCAACCATTTATAGCGGTTTACTGCGTTGATGGCGTGCTGATTATCCTTGTCTGCCATCATACCGATTTTCTGTTGGGCGCCCCAAACATTGTTTACTCCTTGAAATTCCAACCCTCTGACCCGACTTCTTTCCCAAACCTGTTCACTTCTCTTTTGCACAGCATAAGGATGTTGCATTCTTGCTCAACTTTATTTTTGATGCTAGAAATTTAACATTCAACTTTCCTTTTCTTGCGTTTGTCGTGGATTTTTTTGTACTCCTCTTGATCAGCGTACTCGGGCAATTGTTCAGCAAACAATTGATCAAACTCTTCCAGAGTCTCTTCAAAGAAGTCTCTCAATCTTTTACGTGTTTCATACGTCTTGGGCTTTTTTAGGTGATCTTCAAATTTTTCGAGAAAGTTTTCTTGCATTTTTAAGCCTTGAACTAGACGGCGCTTGGCATTGTTTACATCCGCGGCGCCGATGGTATGACGGATAAAACATCCGCTGCACAAACCATCCTCACTTTCTTCATGCTGATGTTCAGCTGGTTCTTGCATTTCTCAGTTTTCAGTTTACATTAAAAGTTAGAAATTATTTTATTATAGAAAGTTGGCGATTTGAAATTTCTGCCTGATCTTTCCTTGTATGACTGGTCTTTCTCTTTCTGCATCCAAAATGTATGCCGTTTTGCCCATAGTATGCGCGTAAACGGATTTTACGCCACTCTGAACTCTTGCCAACATGACGTCCAACGGAGCGTTTGATTCCCTCCGCATACTCGCCATCACAGGCATTTCTGCGTCCCTCCATGATTGACCCAATCTTGTGCTCACCACTCTTTCCATTAATCTGCCTCCGCCAAATGCGCCAATCAAACTCGGTGCTTCAGCTTCGAAAACGTTGGTCCCTTGAATGGGAGAACGAGAGGCGTTGGTGGCTCTATCGCTTGTCACGTTCTTTTGGGTTGCACTCATTATTTCGACTTTCGAAAGTTGTTTGGTAGACTGGCTCAAATAGTAAGCCCCACCAACAGCCAACACGATAAAAGCTACACCCGTTGCTGTGTCACTCATTTTGTTTAATACATTGCAGCTTAGAATTTTATTTCTTAAGAATGTGTTATTGCATAAATGGCTGCTATGGCTAAGCCTGCCACCACCACGTAACCCATCATGCTGCTGCCGGGTCCGGTTTCTGTATCGGCCAAAGAAATAGAAGTACGCGGAGCCATCATGCTGCTTAAATGAGTTCTCTTGCCCACCACAGGGACGTTCAACCTTTTGACGGCTTTTCTGTTTCCAGATTTCTTGCCAGCTGCATCAGGCATTTTTCCTAGAGGACTGTTACGAGACATTTTTTGGGTTTCTTAGTTTTCAGTTTAGATTATTTTAATTAGGAAGTTGAAACCCTTGTGGATACAAAATGGTTTGAGGTTCTCATTAGATGGCCTACTTTTTTTTGCGCTTTACCGCCTTGGGTGCGTGTAGCAGGGTCAAGGTTCAGGTTCAATCTTCCATGATCTATACTGTTTCTTTCGAATTTAGCTCGGCTCAAAAGTTCGCCAGCGGTTGCGCCAAATGGATCGGTAGCACAACACAAGTAGAAATCGTTGTAGAGATATTCTTGAGTGGGTAGACCATGCCAAGGAGGGCAGTTAGCTCCCTCAGCTTGGGGATTAGCCATTTGGCAGGTGAATGGAGGTTTGCTGTAGGGAGTTACAGGCCATGCTGGAGAATCCCCTGCTTTGCTGCAACTTTTACAACAAGCAGGCTTTTTCGGTAAGGAAAAACCACCGTCAATTATATTGGTCTGGTTGTAATTGAAAAATTGACTCAATTGTGGAGGTTCGTCTTTTCTGGCACGAGTAATACGATTTGAAACTTGATCACCTCCAAAGCGGTCCCAAAACCATCTGATTCCTCTGCTTGTATTGGCAAAAGCCACATCCGCAAAAAGCTTTTGTTCGGCCAAGCTTTGATTGTAATCATGCTGCGATTGTAGAGGTTGTTTTCTTAGTGGCAAACTCATGGTTTTGTTGTTGTTTATTTATCTTAGATTTTTAGTTCTCAAATTCATTGATAATGTAAACAGCAAGCACTTCGATCACAGCATTGCCAAGCCCTAACCATAAAGCAGTCGTCAATGTAGCTGCTCCCGGTACCAAATAATAACCGGCTATCATTGTGAGCACAGAAGACACAATAATTGTTTGAATTGTTTTGCCGTCGAACGGATTGTTCATTTTTTGTTTCAATCTTTTGCTTAGATTTTATTTAACGATTTCTCAACAAAGTGACTAACAGAAACAATCCAACGCTGATACCCAATGCCCAAGTAATGGAAGAGGTATCGTAAGTTGCCCCCATGGTTGTTTGATTTAAACGTTTTCTTCTTGCTCTTTCAGCCACTCGCACCCGTTCAGTACCTGATGCTACAACCTCTTGCAACCCCGAGTGTTTCATGTAAAACTGGTTGGCATTGTGGAACTGTGGAAGCACCTGAATGGAGCGGGGCTGAATTAACTTGCTGCGGAAATTACCACTCATTGTTTCTCTTTTATTGAATGTTAGAATTTATTTTTGGAATGCGTCCAGCGATTCCAACTGAAAACGATCTTCTCCCACAGCAACAAAACCTTTGGGAGTCTTTTTTACTCCTGGTATTTGCACTGTCACCTTGCGCTTTAATAGATTGAAGCTGCCAACCCAAGGAAACATGCACCCGCTTGGTAGAGTCAACAGCCAACGTCCAGCAAGTGTGGGATTCTCCAATTGTCCTTTCTGGGTGGGCATTATCTTGCCCACCAATATTCTTTCCTTCTGTTGAAATGGATTCTCTTTCATATTGGAAAATTGTGAGCTAGCTAGAGGCAAATGATCGGGAGAGGTCTTCGGTTTGGCAACCATACTGTTCTGGTTGGCTTCGTATAAAAAAAATAAAGCAGCAGCTCCGCCTACAACAAAGAGAGGATTCATTCTGTTTTTGCCTTTCTATTCATGTTAGAAATTATTTTACAAATCTCTCCATTTTTCTTTGGCTTCGTTTTTCACACTATCCGAAGGAGCGGTATACACAGCTCCTGTGCTTTCAGCGTTGTGGACCTCTCGCAGCAAACCAAGTGTAGCTAAACATATACGTTGAAACGGGCCAGGTCTGCACCATTCGGGATGCAAAATGGCCAGTTCAGTAAATTCTTTTTCCAAAAAGCTTCTCTCCTTTATGGCTGTTTTGGCCACACTAGGCAAGGTCCTGATGCTCATTCCCAAAGGGTTTCCAAAGAAAATATTGCCGCGTACTCCCAAGTCTAGCCCTATCAAATAAATTGATTGCAAAGTTGCCACACTGCCTTCTTCAGCGTTTTGATTTCCCAAGTCGTTAATGAATGCTTGCCATGACGCTGGTGAGCTGTTGTTGGGCATGCCGGAAAAATCCAAATGAGGAAAATGACGTTTGTAAGCCATGGCTTGACTCATAAGCATGGCCAAATCTCCACCTCCACCGGATTCAGTAGTTTTGTTGAGACTCTCCATGGCATATTTGGCAGCTGCCTTGGTAACTGGTTTGGGTTTAGGAGGGGGGGCTTCCTTTTCTTTTGGAGCGGCCCGCCCTCGTTTCGGAGTGGTGCTCGGCGCAACGGTGCTACTTGCTAGGTTGCTCAAACGAGGTTCAGTAGTGACACCTGGAGCTACTTCAATCTTACTCATCGCGTTTTTTTATTTGTAATAACTAGAAAATTACAAATTTGTCACCACATCAATGAAGCAATTGATGTAATTACAAATACGCAAAAAGTCCTCTTCCTTCAGGGTTTGCATGACACGCATCGTAACATTTTTCATCAATGCCTGTACTTCTGGCTGTACGTCTTTCAACAAGTTTTGCTGCACCAATGGGTCGCTTACTTCAACTACTTCTTCCATCGGTATTTCGCCGCTTTTTTTTTTAGTCTCAACAATATCCTTAACGTAAACTGCCACTATGCCTTGCCCTATCATGGCAGCAACGATACTTCTCACCAACATCACACTCTTTTGTCTTTGCAAGCTATTTTCCAAGTCCAACTCTACTCCCCCCAAGACGTTCAAACAGATGTGTTTGGTTGTGTCAAAAAGTTCGGTCTCTCTTTTGAGTTTGTCTTCTTCATTCTCAAAAGTGTTTAACTTTTTCAGAACCTCCTCCTTGGTATCCAATTTCAGCTTCGGAAATTCCTCATGCAAGTGATACAACTTATCGTAAAGCCAGCTTGTAAGATTGCTCATCTTTTCTCTCAGAAATTCAGCTTTGGTCTGTGTTGGCGCTTCTGCTTCCATTTTGCTTGCACAAAAATTATGTGGAAATGAAATTTTTTTTATACAAAAGTGGCACTTGCCAAACCCAACAACAACGCCACTAACCACCAAGGGGTTGTCACACCGTTGGTGCCCCACAAAATCCAAGGTTTTGGTTCTCCATCATTTTCAAACAAAGAAGGGGGTTTCATCCAAAACAAGGCTACGCTAACAGCAACGGTCACCCCAGTCAGACGCAATAGAGGGGTTGTCAAACCGAAATAAGAAAACATGTCCTCAACCGGAGCCATCCAGTCTCGACGGACATCTGAAGGAATTTTAATTTGAAGAGCTTCGTCTCCCATTCTTGTCTTTATATTTATTATTTAGAATTTTGATTTTAGACAATTCCCCCTAATCCCCCGTCCAATTTAGCAGGTCTCAATGATGCAATTTCCCTTCCCAATCCTTGACTGGGAGCGGCGCCCAGTGAATCAAGATCGGGTATTCCATCAGCGCCAATCATGTCGCGTCCGAGACTCTTGGGTCCTCTGTAGCCGTCATTGGCCTCAGCCTTTCTTGCAGGATTGAATAATCCTTTTTGGAATTGCTTATCAGGCTCAGCTTCAGCTGTATCCAAGTTGTAGAGAGGAACTTTGCGAAGTTTGATGTCGCCCGATTGCAAAGCGTAGACGAACTTGAGATCATCCAAATCCTTTATACCTCTCAGCTTTATCATGGCCAACTTCTTTTGAATGGCAGCTTGACGGTCGATTTCTTCCTCTCTTTTCGAGTAATATTCGGGATACAATTCCTGAGCCAACCTTCTTTTGTTGATATCTTTGGTATCAAATAGACGACTGAACCATTCATCGAAAAGGATGTGTTGTTTGGTTTCCTCCTTTTTCATGAAGTATTCAATATCCTTATCGGTCAACATGGCATCACCTAGGGGCCGTTCCTGACCGCGAAGGAGCCTCATCTTCATCTGAATGCGTTCATCTTCCTCTGATTGATCGGGAAAGTATTGAGCTGGGAATTCATCTTGTGCCTCATCGCCTCTTCCACGCCCGGTCTGCCAAACAGTTCGATCACTTACGGCAGTTCTTTTATCTTCGATGTCCCTTTTGAGGCTTCGGGCTTCCTTTTCCAACTTCTCTTTAGGATTTTTGGGAATGCGCTGAGACATTTTTGCTTTTTCCTGTTACACTTGTTATTAGAAAAAAACCTAAATTTAATTGCAACAGATGCAGCAACAGCATGAACACAAACTTATCCGAACTTTGGAAGATGACGCCGTTTGCACCGAGTGTGGGCTTGTTATTGACGCTGGGGTGTGTGATTATAGCGCGGAGGTGGATGAAGGCTTCGCCCGTGGAAAACCCCAGTACATCTTGGGCGCCACCAAAAGGGTTTGGGGCACATATCGAGCGATATTTCATTTCAACGAAAGGCTGGCTCAACTTTGTCTGGCAGAACCCACAATCCCTGCGGAACTTTGGGAGCTTATTGAAATGGAATTTGATTTCGGCGATTTCGAACGAACCTACCCAAAAGCACCAAACCTTACCAAAGCAGACGTTGCAAAAATATGCGGATCTATAAGTGTGCCAGATGACCTTCAAGAGAAGTTCAGAAGCCAGAAGTTTAAAAAAAACCCTCTCAACAATATGAAACGCTTTACCGAAAAATGGTTGACAATACGACGGAAATTGGGTGCCGAAGCCCCTCCCCCCCTTCACCCCAACGATGTGGAAGCTTTGCAAAGAGACTTTGTAGCCATTCTCAAACCCTTCAACATTTTTCGTCACAACGAAAATTGTCCTGGTGGGCCGAAATGTCACAAGAGCGTGGCCAAATGCCGTCATAACTTACCCAACTACAATTATATTATGTTTCAGTTATTACGACGCAGAGGCAAAGCTGATGCTTATCGTTTTTATTTACCGCAATTACGCACGGGGTCAAAAATCAAGAGTTTGGATGCATTGTGTCAAAAGATATGGGGTTGGTTGGATTGGGACTTTAGACCTGTATTTCAACGCAAAAGACGCATTTCTCGTAAACCCTGCACCAGCAAACCGAAAAGCAAGATAAATAAGAAGCTGCATTTTGTACGAAGGAGTCCTCGTTTGGCCAAAAAAGAAAGATTCCAATATGGGAAATAAAGTTTACAAGAAGTTCTTTACAATTTCTCCCTTGACATGTTGAACAGTGTTCAACGACAAGTCCCAGATGTCCAATTGCAAAGGTCCGGGATCGGCAGCAAAAGTAATAATAAGTTGAGGAGAACTGAAGCCTCCGTAGTTGTGGTGTCCTGTAGAGTTTATCATGTCCTCCGCATCCCAAGCAGCAGAGTAGCCGTAGAAAGGCATGCCTGCTTGAGCAGTGTGGTCTTGGGCGTTGTGAATATATATGTTTTCTCTTCCTGTCATAGAATTGACAACAGAAATGCCTGATGCTTTGATTTGCCATGACATAAAGTCGTTGTCAAACACAACATAGTCGAATGGTTTGTTGTTTACGGTTCCCGGAGAAGTGAGGGCATTCGTTCTGCGGAAAACAAAACGCAAGTCGCTTGCTAGGCCTTTGAGCAAGCTCATGTTGATGGTGTATGTGGTTTGACCACCAGGCAAAGCGTTAGTCAATTGTTCTTCGAAATCACGGATTGTCATTACTGAGCCATTTCCATGAAGCGTCACAGCGGTGTGATAATCTCTTTCATCATCTTCCACGTGGTGAAGAAGGGCTCTGATATAGAGAGAACTGAGACTCACTGTAGGAATTGTTCCAGAAGTTCCTTGGGTCAGATCTCCTGCCGAGCAAGTTGTGACAGCAATTTCCAAGTCATGTGACAAAGCGTCTCTGTTCAAATAGGTGCTAGGGTGACCACTCCACCAGCAAGGCATATTGGTGTAGAAGGTTTGTGGTTGAAGGGCCAATGACTCTCTTTCAGCAATGCTCAAATCACCGCCAACCAAAACAGCTTCCGCCTCTCTTTCCTCTCTGCGCAGATTTTGGCGGTGCAACAAATGAAGAGTCAAATAGTCGATGGTTTGAATCAAGTTGGAGCCATAGCGATATTGCACAGCAGGGTAAAGTCTGAACCCAGCAAAGTCCACACAACGAGCAGTTCCTCCACCGTTAGGGGTCACAGCACTAATTGTGGCCACCAAATGATGCTTTCCGATGAAAGTCGAACGTTTGGGGAAAGTGAAACGGATTGTGGAAGCCAAAGCAGCTGTTGAGCTGACCGGTTGTATAGGTTGTATTTCTTTCTCCCAGTTGGGAAGTTTGGAATAACCCTTGAACCCATAAGGGGTGATGGCCGGTGAAAATTCGGCGATGTGCAAAGGATCTTGCACATTAAACTTGGAATTCAGAACTTCTTTACTCATTTTTTTACGTAGCCTCGGCTTTACTTATTTACATGATTTAGAATTTATGTGGACTTTATTGAAAAAAAATTAATCCAGAACCGATCTTTTGACGACATACAATTGCCCGCGAGAAGAAAGTAAACGTGTCCATCTTTTTTGTTTCTTGAATCTCTTAATCGGTTCGCTTGTCATCGGTTCCATATGCGTCACCAAATCCCTTGTGCATTCGTCACAAATGTAGCGGCGACCAATGTTTACCAGAACCTTGCCTTTGTTGGTGGTAAGACATTCAGGGCAAACAGCAAAGCCGCAAATAAAACATTGGCGCCTCAACGATTCGTTTTCGTCATCAGCTAACGGGATATGACACCACGCACAGTGGAAGAGATTATTCAGGTCAGGGTATTGTCTCCTCTGTTTTGTTTCTTCTTCTCCTTGTTGCATAAGAGGCGTCTCAGGTACGATTGCACCGCGGTAAGCGTTGGG
>Ga0315901_10007916_pt1 | contig 12458 bp, 25 predicted proteins | sample LakEriMetagenome_10_FD_203761 | JGI IMG/M metagenome (GOLD analysis project Ga0315901, IMG submission 203761) | Freshwater fungal communities from buoy surface, Lake Erie, Ohio, United States - Buoy 2 MA116 | ecosystem: Environmental > Aquatic > Freshwater > Lake | place: USA: Lake Erie, Ohio...
AAGGTACATTTATAAAAACTAATAAAACTAATCAAAATGGAATTAACAACGCAAAACAAGAACTTACCGATTTTATCAGAAATACGGCTTTTGGAATCGATAGCGACAAACTTGGATATTAAACCTCAAAGGTTAAAATTGATATTAAAGGCCGACGGTTACCCAATTTCAGAAATGGATAAAAAAGATGTCGCGTTAAACGTAAGCGCAACGCTGGCAATTTGTTCCTCAATTTATTGTGGTATGCAGACCAGCAAAACAACTGAGTTGTTGTTTCAGGAGGCTACAAACTTTGTTTATAAATTTTATTCATATTTAGGCATTGAAGAAATAAAAGAGGCTTTTGCCATGTCAAGCGCAAATTACTTTGACGGTATAGATATGAAAGCGTATTTTGGAACGTTTACAATTGCCATGCTTGGCGATATTTTAACGGCATACGGGAATTATAGAAACAAAGTAATTTTTAAAACTCAGCAAGAATTTGAAAAGCAAAATGCAGAACAAAAACGCAATGAAAAAATAAGTGAGTTGAGCGCATTGCATAGGGTTGAGGTATTAAAAAAATTGTCTGAGGCAAAAGGGAAAAACTTATACGAATCATACGAACAAATACCTACCTATTATTGTCAAATTCTGATTGATAACAATTTACTAAATATTGCGCATGAGCGTAAAGTTCAAATTTGGGAACAAGCAAAGGAACTCAGCAAACGCGAATTTCAATTAATTGCTGGCAATACAAATAGAATATTTGAGGCGAAAAGCGCGCGCAATATTTTAGAGCAAATTACTTCGGGTTTAGAAAACCAAAACTTTAAAGATTCAGCAACGCGCATTTATTCCAAATTATTAGTTTTTGAATATTTAAAATAGTATGATTTATATTATCTTATTTCTTTATAGTTTTTATCCTCAGCAACCGCAAACAAAAACTGAATACGTTAATAGGTATTTTATTTATTCTTTGTTATGCGAAAAATTAACTGGTATTCCCGCAGAGGTACAAATGGCTCAGGCAGTAATTGAATCAGGTTTTGGAACTTCAAAGATTGCGCAATATTCAAATAATCATTTCGGAATAAAATATTATAAAAATACTTTTATCGGCGGTTATTACGAAACGCCATATTGTACAAAATATAGGGCTTACCCTTTGGTATTTTTATCATATATTGACCATGCGTTATTTATGAAAAAACACTATCCAAAATTAAAATGCGTTGAGTCTTGCAATAATATGAGCGGGTACTCAGAGCGCAAAACATACTGGAAAATAATTTATAAAGAATCAAAAACAATCAATGAAAAGTATTTATATAGGGATTGACCCAGCATTCAGGAAAAAAGGGTTTTGCATGTGCATTATTGACGGGCATACAATAGATTTTATTACCTATGAATATTTTGCCGATTTTATTATTTGGATTGCAAACAATAAAGAAAGGGATATAATTTTTAGCGTTGAAAATTCAAACTTGCAAAATATAACCTTTGACATGACTGGCAGTAAAAAGGTAACTGCGCGTAAATCTCGGAACGTTGGGACGAATCAGGCGGTTAGTCAAATAACGGTTGATATAATAGAAAAGTTTGGATATAGTTGTGCTCAGTATTCCCCAATGGCAAAAGGCAGAAAAATAACAGATAAAGAGTTTAGATTCTTTGCTAATAATTTGGGCGTTACTCAGATTAAAAACTACAAAGGGAATATAACCGAACAAGACAAACGCGATGCGTTTATGCTATGTTTTAAAACAATGAAAAAAACTTTTTAATTTTTTTACCAAAATGTTTTAAATATCAAAAATATTTTATATCTTTGTTATACATTAATAACAATCAAAAAATAAAAAAATGGAAAAAGGTACAAAATTAACTCACAAAACTGGAAAATTTCAAGTAGAGTTTAAATCAATGGTAAATGCAAAAGAATTTAGAACAATGGATGATTTTCAATTTAGGCTAAATGAATTTATTTTAACAGTAGATTTTATGGAAGCTGCATTAAGAGAAATAGATTTTTTTGTAGGCGGTTTAACTGATGAGGCAATTATTTTTCATTTTAATAAAATGTTTTAATTATTATGGAAAATCAAGTAAAAACAATGGCAGATTTAACCGTAGGTACTGTAATTAATTTTAATAGAAGCGTAACCGCTGACGATACTGATTTTGTTGTATTAAGACAATATTCAGATAAGTGGGGTAATTACACTGAGTGTTTAAATTTAGAAACTTATAATAAAGAAAGTTTTTCAAACCATACAGAAATTACAAATTTTTGGTCAATCATAAAAGAATAACAAATACAAGGTTTACGGTTATCCTCAAACCGTTTTTTTTTCACATTAAAAATAAAAATCATGAATTTAAAAATAGAGGGAATCGTTAAAGAGGTTATGCCGATTGAGGAAATCGGAACAAACCAAAAGAGAAAATTTATTTTGGAAACAAGCGGGCAATATCCTCAGCTGGTAGTTTTTCAACTATTCAACAAAACCGATAAATTGCGCCCTGAAAATGTAGGTAGCAAAGTTTGCGTAAATTTTAACCTCAAAGGTTATAAGTCCTCAACTGGAAATGTATTTAATACCTTAGATGCATGGCAAATTGATTTTATAACCTCAGTTGAAAACGGTGTTGATAATAGAGCCGATTTACCTTTTTAAAATATATTTATGAAAAAAGAAACTGCAAGCCTTATCATATCAATTAACGAATTGCATGAAGCCCGCAAAACCTTAGAAAAGCAAATCGCAAATATTGATTATATTATTGACCAACTGGAAAAAATAGTAAAGGAAAAAAACAAAGATTTAATCAAGAATGAGTAATTTTAAATTTCAATTAGTTTTTAAAGGGGTAAAACATGATTCACAAGGGGAAAAAGTCCCCTTTTTTTATTTTAACTCTTTTGATTTTTTTACAATGGTTAAAATAGTTGATGAGGTTAAAACAATCCAATTAATACAAGCCTCAACAATTTCCTCAGTATTGTCATTTCTCAAATCAAGTCTTTTTGCAACCTCGCGTTCAATCTCGATTTGGTATTCAGGCGTTATGCCGTTTTTTAGTTCCTCAATTGCTGGCAATAGGTTTGCAACAAAAGACGGTATTCTTAAAATTTCAGGCGCAAGCCCTAATATTTCCCCAAATGTTACCTTTTTATCCTCAGTAACTTTAGCAATGGCGGTTGTTAATTCAGCGACAACCGAAACGCAAATTTTTAAATGGCTCATAAATTAATTTTTAATTTTAAACAAATTGTTTTACTATTGCAATTTATTAAATAAATTTAATACCAATGAATGAAAGGTTTAATTTAATTGTAAATCATTTATTAGAATCTCATAAGGTTAAAAATATATCACAATTTGCCAAAAGCATTAACTCATACAATCACATTATATATTACATAAATACCAATAAAAGAAATGTAAGTATAACTATGATAATTCAACTGGCAGAGGTTTATAATATTAACCCGAACTATATTTTTGGCTATTCAGATAATATGTTTTTATGTTAAAATTTTTAGGCAAAAGATTACAAACGCATCATGAGTTTGAAGTATATCATGGCAATAAATTAATAGGGTATATTTCCCGCAATGCGCAAAATAAATATAGATTAAGAATATTTCAAAAGGCAGATATAATTTTTGATTCGCCCGAACAAGCGCGCGAATACGTTGTAAAAAATTTTTCGCATGGATATTAAACCATTAATTGAATACCTCGAAAAAAAAATATCTGAGGAAAACGAAAGGCGCAAAGCAAATGGTTTAGTTACTATGACACGCAAAAGTCAGGTTAAACATTTTTTAGAATCCTCAAAGGTTATAACAAAGCGTAATATTTCAGTAATAAATTTTATACTAAGCAAATATGATTGAACTAATTAAAAGCGAATTAATCCCGATTAAAAAACTGGTTAATAACAACGGGCAAATTGACGGATTGCCAAAAAACCCACGCATTATTAAAGACCATAAATATTTAAAATTAAAAGCAAGCATTGAGGAAAACCCTGAGTTTTTAGGCGCAAGGGAATTGCTTGTATATGCGCATGAAAATAACTTTGTAATACTTGCGGGCAATATGAGGTTTAAAGTTGCTCAGGAGTTAAATTTTAAAGAAATACCATGCAAAATTATACCCAGCAGTTTTACAATTGACCAATTGAAAGCAATCGTTATTAAAGACAATGTAAGTTATGGTTCAGAGGATTGGGATGCCTTAGCAAATGAGTGGGATTATGAACAGTTACAATTTTGGGGTTTAGATGTACCAAATTTTGATAATTCAGAAATTGATTTGGATTCTTTTTTTGAAGAGGATAATACTGAAAAGGAACAAAAATTTAAAATCGTTTTGGAATATACTGAGGACGATTATAACGCAATTGAAAACGAATTAAAAAAACATTCAGGTAGCAAAGAGCAAATATTTTTTAAATTACTTGGGCTATGATTGTTTATTTAGCTGGCGTTTTAAACGCTGGTAATTTAAAAGAATTTTGGAAATATTTTATGAATTTATATTTGGCTGGTACTTATTCGAGACCTTTTATATTTGAGGAAACAATGAAATTATATTTAGCGGGGGCTGGTTGTCATGGCTGGGGTAAAACAGGAAGTGAAAATTATATGAAATTATATTTAGCTGGTATACAAGGTAAAGCAAAAGATTTTGTTTTTAATGATACAAGACCGTATATTTTAGAATCATATTTTTATATAAAAGACCAAAGCGAATGGATTGATAAATTAAAACCTTTTTTCAAAAATTTTTTATTGGATTCAGGCGCATTTACTTATTTAAACGGGGCAAAAGCAAATGTTAATTGGGACAATTATATTGAGCAATACGCAGATTTTATAAATAAGCATAATATAGATTTATTTATTGAGTTAGATATAGACTCAGTCGTAGGTTTAAAAGAGGTTGAAAGATTAAGAATAAAATTAGAAAATTTGACAAATAAAAAATGTATACCCGTTTGGCATAAAAGTAGAGGTTTAGACTATTGGGAACAAATGACAAAAAATTATAATTATGTAGCGATTGGTGGAATAGTGACTCAAGAAATAAAACGTACTGAATATGATATTTTTAAACCATTATTAAAGATTGCTTATAAAAATAATTGTAAAGTTCATGGTTTAGGTTTTACAAATCTGCAAGGTTTAAAAAAGTATAAATTTTATTCAGTTGATTCGACGGCTTGGGTTTATGGGAATAGAGGCGGTTATTTATATAAATTTAATGGCGAAACAATAATTAAAATACAACCAAAAGGGTTAAGATTAAAAAGTAAGGAGGGCGCTATACATAATTTTTCAGAGTGGTTAAAATTTTCACAATACGCAGAAAATAATTTATGAAAGCAATCGTTTTACTTAGTGGCGGTCAAGACTCTACAACTTGTTTATATTGGGCAAAAAAACAATTTACTGAGGTTTGCGCAATTGGTTTTGATTACGGGCAGATGCATATAAAAGAATTGGAACAAGCGCAAAAAATAGCAAAAGACGCAAATGTCGAATTTCAAATATTTAATATAAAAAATTTACTTGCTCCGAGTTCATTAACTGAAAAAACAGACCACTATAAAAATTCTCATATTAACAAAGATTTACCAGCGAGCTTTACTGCTGGGCGAAATTTATTATTTCTTTCAATAGCGGGCAGTTTTGCAGCAAATAGAGGTATAAATGATATTATTACGGGTGTATGTCAAACCGATTATTCAGGTTATCCCGATTGTAGGCGAAATACAATAGATGCCATGCAATTAACATTATCATTGGGAATAGGTATAAATGATATTCGTATTCATACACCTTTAATGTATTTAACAAAAGCGGAGACTTGGAAACTGGCTAAAGAATTAAATTGTTTGAATATTATTATAAAAGATACCTTAACTGATTATAACGGTTCGACAAAATTAAATGAGTGGGGAATGGGAGAAAATAACAATCCAGCAACTGATTTGAGAGTTAAGGGTTATTATGAAGCAAAACAAAAAGGTTGGATATGATAAGTTATATAATTTATATTATTGCTTTTGTATTTGCTAATTTATTAGTTCAATATTTTGGAAGTATAGGGTTAATATTTTCCTCTTTATTTTTAGTTCCTTTTGATTTTATCATGAGATGTTTTTTTCATGAAAAATTTAAAGGTAAAAAATTAGTTTTTAAATTAGGGTTATTAGTTTTATTATCCTCAATTATAACCTACATTATAAATTTTAATACTTTTAATATTGCCTTAGCAAGTTGTATAGGATTTTTATTTGCTCAGGTTTTTGCAAGTTTATTTTATCAAATATTTATAAATAAATCTTATTTTATTAAGGTAAACGGTAGCGATGCAATAGCAATTATTATTGATTCCTTTATATTTCAATTAATCGCATTCAATGAAATAAATATCATTATAACATTTAGTCAATTTGTATTAAAATTATTTGGAGGTTTCTTTTGGTACTGGATTATTTTTAAAAAATTAAAATTGCAAGAAAAATGGTAATTGAAAAAAAATATCATTTTTACGCGGCGCATAGAAATAAGGCGGGCGGTGAAAAATGCGGGCGCATTCATGGGCATACATATAACGTTAAATGTTATTTTAAATTTGATAAAATAAATGAAAACGGTATATCTTTTTTATTCTCAGATATTGATAATTTAGTTGAGCCAATTATAAAAAGTTATTGCCATTGGTTTTTAATTTATGATAATGACCCATTGGTTGAAATTTTAGAACTGGCAAACGAACCAATAAAAAAATTACCTTTTGAAACCTCAGTTGAAAACCTAAGTATTTGGCTATTTAATCAAATTAAAAATGAAACAAATTTGCCAATAATAAAAATAGAATTAGCAGAAACAAAATCAAGTAATATAATATATGAGCCTTAATATTTCTGAAATATTTTACTCTTTGCAAGGTGAGGGAATAAGAGTTGGAACGCCTACAATTTTTATAAGATTGCAAGGTTGTAAAGCAAAAAATGCATGTTATCAATTAGGTATTAAATGCGATACTGAGTTTGAATCGGGAAAAAATATATCAATTGATAATTTATTAAACATAATAAAAGAATATAATTGTAAAGAAATAACTTGGACGGGCGGCGAACCCTTAGACCAATTAAATTTTGATATAATAGAATTTTTTAAAAATAATGGATATTATCAAACAATTGAAACCAGCGGTTTACATCCAGCTCCAAGCAATATTGATTTTATTACAATTTCTCCAAAGGTTGCCGAGCATGTTATAAAGAAAAATTTTAATCATGTATCAGAGTTGCGTTATGTAAGACACAAAGGGCAAGAAATACCAAATCCAAGCATAACGGCAGACCATTATTTTTTAAGTCCTCATTCAGACGGTTTTACAATTAACTCAGAAAATTTAAAACATTGCATTGAACTTTGTTTAAAAAATCCAAACTGGAAATTATCAATACAAAATCATAAAATATGGAATATATTGTAAATTCTCCTGAGTGGCATTTTCAACAAATATTAAAACATTTAGGCGAAGACACAAACCGAGAGGGTTTAATAGAAACGCCAAAAAGGTATATAAAATTCATGCGCGAATTTTTAGAGCCAAAAATTTTTAATTTTACAACCTTTGATGCGGAGGGAACTGACGAAATGATACTACAAACTAATATACCTTTTTATTCAATTTGCGAGCATCATACCGCGCCTTTTTTTGGTTTTGCAAATGTAGCCTATATACCAAATGATAAAATTGTTGGATTATCTAAATTAGCAAGAGCCGTTGATTTATACGCAAATCGTTTTCAAAATCAGGAAAGAATTACAACACAAATAGCAGAACGATTACAAAATGAATTAAAGCCAAAAGGCGTTGCAGTAAATTTAAAAGCGCAGCATTTATGTATGTGCATGAGAGGAGTAAAAAAACATGATACTTGGACTCAGACAAGTAAAATGATTGGCGTATTTAAAGATGATGAAAAAGCAAGGAACGAATTTTTAAACTTAATAAAATAATATGCCTATACCTAAACCTAACCCAGCCGAAACCGCTGATAAATTTATTGAGCGTTGCATGAGTGACGAAATAATGTTAAACGAATATCCCGACCAATCTCAACGTTTTGCGATTTGTTCCGTATCTTATGATAAAGAAAAAATGCAATTAAAAAACTGTGATAATACTGTGAATAATGCCGAATCCACAAAACCTTAAATCATTTAAAAAAGGCGAGGACAATAGACGCAATTTAAAGGGAAGACCAAAAGGTAAATTGCGCGATATTAAAGAGGTTATATCAAACCTATTAACGCAAGAAAAAAACAACCAGCAACTTATTGACGGGCTTATGACGGTTATTGTTAATAAGGCTTTAAAAGGCGATTTAAAAGCAACTGAAATGCTTTTGGCATATACCTACGGGAAACCTACACAAAAAACAGAAATAAGCGGCTCAGACGGCGAAAAATTAGACTTTTCAATAAACGTTATAACTGGCGATAAAACAACGCCGTACAAACCCGAATAATGAAAACAAGCGCATTGTTTTTATGGAACTTATACCCTGAGCGGTATTCAAATATTGATATAAACAAGCGCGTTATTTGTGTAAATCAAGGCGGTACATCAAGCGGTAAAACCTATTCAATATTGCAAGTTTTATTTACCTTAGCCATAACCCAGCCAAACCAAACAATTACAATTGTAGGTCAAGATATACCAAACCTAAAAAGAGGCGCAATTAGGGATTCTCAAAATATAATTAATTCAAGCGATTATATTCAAAGCCAAATAACAAAATACAATTCCTCAGATAAAATTTACTATTTTAAAAATAACTCAATTATTGAGTTTGCAAGTTATGAAAATAGTCAAGATGCCAAAAACGGTAAGCGCGATTATCTTTTTATAAATGAAGCAAACGGCATTGATTATACAATTTATTCAGAACTTGAACTCAGAACCTCAAAACGCATTTTTATAGATTATAACCCGAACTTTGAATTTTGGGTACATACGCAAGTGATACCTCAAAGTAATACGGCTTATTTTATTTCAAACTATGAACATAACCCGTTTATAAGCGATTCAATAGTTGAGGGTATCAAAAGGTTAAAAGATAAAGATTTTCAATTGTGGCGCGTTTACGGTTTAGGGCAAACTGGCAAAATAGAGGGTTTAGTTTTTGATTATTCCTTAGTTGAGGAAATGCCAAAACATTTAGATAAAATTGCATACGGAATGGACTTTGGTTTTACCAATGACCCGACAACTTTAGTTAAGGTTGGAATAAGCGACGGCAAATTATACGGTCAGGAAATTATTTACCAAACTGGCTTAACAAATCGCGATATTGATAAATTGTTAAAAGAAAATAATATACCAAAAAGTTTTAATATCTTTGCTGATAGTGCTGACCCAAAAAGTATTAAGGAACTGAGGTTATTTGGTTGGAACGTTTTGCCCGCTGATAAAGGCGCGGATTCAATTAATTACTCAATACAGTTACTTAAAAATTATGGTTCAATACATTTAACAAGGGATTCAATAAACTGGATAAAAGAGGCAAAGAGTTATAAATGGCGCGAATTAAAAGACGGCTCAAAAACAAACCAACCAATTGATGCCTTTAACCATTGCTGGGATGCGTGCCGATATTATGCGCTCGGAATGTTAAAAGGGAATAACAAAAAATTATTAGCATTTTCATAAAATTAAATAACTATGACAAACGAGGAATTAAAAGTATTAACGGATGCAATAGGGGTTTTATCAAACTACCCAGCAAATTATCGCGCAAAGGCTTTGGCGGGTCAAATTAGCAACTTTCTTAATAACAACCGTACAAATAGGTTTGAAAGACAAATAAACCCAAACGCGGGCGTTTTAAACGCAAAGCAAATAGAATATACTCAGCCAAAAAAAATTAGTTTAATGGAGGCGAAAGAATTAAACGAAATTGAAAATGCAGAGGGCAATATATTAGCGACAAGCGAAACCAAAAGAGGCAGAAAGAAAAACAATGATAATATTTAAAACCTCAAACGGGCAAAGGTTTGAATACCCGCATGAATTAAAGGATATAACGCTAAAACAATATTTAACCTATTTGGATTTAGTGCAACCGCAAAGACCCGAAATTCTTTTAAAGATTGATTCTTTAAATGATAAATTAATTCAGGCGCAAGACGAAAACGATAAAAAAGGTACGGCGCAATTTCAAAAGGAACTGGACGAAGCCATTGCCTCAATTGACGATATTGTAACGTATCAAAAACTTTTCCCCTATTACGCAAAGGTTGTTTCGTATTGGTCGGGTTTAAATGAAAGCGTTATTTTGGGTAAGGGCGAAAATGAGGGAATGAATACAAACGATTTAACGAACCTTTATTTGCATATTACTAAAATATTAAACGATTTACCAACGGTTGAGTATTCAAACGTTATTGAGGTTGACGGGGAATTTTGGTATTTACCTGAGCAATATTTGAAAAATGCAACGGTTATTGAATTTGCAGAAAGTTCGCAATTTTTGGCTAATATGAAAAAAGTTGAGGGCGGTCAATGGTATGCAATCTCAAAAATCATGTGTGTACTGGTAAGGAAAAAAGATGAGAAATATAGTGATTCTTTACTAAGACGCGAGGAAATGTTTTTAGGTTGGAATTTAGAAAATGTATGGCGCGTTGCTTTTTTTTTGTTGAGGCTCAACGTGAAATATCAACTAAGTATAAACAATTATATAAGCGCTCAACAATTGACGAAATTAAAGCTGGCGTTGAAAAATTAAATGATTCATTCGGTTGGTATTTAACATTAAAAAGTTTAGCAGAAAGCGGTATATTTAACCGTCCTGATTTAACGCCTTTGGAAAGCGCAGAACAAGCAAACCTATATGAGGCTTATACCTTTTTAAGTGCGCGCTCAGCAGAGGTTGAATATCAAAATAATCTAAATCAAGTTTTAAGCAAAAAGAAATGAGAATCCTAAAATATTTATTATCTTTCTTTGCCTTAGTAGGTTTATGTATTTCGGCTTTATTTGCAGAGGGTTGGATTCATACGCTTATTTGCGCCTTGTGTTTTCTCAATGGCTATTTATTAAACGCATTTCAAAAATCATGAACTTAGTACAAATATCAAATCTTTTCAATCAAATCTGTTTAGCGTTAAACGTTGCCCAGCCAAATACGGTTGGGTTTTATCATTATGGTTACTATTCAGATATAAATACCAATATTCAAAATAATTGGACGGGCGCAAATAACGTTGGAAGTTTATACCCAAAAGTTCAACTATTATACCCCGACGGAACTATTGAAATAAAAGAAAAATCAGTTAAAAATAATATTAATCTAAATTTGGTTTTTTCAGATTTGCAATATTACAATAATGATTCAAGTTATAACGCCCGTTCAATAATTGAAGTACAAAGGGATTTGGAAACATTAGCCGTAAATGTTTTATCTGAGTTTAACCGAATAGGTAGAGGCTCGCAATACCAAATAGGGATAACAAGCCCGATTAATATTGATTATTTTAGCGATGCGCACAATGATTCTTTGGTTGTTATTCAGGTAACATTTAGTATTTTTTATTTGAATGATTGCCCGTTATTAACTGCTGATATTAGCGCATTGCCTAATAACTTTAATGATGTTCCCCCAGCAACAAATGATTTAGAATTATTATAATATGTTTATAAGGGTAAGCGCGTTATGTGAAGGTTGTTCTGAGTTTGAAATGGTTAATATTTATTTGCATGAAATTGTTGAGATAGGGGATATAAGGCATGACAATAAAAACCTCAGTTATATAAAAACAATTTATGAAACTTATATAATACGTTTGAAATTAGATACATTAATTGAACGCATAAATGACAAAAGAGGATTCCTTTAAATTACTGGGTAAATATGTTGGCGAATTAATCAAAATTAATTTGCAAAAGGAATTTATTGCGCAAGGACATAACCTCAGCGGGAATTTAGTTAAAAGCATTGAGTACAAAATTCAGGCGACGGCATCAAGCGCAAAGATTGATTTTTTATTGAATGATTACGGCATGATTTTAAACTTTGGCATTGAACCTGAGCGCATACCTTATACCCCAAATAGCGGTAAAAAAAAATCAAAATATATTGACGCTTTGGTTAAGTATGTTAACAAACGCATGGGCAAAAGTGGCAAAGAGGCTGAACGCATTGCTTTTGCTATTGCCAAAAAACAAAAAAAAGAGGGAATGCCGACAGATGCAAGTAAAAAGTATTCAAAGAATGGCAGACGAACGGGCGCGATAGAGGCTACCTTAAATGAAAGCAATGACGAATTAACTCAATTAATAAATAATACTTTTGAGCAATATATTTATTTTATTTTTACTGAGGCATTTGCAACGATTACTAATAATTTAAAAGGCAATACAAAA
>Ga0315901_10007919_pt1 | contig 12456 bp, 10 predicted proteins | sample LakEriMetagenome_10_FD_203761 | JGI IMG/M metagenome (GOLD analysis project Ga0315901, IMG submission 203761) | Freshwater fungal communities from buoy surface, Lake Erie, Ohio, United States - Buoy 2 MA116 | ecosystem: Environmental > Aquatic > Freshwater > Lake | place: USA: Lake Erie, Ohio...
CCTGAGAAGTTGGGACGCTGGTCGTTGATGGCCCGTAATATGGCCCAATATCCTCATCTGGGTCACCCGACTTGCCGTAAGAATCAGAACCCGTGCCAAAAAGCTTTTTATAAAAATCTGTTGATCCAATTGCGTCGGCACCTTTTGAAAATAAATCCGAAACGCCCTTGAGGAGGCTATCGCTTGCTATTGGCTTGCCTTGGGCATCGTAAGTCACGCCACCTGGCCGGATAGCCCCAAGGGTTGATAGAACTCCAAGGATGTTTGCCAAGTCTGAGGTTTTATACAGGCCAGCCTTTGGCCCCACAAAAGTCTCAGTTTGGGTGGTTGGCATTTGATAGCCACGCATTAGACCAGCGGCGGTTGTAGCGGTTTTCAGGGGGTAATCGAGCAGGCTCTGCTCATAGGCTTGCTTCTCAGCCCCGGCCTTAGTCAACGCTCCAGCTCCGGTCAGACCTAATTCCTGTTCTTTTCCAGCAATTTGAGCCTGTGTTTGAGCGGCTTGGTTTTGTAGTTGAAGCTCTTCCATGGCCGCCTTCATGGCGTTTTGGTAGCCAGATGAGAGCGCCCCGTACTGTTGGCCCATCAAATTGCGTTGCATATCGCCCAAGGTTTGGCCTGTCGCAGCGGCATATCGCTGGCTGCCAAGGTTTCCAGACCCCACAAAGGCTCCCTTTAGGGAAGGTAGAACCGACCTTTGTATGTTCTGTTGCTGGAGCCTTGCCATCTCATCGACCACCTGCCTTTGGTAGGGGTCCATGAGGGCTTGTATCCGGTTGGGGTCAAACCCCGCGGCAGCGGTTGCTGCGGTTTGTCCGGCGGCGGTCAGCCCTGGCTGATAAGAGGTTGCCGCTCCTGGAACCATCCCGTAGCCCTGAGTCTGAAGGGCATCCATCGGGGCGACACCTTGGCCAACAGGTCTTGCCATGGCGGTCTGACCCGCTTGGGAGAGGTCTTGGAGGTATTGGGTGTAGTAATCCGGGGCGACCTCCGCACGGGTGGTCGTTTGGGTAACATTTGGTAACGGATCGCCTTGGGTGATTGCCATTTCTATCTCCTAGCCTTCTGAGCAGACTTTTTGCCCTTCAAATAATCTAGCGGGTTTGCCTTAGCCTCCGGGGGTAAGTCCTTTGGCTTTGCCGACCGGTGGTATGCCCTGATCGAATGCATCATGTCGTACAACTTATCGGAGCCAGCTTTGGTTGAGCCGTTACCTAAAGCGGCCACCACATCGGCGGGGATCACAAACTCCCCATCAGCCAACATCGCTGGAATGTCATCAGATTGGCCATCCCCAGGGCCGGTCACCGCATCACCCTGCCGAAAGTCTACCCTCGCCTTACCGGAGTGCGCCACCATAGGCAAGCCCCCGCCGGCATATCTGCCGTAACGGGTTTGGCCGCCACCGGCCATCAGAGGTGTGGCCAACCCACCTCTTTTTGCGATCATCGGCTCCAAGCCGTAGAACGATGTGCCCGCCGTTCCGAATGGGCTAAACAACTGATCTATGTCAGTAGATTGCCCATAGGTAAAGTAATTCGGCATGAAAGGATCTCCTTGTTGGGTATTTTCCCGTATTTCGGGGGTTGTCTGCGACTGAGTCTGCGTAAACGGTTGGTCACCATAGTCTGAGGACTGAACCTCGGCCATGAACTCTTGTAGTGGCCCCTTGAACTCCTCTTGCTTAGTGGTGCTTGTGATAAAGGGCTTTTTAAACTTTGCGGAGTCATCGGCAGGGGTGACTTGAGGGGCTTGGCCGATCAAAGGAAGCATGGCGGCTTGTTGGGCGGCCTGTCTCTCACCCTGAGTCTTTTGTAGGGCGATGCTTTGTTGTAAGGCGTTATATCGAGCCTTATCTATGTTTTTAGCAACATCTTCTAAAGTTGCTTCTTCCGGTCTTTGGCCAACAAACTCAGCCACATCTTCGGGCGTTGGTTGGTCTAGACCTAAAGTTCTGTACTTTGCAACAACCTCTTCTGTGGTCGTTAGAAGTGGATCGACATAGGATTCAAGTTGTGACTTGACCTGTTGCTGTTGGATGTCTTTGCCTTGGCGAACATATTCAGCAATTTCTTGAGAGTTCGGGACATAACCAAACTCCTTATAAAACGCCTCAACTTCCGCTTGGGTTACTTGCCGTGGATCAACATACTCCCCGATTGAGGTCTTGACCTCTGCCTCAGGTTTGGACAGAACAAATTGCGCCAATTCGTTTGGCTGGGGCGTATACCCATAGGTATTAAAGAACTCTTGCGCCTCTGATTGGAGGGTAGCCAATGGATCAATCTGCGCCCGATAGGCGGCGGTTGCTTCTGCCTCATTAGCTTGGCGAGCCAACGCCAACGCCTGCTGATCGGTAAGGGTGTAACCCTCTGCCGCCGCCGCGGCCTTAATCTCTGCCACATCAAATACATTTGGATCGGCAATTGATATGGCCTGTTCTTTAGCCTGGGTTTCAATGATTTGGCCAACAATCTTTTGAACATCAGCATCTGTCGGGGCGGTATATCCTTGCTCAGCCAAGAACGCACGGGCTTCTGACTCTAGTGTTGCAAGCGGGTCTGAGTAAGTTTGGAAGGACTCTAAAGTAGGTTGTTCGTCTTTTGCACCCGTAAATCTTGCGTAGTCCTCAGGCTTGAGGGTATACCCCTCTGTGGCAGCCTGTTGCTCAAGTTCTTGTCTTGTAGTGTAGGCGGCATCATATTTCTGTAGATTTGAGGCAACATCTGCGGCACCTCCGATAGGGCCACCCGCTACCCCCTCTAAAGTACCGGATGCAACAACACCGCGCCATGTCGGGACTGCAAAACCTTCACGCTGAAGAGCGATGTTTTCCGCTAACTTTTCTTGGCCGCCCTGAGCTGCCTCAGGAATGCCTTCTTTCAATCCGCCTACAACAAACTGCCCCGCAACATTCTTGGCGGCAACACCCTCAGCAATATTTGATGCTATTTCTTTTGTAAGGATTTTTTCCGCTGGTCCCATAGCGGCCGCGGTTCCCAATATTGCGCCGGCAATGATGGAATCAAGATTTTTGCCGTTATAAGCCTGAGCCTGCTGAGCCTTAATTTCTGCCGTACCGGGATCAACGCCCGAGGCAATTAACGCTTTCTTGGTTTCATCGTAAATAGTGCCCTTGATAATTCCCGCTCCAGACACCGCTCCTGTCCCGTACTGAGCGATGCGAGCTACGACCATAGGAGCGCCTAAAACCGATGTAGCCATGGCTGCGGCCACATTTGGAACGATAGTTCCCGCCGCCTCTACGATTACACCTGGATAGGCAACTAACGCTTCAACACCGGCAATTACTTGATCCAAAACACCTTTGTCTTTTGCATCATTAAGAATTTTGGCTTGTAAGGCTTTGTCATTTAACGCCTCAGCACTATAGAGCGATTGGATGTAACCACGGGCGGTTCCCAAAGCCTTTGATACTGAGTTGTCTGCACCGAAGGCATCGGTAATGCCTTTGATACCATTGACAATTCCTGACATTAAATCAAGGGTGGTGCTATTTGGCCTTGCGGATGCAGTAAACCTTGCAAGAGCCTCTTTTTCTGCCGGAGTCAGTTTATTTTGGAAGTTATCGTAGGCTTCCTTGATGTAGTTATAGACCGTGTCTCCCAAGTCAATTTTCTTCTTGTCATCAGAGGCAAAGTCTTGGTACATCTCAAACCAACCCATAGGGTCTTGGTCGCGCATCTCATCAAGCGTGTTTCCAACCCCACGGGTGTCACCTACACCCTCAATCGTAATCCGGAGTTTTTTGTCTCCGGTCACAGGGTCCCAAAAGTATCCATCGGTTTTTTGATCTGCGGAGGCGTTGGATAGCCATGCATATGCCCCGTTAGAAGTTGGCATTAGAACGGCTTGGTTGCCAAAAATCTCTTCTGAGGTGGCTAACTTATATCCTTCTGGCGGCGTGTAAGTCGTTGAGGATGGCCGGTTGTCGGCGTTGTAGGTATCTTTGACCAAATCCTCATTGACTGTTGAGGATGAGGAGGTCTGCAAAATATCATCAACATCGAAGTCAGCAATGGTGGCGTTCTTTAACGCATTGAAATCGCTACCAAACTGGTTTTCAATGGTTTCGTAAAAGCGTTCCCGATCTTCTTTTGTGAGGTTTGTAAGTTTTAAGTCTCGAGCCTCTAATGCCTCAGACAATAAGCGGGCTTGTTGCTCCACTACGGAAGATTCTGCCGCCTTGTAATTTGTTGGAAGTTTTTCGTACTGACCAGTTGAAAGCCAATGATTGTAGGGATCAACACTTGCATCCAATCCATTAATCTTGCGGTATTCATCAGGATTGAAGTTTGTATCCATAACCCCAACAAACGACTTTTTAACGCCGTTTTCTAAGACTTCAACTTCTTTGCCTAGTTCTAATGCTAATTCTTTTATGCTTGCCTGTTCTTTTTGAAAGTCAGCAACTAATTGATCATGAGGTATTTTTAAAGCGTTAAGTTCAGATTCGTACTTATCCAAGTCAGGTTTAAATACATTTTCATAGTCGCTATTAAGTGAAGTGACATAAGAGTTGTATTCTTCAATTGACCGATTAGCTGTTGCTATCCAACTTTCAACAACATCTTTTTGAAGATTTCCAGAGTTATATTCTTTGACATAAAAATTTGCTGTTTCGCTATTGCTCTCCATTACCTTTTTTAATTCATTTTGTTTTTCTAGTCTTACGCTTAATTGATCCCTGACTATGTTGTACTGATTAATTACTTCATTTTGTTTGGATTCATTTTCTGAAACCTGCGTTGCAACCGAAGCCATCCGTTCAGATGTTTGTTGGGTCTTGGTTGTTAATTCTTTAACTTTAGCCGTTGCCGCATCGCCAAGAGCTTTGGAACCTGCGTTGAATAGTTCTTTTTGAATGGCCGCATTAACATTTCCGCCTGTAAATGCCGCCACGGAAGCTGCGGTCACAACATCGGCAAGAATAGCTTGTTGACTCTTTGAAAGAGTTCCATTTGGATCTAGTTTCTTAATTGTGTCCGTTGCGAGTTGGGAACTTACGATTGCTGAACGAATAACCGCCGCCCCAACATCACCCCCGGCAAGTTGAGTTTTAACTGCGGTTTCAATAATCTTTTGGGTGGTTGGAGATAAGTCCCGGAATCCATCAACCTGTCCCAATACGGCAGGAACGGCGGCATTCACCCCACCTGTGATCATTGCCTTAACAGGGTCTTGTCCGGTAACAATTGCGGATGCGGCAGAACCGGCCGCTGAACCAGCGATATTTCCCGCAATCTGTGAGGCGGTCTGCATACCGGCTTCTTGGGCGGCAAGCATAGCGGCCTGTTGTGATCCTGCATTTACGCCATAATTCATCGCCGTGGCAGCATTTGTTGTATTGGCTGCAACCGCTTGGCCAACCCGTGCCCCGGCTTCTTGGGCAACAACTGCAATTACGACCGCCTTAGCCACATCTTCAATATCACCACCTTTAGCGGCGACATCCGCTCCTTCAATATAAGGAAGTAGCCAATACTGTTGGGTTGCTATGGCCGCAATCTGGGCGATTGTTTTTATCGGGTTATCGAGAGCCGCATCAATCATGTCCCCGGCAAAGTCAACCACCGGATCGACAATTTCATCTCCGACCCATTCAACGGCATCTTCTACTGCATCACCGAGGTCTTCAACTTTATCTTCAACCCAACCCATTTGGTTCCTTTCCCCGATTTTCCATTTCTCTGACTAAAGAACCAATTTCAATAATAAGTTTATATTTTCCTTTTGATGGGTCATCATCGTTTGGCTCTAACATCATGTATGAGCCATACCCTTTTTTAATGACATCGTAAATAGTCTTATCGTTTAAATAAGTGTACGCAATCTCCACACCTCTTGTTTTATTGGCAGAAATTAAAAACTTTGAAACAATAGAAAAAAACTCTTCTAATCCATTTGCCGTGATTGTGTGAAATTTAATTACTTGAAAGTCATCTTCAGGGACAAAAAGAATAAGCGTGTTTCCCATTCTAAAGACTAACGATCCAGTATCTATCTGAACCTTAAAAGATGCCCTAGCAACCTCTAGAGGTATGCCTTTGTCTTTATAGTTCTTTTCCCAATCGGTGCGTAGAATGTCATCTACGCTCATCGATCCAAACGCTTTACGATATGACTTCTCTTCCGTCATGCCGCCACCCATTTAGAGTCATCGTGATTATTGGGATGAAAATTCTTTTGAAAGATTTCTGTGTAAGGAATCCAAGACTTGAAAATCAACTCCAAGCCAAGACCCACAAACGACTTTATTGTTGACAGTTTCCACAAAACGCCATCTTCTTTGCATTTTGTAATCGTGTACTTGAGAACCGAATTTAGAACATAGAACATATTCAAGGCGGCTACTTTTTTGAGGGTATAGCGGGAATTGCCAAAATGAATCCACAGATCCATGGCTAGACTTTTATGCTCCAACTCTTCCCTACAATGCCACTTGTACAGATTTAATTCTTTACTTGCTTGGTTCTCATACCGCTTTAAAAAGGTTCTAGCACCGCAGGCGGCCATATGCTCAATCGACACCATAGTGGCCAACCACATTTGATGGTTTGGCCGGCGAAAGACCAACCGAGCCTTTCTCAACTCCCGTGCCTCCATGTTGCCTAGGTCATGAGCCTTGTTATGTGCCTGATGGGCGTTGGCATGGGCTAACTCTTGTTTACAGAACTGGTCGATCCGGACTTTTAAGTCCTCATCGCTAACTTTTTCTTTATAGTGCGAGGCAACATAAACAAATGCTTTTTCCCAAGCCGGGAACAGGATGCTCCATCCATCATAGAAGTGCGTTCTTACAGGATTGTTTTCGCACCAATACTTCATGAGACCGATCCTGGGTTCACCGAAGCCAACAAAGCCGCCGCCCAATCAAACCAATTGTCATAGTTGTCGGTCGATGGAATTGCTTCATTAGTAAAGATATCGATAGCCTTTAGGCCGTTGCCCCACAACTTCCAATCGGTGAGCTGGGTGGGTATTTCCAATTGTTGAGCCGTATATTGCTCGCACATCAAGGCCGCCCAAGATTCAAAGGTATGGAACCGTGGGTCATAGATTAGGGGTTGCCCCGCTTGGGCAGAGATCGTCATGAGTAGCCTCGGACATCACCAATATCTGCATTCAGGATTACTCGACCAAGTTGATAGTTACCTCCGACCACATTGGAGGTGAACTTGAGCCTGAGCTCCCGGCGCTGCTCTTTCATATCGATCTTGCCGGTGGTTGGGTCAAAAAAGAACGGCGAGGAGTCTTGGTCAGCAATTTGGGCGTATGGCCTTCCGGTCACTATTAGGCTCATTTGGCCGTTTTGAACGAAGTCCGGCTCTACCCGCTCAAGCCTGATCCAACGGTTTGCCCCTTCCATGGTTGGTTGCGATGGGCCACCGGCCACCCAACCCAAGTCTGAGGTCTCAAAGTAAGACTCAATGGCAACCACATTTTGGCCGTTGATGGCATCCACCCCGACTTCGTGCTGGTAAATATCAATCCGGTTTTCCGGAGTCTTAAAAGTAATATCCCCGGTTGCCGTGGCTACCGGAGGGTTAGACAAGGTAATGACAATCACCCAAAGGTTAGTCACCGGAACCGCAAATCCCGATCCGCTACCCCCAAGGTTTGTATTGCTTGCAGAAAGAGAGTCTCCGACCTCATAACCCGCACCCGGATCAAATATCGTAACGGCGGTAACCGCACCCCCGGAGACTGTTATATTGGCCGTAGCGCCCGCTCCTGAGCCTCCTGTGAGGGGGACATTAGTGTAGACGGCATCGACATACCCAGACCCCGGCGTAATCGCTCCTATGGTCTCTATACCGCTTGATTGGATAGCCGTAATCGTTGTGTTATTGGGTATATCCAACCCCTCAACCACATCGTTGACCCGTAGCGATCCGTAATAGGTATCGGTGGTCAACTTATCCAAACCGTTTGTGTAAGAAAACGAAGCGGTCAGGCGGGTTTCTTGGGGCAGAACATCCCAATCGGCCTGAATTGGAAAGGCGAAGACCTGAGAGAAGTACCCCGCCGACCTTCTTGCTCCTATAGCCTCGCCAGCGTCATACCAAGTGTTTTCCCTAATGTTGTAAATAATCGCATCGTTACACTCAGTTGAGTTACCGCGGGGGTAGAACCACCACACCTCGCCAAATCGAGGAACCTTGGTTACCCATACCTTTTGCCTTTGGGAATAGTTCAGATTGTCAAAGAACCAGTTTTGGTTCATCTGATTGGGTATCTCTTTCACCACCCCGTTATAGAGCAAAAACCGATCCGTTCCGCACCAATAGTAGACCCCATCGTATTCAATAGCGGATTGGGAAGACAGAATTGATGACTGAGACGAGATGATGTCGTACCGCCAAAATGTGGGCGGAGCAAAGTTTCCGGTGCCAGCTACACCCAAGGATTGGGGGTTGTAGGACACCCTGACTAGCGAGTCTAGCGACCAAAAAAGCCCTGATGGGGCGTTTGAACCACCCCGAACAGGTAGTCCTTGGATGATCTTTCCGGTGGCCACATTGGTCTCATTGGCATCGGCAGACACCCAATCTTGGGCATTACCCGCTGAGCAGTTCCTGATAAGGCCATTGTTACCATATACAAATACATAAGGGTGAAGGGATACCACCCCGCCAGATACGGTCACATTGTTATTAAAGGTTGCGGTCACCGTTGCCGATGCGGATGCATTGTTTGAAATTACAACCGCCGTTCCAGAGACCGAAACCACGGTGGTTGAAGCCGGAATTCCAGCCCCTGTGATCGTTTGGCCGGCACCAATTAGAGTGTTGGCCGCAGCCAAGGTCAGGTTTGGGGTGCCAGTTGAGGTTGTAACTGAGTCAGTAAAAACACCTATTTGACTCATTGTTGTGCCGTTAATGTCTCCAATCAAAACCGGGCTATTAGTTGTGTTGTCGATTGCCCCAAGGTTTTGGCCTGGGTGGGCAAGCAGAGAATTTACCCCCGCTCCGGCAACATCGTAGAAGCCATCGAACTGCCAAAGGTTGGTTGATGTGGCCGTAAAGTTAGAAAGGGTGAAGTTGTTTACCCCGGCACCCACCCCGTTGTCATCGATGATGAGCTCTTGAAGGCCGCTTGAATAACCGGAAAAGACAAAGTTAAAGCCGTTTTGGGGGTTGACCCAAACGCCCCTAGATGGCCCCAAAAGTTCATTGGCGATAACCCGATAGCCCCCGACTTTACGAGGTCGGCCACGCTGAAACCTTACCCAACGGCCATCGTTGTAGTACTGCTTATCGAATACCGTACCATCCCGCTGGATACCGGCAAGAGTATCGAGGGCGAATACCTTTTGCGTCATTAGAATGTTCCGCCAAGCACACCGCCGCTAAATGTCCCGGTTCCCGTGACAACGATCCCTGAGGAGGTTGCCCTAAACCTTTGGGTTCCCTGAACCGTAATTCCAAACTGCCCTGTAGCGGGTCTATAAATGCCCGTAGTAGGCTCTGAGGAAAAGGATAGGGATGGAGATCCAACCGTTCCATCCGTGATCGACAGGGTCACCGTACCGGCCAAAATGGTCGAAGCGTTTAGAAGATTGACTGAGTCGCAAAGAAGAATAACCTGTTGGCCAGCGGGAACGACCGCCGCCCCGGCTCCTGGCAATCCGGTGGTTATGGTGATATCAAAATTTGATGCCGTGCCATCGGTTTGGTTGGTTACATAATAAACCTGAATGGTCTGAGGCACCTCAATGGTGACATTGCCGGTCAATGTGCCCGTGTACTTTTGGATCACATTGGAGGCTTCCGAAGGGGTCAAGGTGTAGGTTCCGGTCGTTACCGCCTTGGTCAGCTGGGTAAAGTTAAATTCCGCTCCTCTACCAATACCCACCGTAAAGAACCCAGACCCTGAACAAATCAAAAAGCAAGAATCCGAAGGTTGTAGGTTTAAAGAGGCGTTACCATCAACCAATTCGCCGCCGGGAGGGGTCAGGGATAGGGTTCCTGTACCGCCATTTCGGATTACCGTGAACCAATTGTCCCCAAGAGTAAGGGAAGAGGTCAGGGTAAAAGTCCCCGTGCCCCCTGTCCAAACCAAGGTTTGAGCTCGATCTGTGTCTACTACCGTGTAATTACTATTAATTGAAATAACCGGATGAGACTGATTTAGGGTGTTGCCGCTTGCCAAAAGGCCGTATCCGGCAAGGGTGGAGGCATCCACATTGGATGTGCCGACACCGAAAGCAATGACCCCCCAGGTTCCCGCCGTGTTGGGGTTGGTCTCAATATAGATGTATTTAGCCTGTCCGGCGGCTATGGCAACAATGGTGTTCCCATCAAAGTCAGCCACCGTGAAGGTATTTGCCCCTACATTTCGGATCAGGGCATCGTTACCCACCGAAGCCTGATTGGCAGGCGGCATATCCAAGCGCAGGCCGGCCGCCGTAGCCGTGACTTCCATAATCCTAGCGGCATAGTCATCGGTCGCATTGCCGTTGATTGGCCACTCAAGCTGAAGGTTGGCAGACAGGGTTATCGCCCGATAGGCGACATCGGTCGGCTGAACCACATTACCGGTAAAAGGCGAGTTATAGCTCATTATGAATCCAATACGGTGGCTTGACGATCCGCAATCCGTATGAGGTCTTCAGTCTTCAAGACATTGACAATCTTGTCGTACTGACCCTGCCACATCGGAATGCGCTCATCGTTTTTAAGGAAAGGCATGGCCTGCAAAAGGCTCCCGTAAAGCATGGCTTGGGGAGCATAAATCGTGAACCAATTGGTCTGATTTGAGGAATCTAGGGGTTGGAGCCGCTCGTAGTACAGAACCTCAAAGTTGTACGCCGAAGCCGGAGTTGGGGCTACCAACCAATGGGTATAGTCATAGTCACAGTAGAACTTGGGGACATCCGTATCCGTAGGATCAGGCCAATATTCCCTCAAGTACTCATATTTACGAAGTAATACGGGGCGGCGCTCTCCGGCCACAACCACATTCATAGACACGGTTTTGTGCCATCTAGCGGGCTTATCGATGACCGCTTGGGAAGCCACCATAGTGCTTTGCTGAACCGTAAGGTTGCCCAAGAACTTGATCTCTGCGGCCAAGACCTGCTCAGCGAGCATGATAAAGGTGGGGATCTTATCTAGGGTGGCCTGATCGGTTCGCTCTAAATAGGTGGAAATATCATCCACCAAGGAGTCGTAGGTCATTACGGCCGCAACGGTCATTACCACTTCCCTTTCTTAGCCTTGGCTCCAGCCATATTGGCCACCAAGGAGGGATACTTTGTGCCGGTTTTTTTAGCAAAAGCCTTGGCCGCCCGCTTTTGGTTGGGGCTAAGTTTCGATGGCTTTCCTAGCCCTTTGGGGCGCTCTTTTTCCCAAACTTCACTCATGAGAAGCTCCTTGTTCCGCTTTTGTCAATTATCAGGGCTTGTCCGCGAGGCTGCATCTCAGGTGCGTTTGGCACCGAAATATGAGTCCAAGAGTCAAACTCTAGAATAATCTGATCAAAGGCTACTTTGGAGGCCATGCAGGCTTCTACCACCTCCCGTGGTGTCATCCCCGGAACTCTGAGGTCAGCCGCACAGCCAAGCCGGTGCTGCGACGAATCTTTTGAACCGACCGCATCATTTACTGCTTTTGAGCGGTAGGCGCTATTGATCATCACGGCTTTGCCGCCTATCGCTTTTTTGACCTCTTGGAGGAGGCCGGCAAGGCGTTTGAGGTTTTCGATTTCAGCGCCATTAGGCGTGTTTTCAACGCCAAGGCGAACTGCCGTATCCGAGCGAGTAAGTTCTTCATAAGTAAAGTTCTCCGATAATTTATCAGTTGGGTTCATTTCTTTTCCAAAATCTCATCTAGTTGCTTGCTCTTTTCTTTGGAACCAGCCGACGAACCAAAGTAATAGGAGAGGATTTGGGTTACTGCCGCCGACAAAACTCCTAAGATGTAGATCAGGATGTCCTTGGCGGCCGGCTTGACCTCAATAAAGATCAAGATTGCAAAAAGGACAAACGACAGGGTAATGACCCCTAGGCTTAGGATTGAGTTGATGTTTTTGGTGATTGGGTGGACATCGGCTTTTGCCATCTCAGCCTCACGACCGCGAGCTGAGTCCCGGTCTTTGGCCTCAATCTCCATCCTTTTGACATCGGCCTCTAGGTGGGCTAACTCACCCTTTTGGGCTAATTCTAAGAGTTTGGTTTGGGCTTCAGCTTTTGCCGCAGGGTCAGGCAGTACGCGGTCTAAGACCTTCTCGCCAATCTTCAGGATGGTATCTAAACCAATCATTTCTTACTCCTTGAAAGCATGGTTGCGGCAATATTAAGCATCGCCTTGGTTTGGTCTAAATCAGCGGGAGGGGTAGCCCAACCCACGGTGATCTGTCCTACAAACCTACTTGGCTCAGGCGGGACACTAATCCTGCACCCAAACCGCATACCCTTCTCGATGTACCACA
>Ga0315901_10007921_pt1 | contig 12455 bp, 10 predicted proteins | sample LakEriMetagenome_10_FD_203761 | JGI IMG/M metagenome (GOLD analysis project Ga0315901, IMG submission 203761) | Freshwater fungal communities from buoy surface, Lake Erie, Ohio, United States - Buoy 2 MA116 | ecosystem: Environmental > Aquatic > Freshwater > Lake | place: USA: Lake Erie, Ohio...
CGCCTGTGTCTTGCCCTCGATCGGACCGACCTTGGACATCAACCGTGCCCCCGCGCCACCGTAATACCCAGTCCGGAAAATTTCGAGTTGAAACGGCCGCGCCGGTTGCGTCGAAACATAAATGTCGAGTGATTCTCCTGAACGTACGCTCTGTCGCGAACAATAACCCTCAATCCACGGCGAACGATAGCGGCTCGCGTCGACTCGCACACGGGTCAATTGCCAGTCTCGACTTCCAGCATTGAGATTCTCCCCCCGGATTACATTCTTAGGCGACACTTCCTGGCCGGTGCCGACAGAACAAAAAACCAAGACCAGCAAACAGAGCGCTCGGCAAAGAGTCTTCATGGCTATGTACTTAAGGTGATTTAGATTCGGTTCCAAACGGAAGATTCTTGAGCATCCATTGTAGTGCTTCATCGCACGGTCCGGCCGCATCGAGCCCAAAGTTGCTAGCCGCAAAAATGCCTCGCCCCTCGGCAGGAGCCAAAAAAACGACACAGTACCAAACCGTGTTCGATCCATTGTGGGTGTAGATCGGACCGGCCGACCAGCCCCGCCGGATCACATTCCACCCCCCCGCGTACATCTGGCCCGGTTCAGGTTGATGCAAACGATCAAACGATTCCGCAGAAAGCTTCAGAACCGGTGTATCGCTGCTTTTTCGCCGCAAATGGACTTGGAGGTAACGGACCCAATCCTCCATACTCGCATACACGGTGCCAGCAGGTCCTAAGGCTCGGGGATTGTCCCTCTCGAGAGCCACGAGAATACCCCCAGGGCGGATATGTCCCCACGGTACCTTATCTCCAAGCACTTTCGATGGAATCCCGAATCCCGCCGATCCCATCCCCAAGGGCGAAAAAAGACGCTCCCGGATCTGCTCCTCCCAATCCTCGTCGCGAAGCTGCTCGAGCACCCCTCCGAGGGCCATATACCCCAAATTCGAGTAAAGAAACCCAGACCCATCGCCCTCGGCACGCTTCGTCTCCCGAGGTTGATCCATCCACCAATGGATCGCGCCTCGGCGATGCTCACGGATCGGCCTTGAAGGATCAGCAAACTGCGACCAAGGCGGATTGGCAGGCGCGCCGCTGGTGTGATGCATCATCTGCCGGATCGTCACATTCGCCCAATCCGAACCGGTCACCTTGGCATCGGACGCAAAAACCTCACCAAGCGTCGTATCCCAAGTTAGGAGGCCTTCGTCGATGGCCATCGCCACCAACGTTGCAGTCATACTCTTGGTACAGGATCCGAGATGCATCGGATGCTCGGCCAACAAAGGATCCCGCGATCCCGAACGTCGAAACCCCACGGCTTGGACCTGAAGAAGTCTCTGAGTGTCAAACTGACCAGCGATCAGCCCCGGAAGATTGTGCTCCGTGCGCAGGGCCTCAAGGGCCTTTGCAAATGTCTCGGCAAACTGCTTGTCCTGACCCTCCTCGGTTGGGACCTGTGCGATTGCGTCCTGGACCCCAAAAAACACAAGAAATATCCAAAGCCCTGGACGGAAAATGTCCATCCAACGATATTTCTCCCCCCTATGCCCAATCGACAGAACGCTCATGGCCCTTTCCTCGTAGAAAGCATCTGCGCAAGCTCCCGCCAGAGAAGGACTGCACAAAACTGGCTCAGTACGGTCGAAAAACAAAGAGTGCATTCCCAAGTTGAATCCTGTCGTGAATCCTGTCGTGAATCAGCGGTCTTTTGGTATGGTACTTGCGTAGTATATCCATAGCTGCCATCCGATGGCGCCGTCCGAAGTCCATTTTGGCAGTCAGCAGCCTTTGCCTGCGGTTTCGAAGTCCGCTTGCGGGCTTGCAGCCGAAGTACCAAGAAAAACAACAAGAATACGGAGAAAATACCCAGATGTTCTACAACGCCAGCTCGTTCCTCATTTACCTCATCCTCATCGGACCAGCACTCATCCTAGCAATGCTAGCCCAATTTTGGGTCAAGTCGGCTTACAACAAAATGAGTCAAGTTCCCGCTCGCATGAGCGGTCACGACGCAGCGCGACGAATCCTCGACGCCAACGGACTTTACGATGTGCCCATCGAATCGTCCCCAGGAGTCATGTCCGATCACTACGACCCGAGCTCCAAAGTCGTCCGGCTGAGCCATGATGTCTACTACGGACACTCCATGTCAGCCGTCGGTATCGCCGCACACGAAGTTGGCCATGCGATCCAAGACGCAAGGCAATACGCTCCCCTGGTGGTTCGGAACCTTGCTGTCCCCGTCGCCAACTTCGGCGGGTCCTTTGCCTCAATCATCATGAGCATCGGCTTTTTCCTGATGATCGGCGGAATGTTCAAATTCGCAAGCTGGGCAATGCTCCTCGGCGTAATCCTTTTTTCCGCTGTGGTCGTATTCCAACTGGTCAATCTACCCGTGGAATTCAACGCAAGCTCACGAGCAAAAGATCAATTGATCACCCATGGAATCGTCAGCAACAGCGAACTGCCCAACGTCAGCTCGGTCCTGACTGCAGCCGCCATGACCTACGTCGCCGGAACCTTCAGCTCCGTCATGAACCTCGTCTACTACGTCATGCAGTATGCTATGGTCTCTGATCGCGACGGCTGATCGCGACGGCTGATCTAACCGGTTGATCCTCAAATTGGATGGTGACGAATAAGGCAATTCGATGGCTCATAGAACCTCGTTCCTCCGAGAACCCCGTGCATGGGCTCTCGGAGTTTTTTTGGGTATAACCAGTGGAATCGCATTGGCCCAAGAACCCCAGCCAATCAACGATGGCTTCAAAGTTCCTGCAACCGATTGGCCTTGGTGGAGAGGACCAATGCGCAATGGGGCCGCTGCAAGCCAACAGTCCCCCCCGATCCAATGGGACGCTAACTCTCATGTCCTCTGGAAAACACCCATCCCAGGGAGAGGCTACGGTTCGATGTGCTTGGTCGCCGATCGAGTCTATCTCGTCAGCGCCGACGAAGCGACCGGTTCGCAGTCGCTCATTTGCCTAGACCGAAATACCGGCTCGATGATCTGGTCGACGACCATCCACGAAAAAGGTGGGATGCGCAAGAACGAAAAGTCGACGGCCGCTTCCTCAACCCCAGCTTGCGATGGCCAACGCATCTACATCAACTTCCCCAACGAAGGCCGATTGATGGCCAGCGCCGTTGACCTCGATGGCAAGTTGATTTGGCAGACGAAAGTCTCCGACTACATCGAGCACCAAGGCTACGGAGCATCGCCAGCACTCTACCAATCGCTAGTGATCATCGCCGCCGACACCAAAGCCGGCGGAGCAATAGCAGGCCTAGATCGCCGCTCAGGCCAAATCGTTTGGCGTCGCGAAAGACCCAAACTACCAAACTACCCATCGCCTGTCCTTGTGCACTTGTTCGGCAAGGACCAGTTGATCATGACCGGCTGCGATTTGATAACAAGCCTCAATCCACTCTCCGGGGAGCTCTTCTGGGAAGTCGCAGGGGCAACGACCGAATGCGTCACATCGACTCCCAGCGACGGAAAACACGTCTACACCAGCGGCGGCTATCCACGCAACCACATCTCAGCAGTCCAAGCCGACGGCTCGGGAAAAATCGTTTGGGAAAACGATGCTCGTGTCTATGTTCCCTCCCTTTTGATTCATCAAGGAATCCTCTACGGCGTGCTCGATGCGGGTATCGCCGCTGCTTGGGACGCCTCGAGCGGCAAAGAACTTTGGCGAAACCGACTCGGGGGCACCTTCTCCGCCTCGCCCGTTCTCGTCGGCTCCAAGATCTACGCCTGGAACGAAGCCGGTGAATGCTTCGTATTTCGAGCCAAACCCGACAGCTTCGAACTGCTCGGCAAAAACCAACTTGGCGAAGAGAGTCTGTCCACACCGGTCATTTGCGATAGCAAAATCTTCTACCGATGCACCGAAATGCAAGATGGCAAGCGTCAAGAAGTCCTCTACTGCCTGGGCAACCCATAAGGCCGATAAAAGCGGAGCAGCCCAATCTGCCCGGTGAGTGCCCAACGGCCAATAAAAGCGGAGCAGCGCAAGCTGCCCGGTGAGTCTAAGAGGTCAGGACATCTACCCCGAAGCTAACTTAAAGCCATGGCCAAAGCGACCAGTCCCCGCATCGTCCATGCAATGGCTCGTATCCAATTGGTCCTTACGAGTTCTCGTTGCGCTTGAGGGTCCGGACCTCGTAGCAACCGGTCGTGCAAAGGCATCTGAACCCTCGCGGTACTTACCCAAATCACACCCAAAAGCAGCATCCCGAGACTCGGCAATAGCCACGCGCCGGTCGTAATGCCGACGACCAGCAGCCAACCGGCCAAGACGCCTTCGAGGAGCATCATCGGCCCGACTACCCAAAAAATCCGATCGCAGTGCTGCTTCTCGGCCACCGCAGCCCGCACAGGATCCGGATCGACAAACTCGATTGCCGGATACTGCACGCGCTGGATCACCCAAATCAAGCCGACCAGATACCACGTTACTGCCAAGTGAATCAGGCCGACTAGAACGTTGGAAGGCATCACCTAAGGCTGGTTCTCGACCAACTTTAAAATCGACTCGCCCTTGCCACTGTCGATCATCACATAGACCTCCCCGTCGGCGTCCTGTCCAAACGCTAAGACGGGAAGCCCACCGGCGACGACCTCCTCGTTGCGTGTCGCTTCTCGAGCCCCCTCCTCAAGGGTCAATGCCCATACCCCTCCCGAAACGTAGTCGGCATAAAGGTACTTGCCCGTGAGTTGCTCGAGCCGATCACTGCGGTAAACTCGCCCTCCGGTGATCGACTTGCCAACTGCGTGATCGTAAGCCCATACCGGGTCGATCGTATTGGCCGCGTCGGCTCCAGGAGTCCGATTGCCGAAGGTATAGGCACCCTCGCGCGTGCTCCAACCATAGTTGCCACCCTTGCTGACCACGTTGACCTCTTCCCACAAGTCCTGGCCGACATCGGCACACCAGAGCTTTCCTGTCTTGCGATCAAATGCAATTCGCCAAGGATTGCGGAACCCATAAGCATAGATTTCCGGACGCACACCCTCGAGCCCCACAAACGGATTGTCGGCAGGGATCGCATAAGCCGCATTCGGGCTCTTTCGGTCGACATCGATCCGCAAAATAGAGCCCAGGAGTTGCGAACGGTCCTGACCATTGGCTTTAGGATCGTTGCGGGCCCCGCCATCTCCAAAGGCGATGTAAAGATACCCATCGTTCCCAAACTCGATCGCTCCACCATTGTGATTCTGGAACGGCTGGGGAACGACCATCAATACCTCCTCGGAACTCGGATCCCCCTTGAACTTGTCTCCAGGCATAGTCTTGAATCTTGAAACCACCGACTCATGGGTGTTGGGTTTGGTGTAACAAACAAAGAACTCTCCGTTTTCCTGAAACTTCGGATGCATCGCCAAGCCCAAAAGGCCCTGTTCGTTGCCACCGGGCGAATTCCACTTGCTGACTCGATCTCCGATCTCCAAAAAGACCTTCGCAAGCTCGACCTCAGGGTCCTTCTCAAAACTATAGATCGTTCCACCTTGATCCAAAACATACAGACGCTTCGAATCTCCTGGAGCATAAGTCAACTCCAAGGTGCGTCGAGGGCGATTGACCGTTCCGTCTTCCTCAACCGGGACCCAATTCTCCCACTTAAGCTTTGGAAATGCCAACGTCGGCTTGAGATTAAGCTTGCCGTCGACCGGCGGTGCAATCGTGCCTTCATCGCTAAGCTCGCGGATCTTGATGTTGCGGAACGATACAGGATTGCCATGGTCCTGGAGACAAAGATGCCCCTGACCAGCTTTCGCAAAACCAGGAAACTTCGAGAACTTGCTTTTGGCCACCAACTCATCCCACCGCTTGTCCCCCAGATTGAACTGGTAGTACACCACCCCATTCATCGAGACCTCACAGCCCCGAGGCGAGATGCGCAAAAACAACTGATTCCACTGACCGGGGGGACGCGTCGCATCAGGAATCTCGGTCTCACCGGCCCATCGCATGGGATAAGGCTGATACATCTGATAGAGCCAACCGGCCTTCTGTGGGTCGTGCCCCTCGACATTGTCTTGGATCTGGACCTCCGGCCCGCTATGCCAAGGTGCTGGATTGTCCTCGGTCACATGGAACATCAAGCCGCTATTACCACCCTTAGAAATGTTGTACTCGAGCGATAGCTCAAAGTACTTGTACTTCTGATCGGTGATGATGTCCCCAGCATTGTTCCCATCGCGAACGATCGCTCCATCGACTACCTTCCAACCCTCGGAGACCTTTTCCTTCTTGTAATTTCTCCAGCCCTGCGTCGATTGCCCATCAAAGAGCAACTTCCAACCCGCAACCGACTCGGCACGCGTAAGGGTATTGGCTGGTTGCTCAGCCAATACGCTCGACGTCAGACCTATCGAGACTCCCGATGCGATGAGCATCCCAAGACAGACGCGGGACAAGGTTTTCGATGCTATTTTCATAAGAATTCAAATGGGGTTATATTGAAATAAAAACGGAAAGGATTACTCAGTACCAATACGAAATACGAAGCTCAAAGCTCGGTAGCCTCAAGCCTCTTGAGATTCAATGCCAATGCTTCTTTTTGCGAACTATCGCAAAAACGCAACAACTGCTCGGTGTAGTATCTGGCCGAATCGATCAACCCGTTCTCTTCGGCAATCGCGATGGCCAACTCCAAAGCTCGGGTGCGAATCAGCGGATCGGGAGGGGGTGAACGGTACAACGCCGCTTTGCGAAACGCCGCTAATGCCTCCAAAGGACGTTCGAGGCTCTCAAGACACATGCCCAGTTGCAAACTCGCGCGGGCTCGAAGCGATGGATCCTCTGCCGCTTCTCGCAAATTCTCCACCGCTTGATCCTCTCGCCCTAACTGACGCAATGCAACTGCCCAAGGAATCAATATCTCTTTCTGTTCCGGATGACGCTCGTAGCGGTCCGAACAAACCTTGACCCTGCGGTTGGCCAAGTCCGTTTCGGCTTGCTCCAAACCGTGACGGCTCTCCTCGCTAGGTCGCTGCGCGTTGAGCTTGCGAGCCTGCTCCAAAGCCATACTCGACAAATGAAGCATCAGATCCTCATGCAAGATCAACGCCGGTTCGTGCTCAGGACAGTACTCGACGGCAGCGTCCAAGACCCGACGCGCATCGGTCCATCGCTGCTGATCGATGTAGATTTGACCGAGCTCGACATAAGGCTCAGGGTTCGCAGGCGCACTGCGGATCGCTTGCTCGAGCTCCTGCGAGCGCTGCAAAGGGATCGCCTTGGGCGTCGATGCCGTAACGGCCGACGGCATGTTGCGAACAAACAAGCTCTCGGTGTCGGAGTACTTCGAAAGCAATTTCGCACCGACCTCTTTAGCCGACTCGTGCTTGGTAGACTCGTTGAGTTCCTTGGATTCCATGCTCGAAATTATACCCTTGCTCAAAGCGATTCCCATATCGGAGCAACGAATAAAATCCAGGAACCAAAAAACGTCAGCCCGGATGGCAGTTCGCCCTTTTCGGCGATCAGAGAGGCTGCCATCCGGGCTGAAGAATTTAAAAACTTCAGCAGCGGTCGACCAAGACCGCTATTCTTCACACAAAATCAGACCACCAAGTCGGTGTCCTGACCCGGTTGAGGGACCCAGTAACGGCCCTTCTCGTCTGGCTTGATCGGAGCCTCATCATCAAACGAATCGATGGCGTCAAAATCGGCCAAACCAATCTTGCTGTTCAAACATTGGTCCCACTTCAATAGCTTTCCAGTGTAAGTCGCCATACGGCCCATGATCGAGGTCATCGTGCTCGTCGCGCCGTAATCCCCCTCGTTGGGGATCTCTCCCTTGCGAATCTGTGCGAAAAGATCGACGTGCTCCTGCGCCCAACCATTCTCACCGGCCGGCGACTTCCATACCACCTCGTTCTTCTTGTTGTAAATTTTCCCTCCGCTGATGTCGGCCCAACCATTGGTCCCGTGGGCAAACTCACTGACCGAATTCCAACAGCCCGGAATGTGTCGGCACTGACTCAATAGCTTCGTGCCATTGGCGTACGTGTACTCGATCATGTGGTGGTCATAGATCTGACCGTTCTCATCCCCGGTCCTTACCTGACGGCCACCCTGGCCTTGGGCCTCTGCAGGCGGGCCATCCATGAGCCAATTGATCACGTCCAAATTGTGAATATGCTGCTCGCAAATATGGTCCCCACTGAGCCAGTTGAAGTAGTACCAGTTGTTCAACTGATATTCCAATTCGGTCTGGTTCGGCTGCCGGTTGCGGGTCCATACCCCATCGCCATTCCAATAAGCCCTAGCCAAAATGATGTCGCCAATGGCTCCCTCTTTGAGCATCTTGATCGTCGATTTGTAATCGCTCTGGTGATGCCGCTGGAGACCAACGGCGACGGCCAAGTTCTTCTCCTTGGCTATTTTGTTGGCCTCCAATACTCGACGAACCCCAGGCGCATCGGTCGCGACAGGCTTCTCCATGAACACATGCTTGCCCGCCTTGACCGCTGCCTCGAAATGCAAAGGTCGGAATCCCGGTGGACTTGTCAAAATCACCAAGTCAACATCCGAGGCCAATACCTCTTTATAACTGTCGACCCCAATAAACGCCTTCGCGTCGGCATTCTCCTTGTGCTTGCCCTTGAGCTCCTTGAGCGCATTGTCGGCTCGGAACTTGAACGGATCGGCAACCGCCGTCAACTTCACCCGATTCGACTCGCTGTTGGTGTCAAGCGCCTGACCGGCAGCTCCCGTTCCTCGCCCTCCGCAGCCGATCAAACCCACACGGATCGCATCACTCCCTTGCGCATGGGCCGATCGGGATATCGGCAAACTAGCCGCAAGCCCCGTGGCGATCACGCCCGTCTTGAGAAACCCCCGGCGTGATGGCTCGCTCGATGCATTCGAAGGTGCCGATTGATTGGTCGCATCGCTCATGGATCGTTGGACTCCAACTTGGATTAAATGATGGTAAGTAAACAATGTGCTGTGGAAAAAATGAAATCGTGGAAACTTCGTCCCGACTCGAGCAAGGACGCTTCAAGCTCAAGAAGGAAAAAGTGTTTCACGCCCGCCCCCGCGCAGCGGAGGTCGCTGCACCAAGGAGAAGAAAAGTCAGATTTCGTAAGGACTGACGTGAAACACCGGAGGGCTTAAACGCTCACTCTCGCGGATAGGAAATCCTAGCCCCCAAAAGTGCCGTCTAAGGGGTCGCTAAGTCGCAACCACTCCCTGACTATACCAAAGGCCGACTACCGTTCCAAGAGAATTCACAAAAATAACAACTACAGAATGCTCGATCTATCAGAAAGACTGATCCAGCTAGCCCGATCACCAAGGATTTTCCATGCGTCCCTAAGCCGGCTTTCGCTGGTGCAGATAGTGCACCAACTGACGCACCGACTCGACGTCGAGAATCTCGTCGTCGATCTTCATCGCAAAGCGTTTTTCAAGCTCAAAGGTCATCTCCGCCATGGCTACCGAGTCGATCCCGATCATCGCCAACGAATCGTCCAAATGAGGCCGGCTACCGACGAGCTTCGACAGATACTCGATGACCTGGGCTTGCGTTTCCTCAAAATTATCCATGGGGCCTTCTCGCTGGGGATCCTTCTCGCAAACGGCCTAATTGTTCGGTATCTGCACTGCCAAAACGATAGCGGGAAACCCTCTTTGGAATCAAGCCCCACCGGCAATGGCCAAGGCTCGATCCAGATCTGCTATCAAATCCTCGGGGTCCTCAAGTCCAACCGAAATCCGCACCAAAGTGTCACGGATCCCCGCTTGAGCCCGAGCCGCAGGATCATAGCTAGCATGCGACATCGTCGCCGGCTGCTCGATGAGCGACTCGACGGCCCCGCAACTGACGGCCAACCCGAAAAGCTCCGTCGCCTTGCACACCCGCTTTGCAGTCTCGATATCCCCTCGGACGTCAAATGTGACCATCCCACCGAACTGGTCTCCCATAAGCCGAACGGCGCGCTGGTGATCCGGATGGCTGGCGAGCCCAGGATAAAGCACCCGAGCGACGGATCGATGACTCTCGAGCCATCGGGCGATGGCCAAGGCGGATTTGGACTGCTCACGGACCCGCAACTCCATGGTCTTGATCCCGCGATGGAGCAAAAAGGCCTCAAGACCCCCGATGACCCCTCCGGTGGCGTTCTGGATAAAGTACAACTGCCGATGAAGTTCGGGGGTCTTGGCAGAAAGCGCTCCGGCTAAACAATCGCTGTGGCCACCGAAATACTTCGTCGCCGAATGCATGACGATGTCGGCTCCGAGCTCCAAGGGCTTGAGGATGCACGGTGGGACAAAGGTGCTGTCGACGGCCAGCAATACGCCTGCCTTATTCGTGATCTGCGAGATCTGCTCCAAGTCCGGGACGCTCATGAGCGGATTGCCGATCGATTCGACCCACACCATCTTGGTTTCCGGACGAATCGCTGCGGCTATCGCTTTGGAATCATCGGCATGGACCAGCGTCACAGAGATGTTGTTCCGATTGCAGATCTTGTGCAAAAGCCGATAGGTCCCGCCATACATATCGCAGCCGGCCACGACATGCGAACCTGACTCCAATAACCCCATGGCGCAATGGGTCGCTGCCATCCCCGAAGAGAAGGCTAAAGAGCCTGCGGCTCCCTCCAAGTCGGCAATCGTCTTTTCAACCCGCGCCCGGGTCGGATTGCCGCTGCGAGAATAGTCAAAAGCCCCCCAGTCACCCGGCCCGGGCTGCACAAAGGTCGTCGATAGGTAGATGGGCGGAACGACCGCTCCGGTCGAATCCGGTTCGCTTCCGATATGGATAGCTCGTGTTCGAAATTTCATTGCGGGTTGTCCTTGGGATTCCAACGAGGCGTACCGAACAGGGTGTTCTAAGCCGTCGCTTAGGGCGTTTCTAGGGCTTGACGCAAGTCCTCGATCAAATCGTCGGTGTCCTCGATACCAACGGCCATGCGAATCATGTTGTCGTAAATCCCGAACTGCTCGCGCTGCTCGCTCGGGTAATCAAAGTAACTCATCACCATGGGCTGCTCGATGAGGCTCTCGACCCCCCCGAGGCTCGGTCCAATCCGAGGAATCTTGCACTTGTCGATGATCGCAGCCGTCTGCTTCCAATCGGCATCCTTGACCAAGAACGTGATCAGACCGCTGAAGCCCTTCATCGTTTTCTTGGCGAACGCATGGGAAGGATGCGACTCTAGTCCTGGATAGTAGACGCGCTGGACCCTCGGATGGCTCTCGAGAAACTCCGCAATCCGCTGGCCGTTGTGGTTGTGTCGCTCCATCCGAAGCGCAAAAGTCTTCAATCCTCGCTCGAGCAGATACATATTGTGCGGCGAATTGATCGATCCGAGGATCCCACGCAGCTTGCGCACCGGCTCGAGCTTCTGGGTCGATCCGCAGATGACCCCCGCGAGCAAATCGTTGTGCCCACCCATGTACTTCGTCGCCGAGTGCCACACGTAATCGACGCCCCATTCGATGGGCTTGAGATTGTAAGGTGTCGCGAGAGTCGAATCGATCAAGGTTTCGATTCCGTGGCGTTTTCCGATCGCGACGAACGACTCTAAATCGATCACCGTCAAGTGTGGGTTCGTCGGCGATTCACTCACAAGCATTTTGGTCTTCGAATTGATCGCCGATTCCATCGCAACCATGTCTCCGGTCTTGACCTGGTGGGTCACGACTCCGAAACGCGACAAATGCTTGACACAAAACTCCCGGCTGCGGTGATAGCACTGATCGAAAAAAATAATCTCGTCGCCCGCCGAAAGCTTGCACATGAGCAATCCAACGATCGCTGCCATGCCGCTTGAGTAGACGATCGCATCCTCGGCCCCCTCGAGAGCCGCGAGCTTCCTCTCGACGACTTTCTCGTTCGGGTTGCCATAGCGCCCGTACTCCTCGCGTTCGTGGCCCTCTTTGAGATAGTCCAGAATCGATTGCGTCGATTCAAACGTATAAGTCGACGCGCAGCAGATCGAGTCGGTGATCGCATCGTTGGGCTTCTGGCGAGCCTCGCCAGCATGGACACTCTGGGTACCAAAACCCAGTTCGCTCTTGGAATTCGAAGACGATGTCATGGAATGCTTCAAAGAAAAGCCAAAGGAAAATAGCCAAAGAAAACTCAGACGAATGGCAAGCTCTAAGCAGATCCGCAGCAAGCGATCCGAGACAACGGCGAGGTCGAAAAAACCGCGATGCCGTTGGAAGCGAATGGCTCTTTAGCAGTGAGGCTGCAATCGGCCGCAAATCCCTGGAACTCAAGCTACAGTTTAGCCTCTGACGAAAAAGCCATCAAGCCACAAGGCCAAGCAAAACCGCAGCTCCCCTACCCCTCCGAGGTGCTCCCCCAACGAGTATGGACTTTTGAATCGACTTGCCTAAAATGAACCCTACAAATGGGAGCCTCGGCCCGAAAACCGTCCCGAGGGTTTTGCAACAACCAACGAATTAGCAAGTAATTCAA
>Ga0315901_10007928_pt1 | contig 12447 bp, 15 predicted proteins | sample LakEriMetagenome_10_FD_203761 | JGI IMG/M metagenome (GOLD analysis project Ga0315901, IMG submission 203761) | Freshwater fungal communities from buoy surface, Lake Erie, Ohio, United States - Buoy 2 MA116 | ecosystem: Environmental > Aquatic > Freshwater > Lake | place: USA: Lake Erie, Ohio...
CATGAAATGTGGGACATGATCTTGCACAAGATGCACCCAATATGGGTAAGTCAGGGCTTAGTCGAAAATCGCACAATTTTCTCAAGCACAGCGGAAGTTGTGGCCAGGTTTAGCGTTATCCCAGTAGGCACACAGCGTATGCAATTGATCCAAGAGGCTCGTGATGAATATGCGGCAGGCTTTACTACTCGCAGCCGAGCTATTCAAATGCTCAATCCTCAAATGACTTATGCTCAGATTGAGGCTTTAGAGCGTGAAATTGATGAAGAGCGTGGCATTAATCTTGAGGCTAGAGAAGGTGAGACTGGCCCTGTAGAAACTCAAGAGGATGAAAATGGCGACGAAATGGCAGAAGATCAAGATTGATCTATCAGGTTACGGTTTAAACTCTGACCAAAAGGATGAGGTGGCTGACCTTATCATTGAAAGAATTGTTAATCGTACCCAAAAGGGCCTAGCTCCAAACGGTAAAAAATGGACTGGCCCTGCTGGTGTTTACTCTGATGCATATAAAAACAGCCTAGATTTTAAAATTGCAGGAAAATCAAAAAGTAAAATTGATATGCAGCTGTCTGGAGATATGCTTGCAGCTTTAGATGTTTTGGAAAAAACGCAAAGGAGTGTGACTATAGGATTTGAACCAGGCAGCGAAGAGAACGCAAAAGCCGATGGTAATATCCGTGGGACGTATGGCAAAAAAAAGCCAAACCCAGAAAAGGCTAGGGATTTTTTGAAATTATCTAGTGATGAACTTCTTAATATTATTGAGTTTATTAAGGAAGACTAATGGCGTCAAAGAGCGTAAAGCAGTTGCGATCAATTTTAAAAAAGCTCGAGTCTTCTGTAGGCGAAAATCTAAAGAAGCAAGCACTTGAGCCTGTCGCTGATTTTTTGCTTGAGACAATAAAAAAGAGAATCAGGCTTGGTTATCAAGTGCCGGGATCGCTGCAAGATAAATCAAAATTTACCCCATTAAGTGACGCTTACGTCGAATGGAGAAAAAAACAACAGGCTGGCGTTAAATCACTTACGAGAAGAGCCAAAAACGCAAGAAAAAGAGGCGATTATGGCAAAGCAAAAACACTTTCTAATCAAGCAAAAAAGATACAGCTAAGTCCATTTTTTAGTCCTAGCCGGTCAAATCTACACTTAAGCGGAAAAATGATAAATTCGTTGCGAGCAAGTGTGCAATCTTCCACAGTTTCAAATGGTATTATAGAGATAAAGCCAACAGGTCAGCATCATAGAGGTGTTAGCAATGTTGATCTTGCTGGTTGGCACAATGACGGCATAAGTGGAAAGCTTCCTGCTAGGCCATTTCTATTTATTTCTAGGTTAGAATTTAAACAAGCTGTGAGATTTTATAGAAAAACGTTTGGAGATTTGCTAAGAAAGAGAAAAGTGATATAATTTTAACAAGTTTTAACCATGGAAGGTGAACTGTATGACCGATCAGAAAGCTCCTGTGGAGCAATCTGGGGAGCCTGTGGCGCAACCAGAGAATCAAGAAACTAAGTCAACAATCGCTTACGAGACACACCGAAAGCTCTTGGACGAAAAGAAAAAGCTGCAATCACAGCTTGAAACCTTTTTAGCCAAGGAAAAAGAGCGCGAAGAAACTGACGCAAGGAAGCGCGGTGACTATGAAGCTTTGCTTAAGGCTCGTGAAGAGGAACTTGCAAAGGAACGTGCTCAGAGACAGGAGTTAGATGAGCGCATTACCCGTGGCATGAAGTTGACTTCAGTGATCGAAGCTCTGGGAGGCCAGGTTGACCAGAAATGGTTTAAACTGATTGAAACCGATGAGGTAGCAATCAACCCAGAAACTGGAGAGATCGACAAGATGACCGTTGCTCGAGTGGCTGAGTCACTTAAAAGGCAATGGCCTGAGATGGTTCAGAAGGTTACTAAGTTTCCAGCACAAGCCCCCCAAGGCTTGAATGGTGGCCCAGGTAAAATCACTGAATCAGAATGGAGATCTCTAAAAAGCACTTCCGATATGCAAAAATGGAAGCGTGAACAAATTATCTGGGGTCAATAAAATTTAACTAAAGCCAAACTTTCAAGGAGTGAAAAATGGCAAGTACACATTTGGGCGATGTAGCAGCACAAGTACAAAAATATTGGTCACCAATGGCTACTAAGCAATTGCGTGAATCTCTACTTTTGGGAAGCCTTGTAAACAAAGAATACCAAGGCGATTTGAAAAAAATGGGCGATACGGTTCGTGTATATTCCGTAGCTGCCCCAGTTGCAACTACTAAAACAGTTGGAACTTCTGGATCTAATGAGTTTACAGCTTCTGCGATTTCTACAAGCTATGTTGACGTTAAAGCTGACAAGCACGTCACCGCAGCATTTGAATTTGCTGATGAAGTTGAGCTTATGTCGATGATTGAATCTGGCAATCCTGAAGTAATGCAAAGCCTTGTCTTCTCGGTTGAGAAGGCTGTCAATGCTGCACTTTATGCCGCTTTGATTCCATCCGCAGCCGCTCCAGATCACCAAATTGGTGGAGTAGCTGATTTGAACAATACTCAACTTTTGAATGTACGTAAACTTGCTGCACAAGCAAAATGGGATACTCTGAAGGGTTGGTATGGTTTGATCGATCCAAGCTATTACAGCGATGTTTTGGCCGCTCAAACTCTAGTAAGCTCTGACTTTGGCGCAGCGGATGCTCCTGTAATTTCTGGAAAGCTCGGCCTACGCCGATATGGTTTCCAAATTTTTGAAGATAACTCTTTGCCTGAAGATACTGGCTATTTCCTACATCCAGATGCACTTTTGATGGTGATGGCTAAAGAAATGGCAATTAAAGTATCTGATTTGCACCCAACTGGTAAGCATGGGGTTCTCCTCAGTTGCGATGTCATTTTTGGATGTGCTCTGGGCATCCAAGGTGGGGTCAAGGCTGTTAAAATCACAGCTGCATAATTAGTTATAATGGAGGGGGGGGGCTTTTGCCCCTCTCTTTTTCCGGAGTAAAAATGTTAGCTTTTGATTCTTTAAACCCATACGATTCTATGGGGTTTATTATTGGGAATGATCCGCAGGATTTAGTCAATAAGTTGCGTGAATTAAGGACCCCAATAAAAATACATTTTATAGTTCCTTTAGGAAATCGTCACGTTGCCTACTTTACGGGCGACGTAAAAGCTAAAAAGGTTGAGTCCGATGTCAACACTGCCAAAGTCAATACAAGATCGCGAGTACGAAAAGTTTGATCTAAATGACGCTGGTGAGGTAGTTGTTAGGACTACACTCAGCGGTGAGGTATCAGGCGAATTTAGCCCAACAGGTTTAAAAAATGGAGGTAGAGTTACAGAAGTAACTTTATCAGATTCTGCATGGACATCTTTACCACCAAGCGGTGCGTTAATAAATCGTAATGCTATCAATATCCAAAATTATTCAGGATCTCAAATTAAAATAAATTACGTTTCTAATGTTGGTTATGTTGGAACAATTATCAACGATAACTCTGAACGAAACTACGATATCACTGAAGACATTCAACTTTATGCACGTGCTGAAATTGGATCTGGATCTCCAATAATTATTATCGAGGAGATTAGTTAATGGCTTTTGTTGTTCCAGTAGTTGTTGGATCAGATTGGCATTGCGGCTGGTCTACGATACCATTCAATAATACTGTTAAGATCGTGGAATATCGTCAAAGCGTAACCTTCGGAACTTTAAATGTTGAAGGTACTTTATTAATAGAAGGCACTTTAGTGCTGGAGGTCTAAAATGTCTGATAGTAAAATTAGATTCAGCGAAACCCAAGAACCAGAAACTCCAGCTCAAGATCGGGTTTACATGTGGTTTGATGAAAACGAAAAGATTTTCAAAAAGAAAACAGATGACGGAATCGCTACGAGGTTAGTAACTTTGAACTATGTAAATGATAGCGTTTTAATTTATGGAAATGATGGAACATCAGATCAGAAAGTAAAAACAAATTCTTCTGGTGAACTGATTGTAGATGCTTCAAATTATACACAACCTGTATCAGCAACAGCCTTACCGCTGCCATCCGGTGCGTCTACTGAAGCAAAGCAGGACGCAGGAAACACGACACTTTCCTCAATAGAAACAAATCAAACTGATGGCTCGCAAAAAACGCAGATAGTTCAAGGCGGCAATTCTGTTTCCGTTAAACAATTAGGAACGCAAATTACATCCACAGATTACGGATTAGTTGGAAACGTCATCATTCACGGCCAGACGACTGGATCTGGAGGCGGTTTCATTGATGTAAAAGTAAGCCCATCCGGAGCAGTGCAAATTGGTGGCACTATAGATGAAATCACAGAACCAGTAGCAGCAACGCAAAGCGGCACTTGGAATTTACAAAACATAACTGGGACAGTATCCCTGCCGACGGGAGCCTCAACAGATGCAAAACAAGATCTAGGAAATGCCAGCCTATCAAATATTGATGCAAATATTGGGGCAAAATCTGACGCCGTCGCAACAACGGATACAGGCAGTTTTTCAGTCATTTCATTTATAAAACGTGGTTTAGAAAACTGGACAACATTACTAGATCGTATTCCTGCTCTAGTATCTGGAAGAATACCGGTGGACGGCTCAGGAGTAACGCAACCGGTATCAGGCCCATTAACAAATACACAATTAAGAGAATCACCGGTTCCCAGCTCAGTGGCTGTTGCTAGTTCTGCAACAATTTTAAATCTAACTACAGCGGCATTGGGATCAAATTGGACGGCTTTTTCGTCTCAATCTTGTACTTCTTTAGATATTGTAAACAACACATCAATTGCAATTGAATATCGTAGAAATGGTTCAGGAAATCCCATGCAAATAACATCGGGCGCTGGCAGGCTTGTTGTTGGTATTACAAATGCAAATCAAATTGAAGTTAGGCGAGTTGATTTAAGCGATACTCAAGTCATCATTCAGGCGGAGGCTATCACTGTATGATGCTTTCTAGCCTTACAACACCTAGTGGCTTTCGTCGAATTATTCGAGTTTACACATCATCTGCAACATGGATTAAACAACCTGGCCTCAAAATGATTCAAGTTATTTGCGTAGGCGCTGGCGGAGGCGGGGCCGCTGGAGCTTTGGGAGCTTCTGGAACAGCCAGACAGAGTGGAGCAGGCGGCGGTGGTGGTTCTATAACGAATACATTAGTAATGGAAAAATATTTATCATATTACGAAGAAATTGAAGCAGAAATTATTGTTGGTGCTGGTGGGGCTGGTGGTATTGGAAGAAGTACAGCCGGAGGGGCTGTGCCTGGTACAAGTGGTTCGCAAACTGTTTTTTCATTGTCATCCGTTAATTTCTTCGCTTCGGCTGGATTGGGGGCCGGGGCTGGAACATCGGGTGGGTCGGGAGGAAATATCAATGCTTGTAGTCCAAATTTTTATCCAGCGGTTGGTGGGGTAGCTGGTGGTATAGGCTCTTCGACGGGTAGCGGTTCTGCTGGGAGCAATGGCATGACGTCAGGGCTTGGAGCTCCTGGCGGCTCAGGTGGTGGAGCGATAAGTAGTGGAAATGTTGCTTTTGCAGGAGCACAAGGATCACGTGTCAGAACAATATTTGGCACAATTTCACCTACACAATCAGGCGGGCTTCCGCCGGGTGGAAATGGTTTAGATGGACTTGATAATCAAGCTATTCAACTTTTAACAGAAGCATTTGCAGACGAGCCATCTCTATCAGTGGGAATTGGTTCTGGCGGAGCTGGCGGAGCTTCTGGAAATACAACCGGAACAATCAACGGTGGCAAAGGTGGTAATGCTGGCAATTACGGTGCTGGCGGCGGAGGCGGTGGGGCCGCTACCGTTGGTGCCGTGAGTGGTAGCGGTGGAAATGGAGCTAACGGTCTTTGCATTGTCGTGGAGTATTATTAATGATTTATGCTGTAATGAAAGATGGTCAATGTGTTGCGAAAATTGTTTGGGACGGGCAGACTCGTTTTACTTATCCATTTCCGCATGACGAATTAGTTGCAGATCCAGAAAATCAAATTCCGATGATTCAAATAGAAACTGAAGAACAAAACGAAGAGGTTATATAATGAGCGTCAGCCTAATCACTCAGCGGGTAATATATGAGACCACCGATATCTCTGTAGCTGTAGGTGATTACAGGGTTGGCACTTACGCTTTAAATTACACAGAAGGCAATAAAATATATATAGCCGCAAATTGTCCATTCAATAACATTTGGATGGAACTATCGACACCAGTTACAGGCGGCGCGGGTGCTCCGATCATAGAGGTCTGGTTTAACGGCAGTTGGTATGATGTGGTCGATATCATCGATCAAACTGATGGAATGACAAAATCAGGCCGGATTAGCTGGTCTTTGCATATAGACGGAGGATGGAACTCCGAGCAAGAAAGTAAAACCGTAGGGCTTTCAAGCTTTCAAATATATAACCGCTATTGGCTGCGCATTGGCTGGCCTAGTGATTTTACAGCTGGCATTGCTTATATCGGTCAGAAATTTAGTGATGACACAGTGCTATCAAGCATATATCCTGACCTCATGCAGCCCCAGATATTGTCAGGATTTAAAGCAGCCAAAACCAATTGGAATGAACAACATTTCATGGCGTCAGAGGCCATTGTAAAAGATATTAGAAAGCGCAATTTTGCTGTAGATCGTGGACAAATCATGGACTGGTCAGTCTTTGAGGATGCCGCTTGTCACAAGGTTGCTGAGATTGTTTACCAGGCTTTCGGCACCCCGTATCGTGAGCATGTTGCGGAAGCCAAAAGACGCTTTAATGAAGAAATGGCGAGCCGCATGTATGCTATTGATGTTAATAAAAATGGCCACGTAGAAATAGATGAAATCACTAGAAAATCAGGATTTATGACCAGATGAGCACCAAGATTGCAGACATCTACGATAGCATTGTAACAAAGCTAGAGACTATCCTGCCGAGCTTTCAGCGTGTACCAAATCCATACGCTCTCGATGAAAATACAGCTATTTTGCTGCGCAAGGCTTTTGGTCTAGCTATTGGCCCAGGTACAAACACCGAAAGATATGTAGGCTGCATTGCCACATGGGAGCGTGATTATACGATTGGCCTCGTGACTCAAGTGGTAAACACCGAGAATGACACACTTGGTAGGGCAATGGTCGAAAAAGATATCATTGACGCCCACCGAGAGATTTTATTAGCATTTGAGACAGATTCCACACTAGATGGGCAATGTATTAAAGCTGTTATCACGGACGATGGCGGCATTAATTATATCCAAGGGGCAGAATCTAAGTATCTTGCCCTAGAGATAACCTTAAGGGTAGAATATCAAGAGCCAATTTAAACCATTTTAACTGTTTAAAAGGAGCCAAGGATGGCATCGATTCAGACAAGAAATAGCGTTCTCGCTATTAAAAAAGAGACCACGGAAGGCACTCCAGCGAAGCCATCCGCTGCTAGTGATTATGTTGCGCTGCAAGATGACTTTGCAATGGAAGGCGGCTTTAACCTGCTAGAAAATGCAGAGCTAAAGGCTTCTATTGGTACTGCAAAAGCAATCATTGGCGCAGAAGCACCTACCGCTTCACTGTCCCATTATCTCAGAGCTTCTGGCGTAGAAGGTCAAGAGCCTAACTATGGTTTACTACTCGAAGCATCTTTGGGTGCTAAGTCTGTTGCTGCCGCTGAATATGACACCGTGGCAGGATCGACAGTCTCGGCTCTTAAAGTTGGCGCAGGCGAAGGCGCACAGTTTCAACGTGGTCAAGCTGTTTTGATCAAAGATGCAGTGAATGGATACCGCATCAGAGCACTTGACGGTGTTGCTGGCGATGACCTAGCTCTTAGCTTTCAGACCCCTGTAGCTACTCCTGCCGGTACAAATCTAGGCAAATGCGTACTATATAAACCTGCAAATGATAGCCACCCTACACTTACACTCTGGCATTACCTAGGCCAAGGCGGAGCATTGCAAGCCATGGCTGGAAGTCGAGTAACCAGTGCAAGCTTTGATATCTCGGCTGGCGAGCTTATCAATGCAAGCTATAGCCTTGAAGGGGTTGGCTACTTCTTTGATCCAATGGAAATCGAAGCAGGTGCAGATAAAATTGATTTTGATGTTGGATCTGGCACTGTCACAGCTACATTGCAGCAAAAGCTTTATAAGACACCACTAGAACTAGCCGAGGCTGTTGCACAAGCTATGACGGCTGCTGCTGGTACTTCGATTTCTTGCGCTTATTCATCGGCAAATGGCAAGTTCACAGTCTCAAAAGCGGCTGGCACATTGTCAATTGATTGGCTGTCTGGCGTTGATTCTGCTGGAGCGGCTCTTGGCTTTACGGCTGATGATACTGGAGCACTTAGCTACGAGTCAGATGTGGCTGTAGACTTTAGCTCACCTCAAACTCCAGCATTTGACAATGCTGACCCATTGGCTGCCAAAGACAATGAAGTTATGCTTGGACTAGGCTCCGAGTTTGCTTGCTTCAAAGCGTCCACGGTAAACATGACAATCGACACGCCAAAAGCAGATATCGCATCTGTGTGCGCTGCTTCTGGTATCCAAGGCTCGATTATCAACGCTAGGACTGTGACCATTTCAGTCTCGGCTTTGCTAGAGCAATATGATGCCAAGCAGTTTGAGCGTTTCCGTCAAAATACTGACGTAAAATTCCAATACAGCTTTGGACAAAAAAGCGGTGGAAATTGGGCGGCTGGTAAGGCAGGATGTCTATATGTACCAACCGCAACGATTTCAGCTTTCTCTGTTAGTGACGCCGATGGATTGGCTCAGCTTGATCTAGAGTTGCAAGCATTTGTAAACTCTGATGGTGATGGGGAAGTCTACGTTGCCTTTGTCTAAGAGGTGAGCGTGAAGACAACAAAGATAGTGCCGACGATATGCAAGGGAGATGACGCGACTTGGGAGGGGAGCGTCACTCTCCGCTTGCCTACGTTTGATGAAAAGTTTGATTACGTCGAAAGACTACAAGTCACCGTCAAGGATGATGGGACTGTCGAAGGCGATCAAATGCAGAAGATCAAGTCAGTGCGCGAAATGGTCAAAATCAGTAAAGATCATTACGTCGACGTAAACTTAAAATGCAAAGCTACTGGCGAAGAGGTTAAGTCATTCGACGATATGCAATACATCGAAGACTTACATGGGACGCTGGTTGAAATTGCTGGCTTACTTTTAAACGGCTTTAAAGTGGGAAACGGCTGAAGGCCGCTATCAGGATGCAGGCTAGGGCCGCTTTTCGCGGCTCAAGCATGACTAACGAAGCGGCTCCGTTTGTTGCTGAATTTGTACAGAGAAAAAGATTAGCCAAGCTAGGTTACACATCAAGTATTTCAGAGCTGGACGCGCTGAAAGCCGAGATTTTTGGTATAATTGACGTTGAGCTAGAAAAATGCCAAGCCGAAGACATGAGGTCAAAACATGGCAGAAAATGACGTAACCATCCAGATTAATCTTGATGCCAAAGATGCCCAGGTTGCTGTTGAATTATTTGGAAAAAATGCAGAAAAAGCTCTGCAATCTGTCGAAGAAAATACAAAAAACATTGAAAGATCCTATAAGAGGTTAGCGTCTCAGCTAGAAAATGTTGGAAAATCAAGCTTAGACATTTTAAGGCAAGAGCAAAAAAACAGGCTCAAAATAATACAAGATGCATTAAATAATAATTTAATCACAGAAAAAGAAGCATCAAATCAAAGACTGAAATTAGCTAGAGACTTCTCTGATAAAATTAAAAAAGAAATAAAAATCGACCCAAAAGAAATCACCACAAATAACGCAGAAATAACAAGATCATTTGAAACAGCTTTTGCAAACATAACAAGGGCTGGCGCAAAGATATTTTTAGTTATTGAGACAATCAGAAGAGTGTACCAGCTTCTCAGCGGATCAATAGGAGAAGCTGTACAGGAAGCCAAAGCATTAAAACAAATAGAGGCTAGTCTTAGTTCTGTTGGTGAATCTGGAGAATCTGCCGTTAGGGGCGTCATTGAATTTGCCGAAGCAATAAAAGAAAGCACAGGCATAAGCGATGACCTGGTAAAGCAGACTTTTATCATTGCCCAATCTTTTGGAATATCAAGCGATAGAGCTAAAGAATTGACTGCGGCTGCCATTGATCTTGCCGCTGCTACAGGCCAGGATGTTGATACAGCTGTAAGGCAGCTTGGTGGCACTCTTGATGGAACAATTGGCAAAGTAGGAAATTACGGCGCAGAGTTTAGAAACCTTACCAAAGAACAGCTTGAGGCTGGCGCAGCCATTGAATTGGTCAACCAAAAGTTTGGTGGCACAGCCGCTAAAAATCTTGACACATTCAGCGGAAGTGTAAACAAGCTGTCTAATTCTTGGGGCGATCTTTTAAAAGAATTAGGGAGAACCGCTACAGAAAATGAAGGCGTTATTAAAACTATTAATGCCTTAGCAAATTCAATAAAAATAATAACAAAATTTATACAAGATTTTAACAAAGAAAGTAATGACTCGAGAAATGTCGGAGCTTCAATTCTTGGCGTGTCTGGAGCCTACCAACAGGCTGCCGACAGCGTAAGATTATTGCGCGAAGAGGCCGCTGCGTTTAGAGATATCAATGTAGGAGATCAGTCTAAGAAGGTATCGGACGGATTTCGCGGAATAGTCGAACAAGCTCAAGGCGCAACCAAAGCCACGTCAAACTTCTTGGAACGTCTTAATTCATTTCCAAAAGCCAAGGCTACCGAAAGCCTAGGGCTTACTGGTAAGGCTTTAGAAGATGCAAAAAAGAAATCAGAAGAGGCGGCAAAAGCTTACGACACATTACTTGCCAAGCTTAAAACATCAACAGCTGATGAGGCTGGCAAGATTAAAGCTAGATATGACCAAGAAATAGTTGAGATTAAAAATGTCTCAAAAGAGAAGTTTTTTTCGGCGCAACAAACCGCCAAATTGATTGCTTTAGTTGAAGAAAATAGGGTTATAGAGACAAATAAATTTCTAATTGATGAGGCTAAAAAAGCCAATGATGAATTAAGAAAGCAGGCAGAAGAGCAAAAGTCATTCTTGGAAGGTGTGTTTGCTAATCCTTTTGGTAATTTTGCTCAAAGGTTTCAGGATCAGGTCGTAAGAGGCATTGAATTTATAAAAACAGGAAAAGATATTGGATCACCATTTAAAGAAGGTGAGATTGCCGCAAGTATATCGGGTGGAATTGCGCTTGCATTGCAAGGTAAAGCCGGTGCAACTAAGGCCATTAGTCAGATTGGAGAAGTAATAGGCCAATCATTTGGCATCCCAGGACTTGGTGCGATCACAGAGCTTTTGGCTCGCGGCCCAGAGGCCACAAAGAAATTTATCACAGAATTTATCAATAGTGTCCCAGACATTATCCAAGCGGTGGCTGAGTCTATTCCTGTTGTGGTCGAGGCTTTAGTCGATACATTGATAAATAAGGGCGGTATCGTAAAGATTGCGGCGGCTCTTGTTAGGGCTATGGTATTTGCTCCAGTTTGGGCAAGGGCTGGTGAGCTTATTTTAGGTAAGCCAGCCGATGAGCTTACACAAGGAATAAATGAATCATTCAGCCAAGGCGCAGAAAATTGGACGCAAGCAACCAAAGATTTTTTTAATAATATTGGCCCGGCTGTAGGTCAATTATTATTAGGAATTGGCCCAGGATTATCGGATCTATTCAAGAATATTTGGAAAGGACTAGAAGAGTCTTTTAATAGATTTGACGAAGTATTCAATCAGCAATGGAATTTATTTATACAAAGCTTTGGCGGTGCGCTGTCTGGTTTCATTCAAGGCATCGGGGGTGCATTTGTTTCATTCTTTGAACAAATTGGCCCTGCTTTTGAAAGCGCAATAAATAATTTTGTAAACGCTATTGGCGATGCATTGAGTGGCGTGTTTGACCCACTTCTTGGATATATTCAAAGACTGACAGAATCATTTCAGCGCATTGGAAATATATTCACAGAGTTAGCAAGAGCCTTTAAAGATTTCGGAGCATTGTTTAGCGATTTATTTGGCGGTCTTAGCAATCAGCTAGCTAGGCTGACAGACCCCATTGAAAGACTCATCAAATCACTTAGCAACCCATTTGGTGGCGGCGGTGGCGGTGATGGTCTTTTGGCTGAAGCTGCTTCGAGCATTGGTAAAGTTTTAGGTTTTAGCAAAGGCGGCATGGTCTATGCTGCCGATGGATTTTTCTCACCAAAGGGCACCGATACAGTGCCAGCCATGTTGACTCCTGGAGAGCTTGTAGTGCCTAGAGACATGGTTAGCGAGCTTGGATCATTCTTGATGCGTCAAAACTCTGACACACCTAGCAGTGATGCGGCTATGTTGTCTGCCATTTACTCAGCCGTAAGCAGCCCGATGGTAATAAAAACAGAGGCCAAGGTGAATCAACAGGCTTTTGCTGATATAATTTTGCAGCTTAATAGACAAAATGCACGTTTGGCGGTGT
>Ga0315901_10007929_pt1 | contig 12447 bp, 14 predicted proteins | sample LakEriMetagenome_10_FD_203761 | JGI IMG/M metagenome (GOLD analysis project Ga0315901, IMG submission 203761) | Freshwater fungal communities from buoy surface, Lake Erie, Ohio, United States - Buoy 2 MA116 | ecosystem: Environmental > Aquatic > Freshwater > Lake | place: USA: Lake Erie, Ohio...
CAGTGTCAAGTCCTTGACGTTGCCAATAAGATCCCAAACAGGAACGGAATAGGTGCCGGTGTTCCGATAAAGCTTTGCGTTTTGGCTCAGTACGTGTGCCATTTATATGGTCCCCTTATAGCGGATGGAAATGGTTGTCTGTAGGACGCCATCTTCGGCCACCCGGTTAGGGTCGAATGGCTCCAATTGCTCGATCTCATGAACGTATAGCCCAGCCAGGTTATTGGCCGCTAAGCGATCCATTAGCTCCTGGCAGAGCGTCAAAAACTGTCCAGTCTTAGTCTCCTGCGCTGCTTCAGTCCCGCTGCAATCAGTACGAAGGACTACACCAACGGTATAGATCTTCGTCCAAAGATTGCTACGGCTAAGGAGTTCGCGGGATTGTTCGGCACTGTGTACCGTGACATCCCATCCAGTAAGTACATCCCGATCGTAGATCGGAACTAGCTTCTTAGCGGTCGTCACTGTCTGGCTGTACGTCCCGCCCTGGATGAGCGAGACAACAGCGTCAACTAGATCCACTGGCAAGGGCATTAGGTTTCCTTTGTGTGGATCCTCAAAGTCTGCATCGTCTGGTCTTGGTATCGCCAGGCAGCCTCACCACCTACCGAAAGAACCTTGTAAATCTTGGCCCCTTCAGTGATCTGATCGCCTCGCTGAGGAGTAATCACAACGCCACCGATCTTTAGCTCCGAGGCAAGCAAGATGTAATCGCGGCTCTTGATCTGCTCGATCACCGATCCATCCTGCGTGACATCATGAACCGACCGGCCAGGGACAGCCCTGGAAATCGTCACAGACGAAGCACCGCGGGTATAGGTGATCGACACGCCATGTATTGAGCGTGCGGCCTTATGTGCGGCGATTACTGCGGATTCCAGGGCTGTTGGCATTGCGTTACCTCAGTGGACTAGGATCAGGTCAACAGGGTTTCGGTGCTGTTGATCTGATCCGTCACAACAATCGGCACACCGAACGATTCCGAGGGGAACGGTGCCGGTGCTCCAGTTGGGTTGGTCGCCGTCCGGCTGGACTGCAACTGACGATGCGATCGTCGGTTCATCACGATGTAGTTAGGACCACGGGAAGCAGGGAACTTTTCCAAAGCCTGAGCAATCAGGCTATCGGTCAATCCCTTACCAGAGTCGGCAGTCAGGTTGGCGATGCGGACAACGCTGTAGATCGATCCAACCTTCAGACCACACCAACCAACGATTGGGTGGTAGTAAGCTGGGAAGCGACCAGCAACCGAGCCAGCTCGCTCAACGATCTGCCGTTCGCCAATGGAAATAACACCCTGCTGTCCCCAGAGAACCTGGCAGTCAGCATCGCCGGTGCGAACCAGATACACCGAAGAACCAGTGGAAGCAGTCGTTCCACCAGCACCGACCACCTGGGCGTCTGCAAGCTGATTCAGGTTGGACTGGCCGGCAAAGCCAGCAAACCCCCCAGCATCGTTTCCGGTGCCGTAGAAAATCTGCTGCTCAACTTCGGCCATCGCCTGTCGCATGTGGGCGAGTGCTTCGATCCCCATCATGTGCTCAAGGCCACGCTCATCAGCGGTCGCTGCGGCAATGTCAACGGCGAACGAAGCATCGAGCACCTTGAGGTCCAGCGTCACGCTGGTATAGGTGCCCTTCTTGTTTTCGATCCCGTCATTGACATCACGGAATCCAACCGCTGGATTAGCAATGATCTTGGAATACTTGAACGTGTTGCCCAGCACGGTACGCGCGGCGAGCACGCTTAGGAATGGTGCATCGTCCAGAACATCGGACACCAAGATGTCCATGTCGGTTTTGTTGAAATGAGCAACATCGGTTGTCGTCAGGTAGCTATCAGCCATAATTCACAGTCTCCGTTTTGGTTGCGTTGGTAAAAATCAGTTCGAGCGAGGAGCGAACGCCCCAGCCCATCGAATCGCCTTGTCATCAGCACCAGCCTTGGCAAGCTTAGCCTTTCGCTCTGCTGCTTCGATCTGGGCTGCGGTCAATTCCTTGCCAGCAGGTGCAGCGCTCAGTGGCTGCTCCTCGCCAAGCTTCCCCTCGATCGCTGCAAGCTTCGCGGTCAGCTCATCCACCTGGGATTGCAGCTTCGCATTAGCTTCGCCAATCTCGCCATTAACGATCGACAGGCATTCCTGCATCGTCTTTCCCTCAAGGAACCACTTGGCCCCCCGATCACCAAACGCAACCAAGAACGGTTGCGCAGCTTCCAGGCTCATCGCAGCGGGTGCAGGTGCCACAGGTGCGGCCTGTTCCTGCTGCTGAGTCTCAACAGCGTTGTCCGCTGCATCAGCCATAACATCTTCTCCGTAGTGAAGCGACAGAAAACCAAGTAGTCTTTCAACTACTTCCCTTTTCGGAACACCCGAAAAGTGAGTCTCAATCAGCGAGCTAACAACCGGTGCCAAATCTCGCTTGTCATAAAGATCAAATAGCCCGCCACGGGTCGCGGCTGGCTCATCAACAAAGTCAACAGCCCTCAGCCCCTTGATCCTCAAGGGTGCTTTTTCGCCAGGCTTGAGGGATTCCAAAGCGGCTAGCATCTCATCCGAGAAGTCAGCCACAATCGACAATCCAAACGTCTCGGAATCCTCTTGGGCAAGCTCCAGGAGGTACGCCCCCTGCTGGCCCTTTGGACTGTTATCACTTGCCGAAAGCATCGTGAAATCTGCGTAGACAGCGTTTCCCTCGACGCGGAAATTCCGTGCCCTTGCAACTGTGGTCCCGAGGCCATCGCTCGACATATGCGGATGTGTCCAGCGTGCTTTGATTCCACGGGTTGCACCGTTGCCGATGTCCGCGACCTGCTGGAGCGTGACAGCATCAACGATGATTGGCCGAGAGTCGTTTAGCTCCCCAGCCTCGATAACCTTAGCTCGCTTGATGGTTCGGCCATCAACACCGCTCGCCGGTGCTTTGGCTGGCTGGCTACGAAACATCGTCAGACGGCTGTTGCCCATTGTCTTCTCCTTCTGTTTCGGTGGTCTCTTCCGGAACGTCTGGCTCAGCCATCACTGGGACAGTAACCAGCCCTTCGGTCGATTCGTCAAAGCCGTACTGGGTGAGGTAGTCCCGCTCCTCGGCTAGCTTGCGGACAACATCCCGCCAATCGTCGCCATACTTCTCACGGCGGATCTCGGAGCGAGTGCGTAGCTTGCCTTCGACGGCCATCAAGTCGCCTGTAATCTCTTGCTCGGGATTCCAATAGGGCACACCCGCCGGGATCCAATCCCAATAGATTTGATCGATCTGCTGTACGCCCGCAGGCATCGAAAGAATCCCCGCAGCCATCCACTGCTGAATCTTCCAGACGGTGATGCGGTCCAGCATCTCCTTCAAGTCTTCTCGCTTCGATTTGCAAGCCTGCTGATACTGGATAAGAGCAGCGCGGGAACCAAAGAAATTGGTGTACGCTTCATCGTAGAACGACCAGGGAATATCAAGGCTCTTTAGAGCGGCTTGCAGGCTCAGCGTTAGAAACGCTTGGAACTCTGTTGACGGATGGCGGGACTCCAGGAACTCAGCCTTGTCACCTGGGTCAAGTTCAAGCTTGACGGGACCACGGCCAAGGTCCACCTTGTATTCGTCACCGTATAGCTCCGCGTCGTCGTCTGCCATTTCGCGCGTAATGGCAAGGGCGAAGAGCTGGGTAATCTTAGCTTTGGCCCTGGCGTAGTCAGTAACCTCCAGGCTGTCCTGAAATGATGCGATCGCAGATGTAAGTGGGCTTACTCCACGCACCTGGTCGAACGAGTCGAAGTATGCAAGTTGAATTACGTTGCCCGCGCTGATGTCACGCTCAAAGGTGTACTGGCCATCAAGCGATCTTGACCACACTGCAACGCGGTTCATCGATCCGCCAGCACCAACTTTGATACCGTGGACCCAGTTATACATTGGGTCAACGCGGTTATCAGGCGAGCGAACTCGATCGCCCTCGATAGCCTGCAAGCGGCCATCACGAAGCTTGACTAGAAACACATCGCCATCAAGCACCCTGCGCATCTCAGCCAGGCGAACCATGCGGCGTAGCGAGTGACGGCCTGCGATATCGCAATTGATGGGCCTGTTGTACCAGTTCATGAGCGCCTCAAGGCGTTCATTGAAAACTGGGTCGTCAGTGTTAGCCTGAAATGTAAACGTCGAAACGTAGTCCAGGTGCTTGCGGATAGCCCAAGCCGCGACGCTAAAATTGCGGTTTAGCTCCCTGGCACCCTCGATTACCCTGCGTCGCTTCTGCGAATCTAGCAAGGCATCGCTAGACTGGATCCGCGTCCCTGGGTCGCGTCGCTGCTGGTTCGGTTCGGCTGCAATGTACCGCCCGAAACGGGTTAGCCAATTGGTCGCGGCGTTGCGTGCTTCTTTAATCATGAGCGTTCCCCAGATTAAAGTTGCTCATCCGCGATCTGGTGCGACTGTATCGGGTGACTTCCTTCCGCCAATACTGAAGCTCTTTCATCGCCTGCGAGCGATCGAAATCGACGCTCGTTCCGTCAACGGATACGCTGACGATCCCAGCACCGGAGGCGATCTGGGTTTCCAGAGAATCCACCATTGATTTGGCGAATTCCAATTTGCGATTACGCTCAGAAAAGTCTGCATTGCTCATGCAAACATAAAAGCAGAATTCAGACGATTTTCGCCCGAGTTACCTAACAGATTCTGACTATTTTGGTGAGATTGGACCAACTTCACGCAAAATAGATGGCTGGTTGCAGAATTTGCAACTCACCCGGAAACGCCTAATCTCCTGATTCAGTTCAGGGTAGGTGGCGTGATAGTGTGCCCCCTGCTGCTTTAGTAGCCCGCCACACTTACCACAGTGCGGGCAGCATGGAACCTCGTAGGAAACGGTCGGTGGCTTCTTGCGTGGTGGCTGGTTCATAGGTAGTCAACGCTCCCGCGATGTCGCTTCCTTGGTGCTTCCTGCTGTGGCTGATTGGTGGCTGGTGGCTGATCGCCCGTTGTCACCTGTGGCATCTGTGCGGCTGATCTACGTCGCTTCGGCCCCGCGTCGCTGGGCAATCTGCAACCTTCCACCGAGGCGGCGACACAGCACCCAACCAGGCAGTCTAGCCAGTGGTTGTCAGGCCTGTCCGCCTTGATTTTCCATTCATCAACAGTTCTACCGCGTCCCTCAGTCCTTACCGGGAACTCTGCGCGTAGGTGCTTTGCGATCGTCTCATGCTCGATCCCGCTAGCCTGGTACAGCGTGAGACTGCCAGGTGTACCGGGTTCGGTGGACAGGCGGGAATGGAGGAACGATTTCCACCAATTGGCATCAAATAGAACGTGACGGATTGGGCTGTCTTTAGCTCGATCAATTCGCCAATGCTGACCAACTGCCCTACCAAGCCTGCGGGTGTGGTTCGCGTTCAGTGGCTCGTTCGATGCACCGATCCCCTTGCCGTGGCTAGGGTAGATCGACCCTTTATGGGTTGATCGCTGGCAATGCTGGTAAACGATGTTGCGAGACAGCCCCCAGTTGGCGTCAATCAGCATCCGATTGATTGCAAGTTCCAGCCCGTCCTCAGTTTTCCATACTCGGCTGAATAAATCCTTTTCGATTGCTGCCAGTGCTTTGGCAATCTTAGATTCGAGCGATTCGCCCGGGAACTGCTTCGTGAAATTGTTTCGCACTCCAGTCATTCGGAAATTCGTCGTTCGCTGATTTGGCCAGGCTCCGTACTCGATAACAGTCCCTGTCATATCGTGACGCCAGGCTGTCACAGCGTAGAAAAGGATCTCTTGCTGAACGTCAACCATTGCGACCAGTTTGGTTGTGTTCGCTGGTGCTGTCCCTTTTGGGGTGTGGCCCATCCGCTTAGCGAGTGCGGTTTCGCTGAGCATCGTATCATCAGCCCGCAATTCCATCGGCTGATTCTGGTACTCCGCAAAAAATGCTCCTTCATCGCGGAAGTAAAGGTTCATTGCGTTTTGGATGGCGGATAACTCATCCTCGTTGAATCGATCCTCCCAAGCGGCGCGGGCTCCCCTGTCCATTTCCTCCCGGTTGTCACGGTAGAACTCCGTGGCCTCGGTGGTATCTGTCCCGTTACGGAAGCACGCTTCCCGGATCTCTTGGTATCTTTGCCAAAGATCCATCTTCTCCGGCATACCATAGAGCAACTGGGTTCGCTCTCCGTGCCACTCAGGTGACACCTGACGGTCTAGCGATTGGTCCGCCATGTCGCCACGCTGAATGACTGTGCAAGGCATCACACCAGCGATCTTTACACCAGGGCCAGCGAGGCCCAAAATGTCTCCGTTGACGATGGCTAAGCGATCATCGTTTTGCGTTCCACTCTTGGCAGACTCTCTGGTTTGTGGGTCATCAAGGATCACGTAGTCAGGGCGGATAACCTCGCCATCTGGCGTCGTCTCCTGCTGTCCTCGAATGTCTCCAGTGATACCGCAGACTGATACCAGCGAGCCAGACGCCTGGCTACCCTCGATCGTTGGTAGCATGATATTATCGGCCAGCCATCGGATCGCGGTGTTCTTCCCCCGGTACGTTTGAGAATTCGCCCGAGCCGGTTTGCCATCTAGCAGAACGATCGGGTAACAGACTTCCGGGAAGTCGGCCAGTAGCAACGGATTGAACCTTAGCTCAGATTTGATACCGTTCAAAAGCTTTTGGGCTTTTGGCTCAGTGGCACCAACCAGGCAGACCCAGCGACGGAACCCGCAGAGCAGAGCCCAAGTAGCGGCGGTGATCGCAATTGTGGTTTTGCCGGAACCACGGGGCATCGCCATTGCGAATAGGCCACCAGCCTTGACGGTTGTTTCTATCCGCTCAAGGACTCTCAAGTGATCATCGGACCAACCAAGGTGGAACGCCGATGGTCGGTAAATCTCGCAGTAAGCGCGGAGGCTATCCATTGCCTCCTGCCTGCGGACTGGATCGCCAATGGGCGGAATCTCGCCAATGTCCGCAGCGGCTTTAGCCTGCTGGCGCATCCGCTCCGCCATCTTCTCCCGGTGGACGCGATACTGCTCAGCAAGCTTATCCTTGCGTTCGCTATTCATCGTCGCCATAGATTGATCCCAGCTCCACTGGGTCGCCGGTCACGGTATCAGGCAGATTGACGTACCAAGCTTTGTTCTCAGCGGCGCCGCGATAGACTTTGTAGCGACACCCGGGAAATAAGTTGGTGAACTGTGCGACACCGTTTGCATCGCTGGTCACGGTCCGCAGGCGGTTATCTAATGCCAAGCCCACCGAACCCTGAGCCAGTCCGACCAATTGCATGGTGATGGATACACCAGCCTCGACAACTCCCAGGTGACTGTAGCAGGTGTAGTATCCGGTAATCTGTGTTGCTGGGCTTGGCGTGATGCTAATCGCTGTCAGGCTGTAGCTAACGGTCTCATCGTCATCGACCACCAAAGAAGCGCCGGCAAAGGTTGCACCTGGCGAAGTGATTGAGACGGTCCAGGTTCCATCGTCAACGTTGAACGTGACTTGGCCGGAAGCGTTAGTAGATCCAACGTAGGTTTCAGCGGCTTTGGTCAGACGCACACTGGCACCTTCAACGGGCGATGCTGAGAGCGTCACAGTGACAACTACAGTTCGGGCACCGGTGCCAGTTCCGCCTCCACCACCTCCCGTGGTCCATGCTGCATCGCCACGGTCACGAATCGCCTGGGTCGAGTCGGTGGTGTGAGTGTAAGTGCCGCCAACGTCGCTTGGAGTCGTAATGCTTGCATCGCTCCGAAGCAATGCCCGGAAGAACCCAAGGATTGTGTTGACTCCAGTTCCAGTAAATGCCCCGATTCGTGCAAGGATCGACTGCGAAGACGCTTCAAGAGCAAGTCCATTCTGGATCTTGATTACTGCTGCTGCGGTTATCGCGTCTGCCGTCAGGCTGTCCGTCTGCGATGCGTGTAGATCCGCTGCAACATGACCAGCCCCGGCACCAGTGACCTTCACTGTTCGGTTATTGTTGTCGCTGATTAGCCATCGATCCCCAAAAGATCCGTCGGTGTATCCAGCGTTCGGGTCGGCATTTAGGATTGCGTCACGATTCTGGTTGGCGGTCGGGATGTCGCTGACTGCTGCTGGATTTGTCGGAAGGTTGTCGGTCTTTGCTTTGATCGCCGCTACTTCGGTATCGATGTATCCAGAAATCGTAGACAGAGTATTGTTGACAGTGACGAAAGATGCAGCGATGTCACTTGCATCTGCGGGATCGGATGGCAGATTGTCAGTCTTGGACTTAATCGCTGCGACTTCGGTGTCGATGTAGCCAGCAATCGTCGCCAGTGTATTGTTGACGGTGACGAAAGATGCTGAGATGTCGCTTGCGTCTGCGGGATCGCTTGGCAAATTGTCTGTCTTGGCCTTGATCGCTGCGACCTCAGTATCAATGTAAGAAGCAGCGGTATCGAGGCTAGCTTGCGTTGCCCTGCTTCCGATTGTCGCATCGATCCGAGACAAGCCAAACGCTGTAGCGTCTTGGTAGTCCACTGCGTCAAGCTCGATCTCAATGTCAACTGGGTGCATGTTTGCGGCACCACGCAAACAAACCTCGACGAATCTTGCACCGGCGGCCAATGCTGCATCCGGGATGCCGATCTCGTACCTGCCAGTCCTTGATCCACTCGCAACGATCCCACCACTGGTATATGTGCCGAGAGTCGCGGAAACAGGCGTTACGCTAGTCCAGGATGATTGGCCCTGCCTGCGATATTCAAACACTAGACCGCTGCTGGAATGAGTCACACCGGACAAGCCCGCGCCGGTCGTGCTCGACGTGTCATAGATAATGATCGGCAACGTGAACGATGCGATCCCGGCTGTGGTCTTTCGCTTCATTCCGCAAACCCTCCGCACATACCGGGTCTAAAAAACATTCCGCCCGCACCAGCCGAGTAAAAAGGCTGCTCAAACAATTGAAACACAAGCGAACGATAGAAAGCAGACGTCGCTACCGTCACGTTGGTTGATGTCCACGATGCGGCGTTGGCGTTGGTGTCGTGAGCCACACTCTCCCAGCCCGTGCCAGTGAGTACAGATCGATTAGTCATCCCGGTTGGCGCGGTCTCAAGTGCGTTTGTGTCCGATCTCTGAATTGCCAGCCCGATCATCCACTGGTCCGCATTCGTTCGATCGTTGGCAGATGCAATCGCTGGATAGTTGATGGTTGCCGTCGTTCCCGAGTTACCAGCACCGATCCCAGGGACCAAAACGTTTCCTGCGGTATTCGGACGATACACCAGAGCAATGAGCCCATCAGCGTTCGTCCAAGTCCCGCTAGTCTCGCTCGATGTTGTCGCCACCTTGTACGCTATTCGCCAGCCAGTCAAAGAGCCGCTAAGCGTCGCGAACCCGATCCAGCCAGTCGGCAACGATGGCACGGTCGTTGCGCCATCGTTAAAGGCGCTGATAATTATCGTATCGCCAGCCGCATGGGTGCCGATAGTAACGGTGTCGCCTGCGTTCGTCGCTGCGCTGATATAACTGATGGTCACAGGCTAGGCTCCGTCGATGGGTCGCCGTCCCATTGCAACATCGCTCGATTGTACTCGTTCCACCTTTCAGCACCTGCGGCTAGCTTGTCACGCTTGATGGCTCCAAGCTTTGCAGGATCCTCAGCCAGTCCTGCAAGCTCGCATGGGCTCGCCGGTCGCCGGCCAGCGTCGGCAATCCGAACCAATAGCGGGTGCCCAATTGCTCGCAGTTCAGCATTCAGGGTGGCGTCACCAATCGGCAACCCAGCACCACCAGCCTGGACAACAGCCCAACCCATCCCGATTCCCTCAAGGAAATTTATCAGGCTCGGCATGTTGATCTGGCCAATGACTGATGCGATCCCAAGGAGCGACCAGCGATCAGGATCGACGTAGGTTTTGCTCTTAGCGAGTGCAGCGGCTACCGCCTCCGATTCCGTCATCGTCTCCCAACCAGGCAGTTTCTCAACCAGTTGCCGGTAACTCATTTAGCGGGCTCCTTCCGTAGGGTGCAACTGGTTGACTCGCTCTTCCAGGCGAGCGACGGATTGATTTAACTTTAAGCGATCCTCATAGCATTCGTCAGACTGCTGAGCGCACTTCTCCAGATCCTTCCGCATGTCCTCGATCTGCTTTGCGTTCCTGGTCTCCTGCTGCTTCCACAATGCAGCAACAGCCCCAGCCATCGCAGCGACAACGGGACCAACGTATAAAGCGATTTCGCTTGCCATGCTTTTGCTGCTCATTCAATCACGATCAGAGGAGGAGAGTCGGGTAGGTCGATTTCTTCGAGTGTCATCACGGTAGGAAGCTTGGCCTTGTACCACCGCTCAAGCTCCTCGGCTGGGATGTTGTACATCGCCTTGCCACCCCAACTGGTGTTGTTGAGGATAAAGAACAACTTTCCGGAGCGATCATAGAAATGACCACTCCAACCCATGTTGTGAGCCCAACGGTTATTGGGATCCCTAGCATGGATCGGGAATCCGTCGGGGTGATCGCCTACTTTGCGGATCGCGATCATGCTACACATGAAAGCAGTTTTCATCTGCTTGCTGGATTCCAGATGCTGATCCACTGACTCGATCTTGACTGAGGCCAATAGGCGGTGGTCGCAGAACTGGCGAAGCTCTTCGATGAATTGCCAATTGCCGAACGCCCTGTAAAGCGATGGCTTGCCGATCGGCTCAGGTAGCATCCGCTCGCCATCAGCTCCCTGGCTCTTCAGAATCTCCAGCAGTTTCGGGGTGCTGCAATCGAGCACCCCATCCTTCATAAGCGATTCCGCCATTGGTTCGCAGTACAGGCCGTCGCTTCCCCGCATGTTGGCTCGCTTCCTTGCCATGCCGTAGCTTTGCGGCGCGTAAGGGGCGATCGAATCTACGCCAAACTCCGCTCGGCCAAGATACTCCTCCGCGTCTCCTCTTGCTGCGATCTGTGCAATCGCTCGCTGAACCCAGACGCGAAAGGTGTTCGATGCAACGCATGAGCCAATATCCTGAGGAAGCCAGTTAAACTTGCGACCTACGGTGATTTCCTCAAGCGTGTTGAGGCACATGCTGTTGTCAGCCATGCCCTTACGGGCCATAGCTTCAACCCATCGACGACGGATGCCAGGAAGGATGTCGTTGTTGGTTGGGCGAGAACGATACGCAACCGGCATATCAGCGGCGGCGCGTTCGTAGGTTTCGTTCTCGATGCGGATCATCTCCGCTTCCGTCAGGGTGCCATCACCCCAGCCCATCGGTCCTATTGCGTGTTCCAATCCGCTCATTGGCCCGCCTCCAGTCCAGAGGCAACACAGGACCAATACACCGCCAGCACGCCTTTACTAAGTGGCCAGCGTCCCTGAAGATCCTGGTTGATGCTTTCGAAGAGCGATCGCACTTTCGGACGATCAGATTCCGGGAGCATCCGGGTGAGTGCCTGAAGATCGACCGACATCAGATTGTTAGCGCCGGCAACTGTCAGCGTTGGGTCATTGGCGATGCGATCAGAGTAAGATCGATAGATCGCTGCGTACTCTTTGCGGCGAGGTACACCAGCAGCCCAACCGTTTACCCTTGATGCCAATCGATCGAAGTCAACCGGCAGGCTGTCAGGTGCTGGTGGTCCAGGTGGCACTGGTTCAGGTGTTACCTCCCCAAGCCTGACAACAGCCGAAGCGCGGGCGATGCCTCGCTCAGCATCGAACGCAATCGCCTCGACCAGGTACTCCCCAGGCTCTCCTGTCAGGATCAATTCCTGGGTTTCGTCGGTCCTGGCAATCTCGACGAGCTCGCCAGATTCGCTCCAGGTACGCCTGGCCGTAACGTCCCAGAATTTACAATCGGTGGTCAGTGCGATCAGTGCGGCTGGTCGCTTCGTGACTGTCGCGTCACCCTCGGCCAGAATGAAAGTCCCGTGGAGGTGTACGGGCTCAGCGGATTCAACGGCCAAAACCGTTTTGGGCGTAACGGTCAAGGTGAGCTGGCCGTACTGGCCGAGGGCGAGCGACGAGAAAAGACACCAGAGAATCGGAGCCAAAGCTTTCACGCTCAGACTCCAACCAAAAGCTTGAGGATAATCGGCAGGATGATCGGCAGGATCTCTTTGAGGAAGTTGGTCAGCCCATCCCAGTTGATCCCGTAGATGTCGTTTCCATCTGCGTCGGTGCTGTACGACACCGAGCCAGCGGGCAGGCTGCCTGGGTTGTCAGCATAAGCCTCGATCACTTCCTCGCAGCATTGGTCGTGCAGTTCCTGAAGCTTCGCCGGGAACAACCGAAGCATCCGCAAGCGAAGAACAGCACCAGGCTGGCCAGATTCCCGAGCAGCAACCAGCAACGCACGGTGGAACGATTGAACGTCGGCAGAAACGCGAAACATAGATAGATCCTCCTACGGAACATAAAGCAAAGTTCCGTGCCAAAGTGACAACCAAAATCCAAAAAGAATTTGGAAATTTTTCTAGCGGGAACTAAAGCAATAAAATTTCGCGTGTTTATGGC
>Ga0315901_10007937_pt1 | contig 12438 bp, 27 predicted proteins | sample LakEriMetagenome_10_FD_203761 | JGI IMG/M metagenome (GOLD analysis project Ga0315901, IMG submission 203761) | Freshwater fungal communities from buoy surface, Lake Erie, Ohio, United States - Buoy 2 MA116 | ecosystem: Environmental > Aquatic > Freshwater > Lake | place: USA: Lake Erie, Ohio...
TTGACTGCTGAACAGATAATTGATCTGCTTAACACGGAGTTGAATGAGTTGCCATTTGATCTTGAAGAACTTGTCAAATGAAAGTAAAACCTTGGGGTAATCTAAATTTTAGATCATTCGGACTTGGATTTTTTATCCAAACCCGTAAATCTGGATTTAGTGTTTCGATTGACCTTTTATTCTATTCTTGTGGTTTTGTGGTTTATAAAGATATTTACAATACAGACCTTTGGTAATTATGAAACTAAATCAAAAAGGAATAGACCTAATGCATCAATTTGAAGGCTTAAAGCTAGAAGCTTATCTATGCCCTGCAAATATTCCAACAATCGGCTGGGGTAATACCTACTACGAGTCAGGGCGAAAAGTCAAGCTAGGCGAAACAATCAGTAAAGAAAGGGCTGATGCATTATTCCTTTGGGTGGCTAATTCATTTGCAACACAAGTAAGATCAATGCTAAGAGTCCAGCTAAATGAGAATCAGTTTTCTGCCTTGGTTTCATTTGCTTACAACGTTGGCAATGCAAATTTAAGATCATCAACTTTGCTTAAATTAGTGAACGCAAACCCTAACGATCCAAAGATATTTGATCAGTTCCTAAGATGGAATAAAGCAGGAGGCAAAGAATTAGCAGGACTGACAAGAAGAAGACAAGCAGAGGCAAACTTATATTTCGATAAACTATGAAAAAACTAATTAACCAAATCAAATCAACTCTATCCAAGGTATTTGGATCATTCCTTAACTTCCTTGTTGAGCGAGGAAATGTAGCTGTAAAAGTTACCGACATTGTAAAGTCATTTATTGAAAATCCTGCGGTGGACTTGGTGGTAAGCCTTACCCCAACAAAGAAAGACGATCTAATCCTAATGAAGGCTAAGAAGCTGATTCCAAAGGTGTCTCTTCAGATCGGTATGGCAATGGCAATCATTTCAGAAGCAGAGGCAGCAGAGAACGAAGCGGAGGCATTTAGTAAGGTTTTGGCTTATGTATCATCTAAGCTACCTGAAGATGGAAAGGCTATTTTCTATCGTGAATTGTCTGGTAGAGTTGCCGAGGCTTTGTCTGATGGAACTGTATCAACTGCTGAAGCTATTAGTATCGTTCAGTTGGTGTTTAAAAAAGTATTGTGAAGCTACCATCTTTGCCGTTCTCAGGATCGTTTTATAGCCGTTCTAAGGACATCAAGCACAGGATTAGTATAAAGATACCAATTAGCTTTTTGGTGCGTTTATTCAAAAGAAAAAGCCCCTAAAACAGGGGCTTCTTTTTTGGGTGACTACTCAACTTTACTAAATCCTACTAAACTCATCTAAACTCATTACTTGGGATTTGATTTCTCCGCTATAATTAAACTCATCCTTGAAGCCTTGGCAATTAGTCATGAAATAACCTAAACTTTTTCCTGTTCGGCTTGTTTGTCGGTAGTATCCTTTTTGCACTACGTTCTCAGCGTAAAGGGTGATCTGTTGGTGGTTGTACATATTGTGACCCATTACCATTCCTCTTAATACCTCCCAGCTTTTACCAAATTCTGTATGCGGATAGGTACGGAAGAAATCATTCCCTTTACTGATAAGGTATGCATCCTGTTCAACCCCCTCCTGATCCCAAGAAGAAATCCACATCACCGACATATTATCTGATAGGCCTGCTGTTGATAAAGGAATGAGGTATGGATGGTAAGCTATTTCAGAGCCTTTAGGATTGAAATTATTAGACCAGACTGGATGCTCATCCCTCCACTTTTCATTCATAGCTATGTGTCCTATTAAATCTCCTGCATGGCTCTCTCTTTGTGGGGTGTAAATCTTACCATCAATCAACCTAATCCTTGTCACGCCATCGGCATTGGGTCTAAGCTTGATTCTCTTATCGTCAATGATTGACTCAATGTCATCAATCATAAACGTGAACCTGCCTATATGAAGAATGTGAGCGTAATTATCGCCTTTGTCAGAGTTAAAGAAGTGGTTGAATAGAAAGTTGGTTTTGTGTTCTGAAGTGATGGTAAACACATTGTTTTTTACAAATCCTTTCACCAATAAACGATTACTTCCAAATTCCTCTTCGTTTGATCCATCGGTCATCACATCATTTAGATAGACTTTTAGAATGCCTCCGACATTATCTCCTATTGATGCTTTACCTTCTATAAAACCATTTCCAAGGTGCTTATAATTGATAGCACCTACAAGGTTTCCTTTATTTGATCCGTACAATGTACCAAGGCCAAAGCCTCCATTTCTGCCCATCTTGGTAGTATCACAATCTTTAACTATTGCAGACCATTGAGCATCTGGATTCTGAACGGAACTGAACAAAGTAGGCATCCAAGGCTCAACATTGATTATCTGCTTGGGTTGGCAGTAATTGATTCCTTCACTGTAAAATTTAGCCCCATCCATCAAGTGAAATAGAGAACTATCTTGTGCAGGATCATTCCACTTGTCATAGTTTTCTTTACCGAATATGATTGTGGTATCGTTGCCTTTTAGAGTAAATGGTCTGTTTAGGTTTTGTCTTTTTATGGCTTTTACCTCGTATGTACTGCCTTGGTAATTGAATGCTTCAGCACCATCGGCAACCATATTATTAAACTCATCGGTAATATTCTGAATACCAACAGATATAACAGGCTCGGGCTTAGTGATCGAGGCAGGTGTTGGAGTTGATGGCTCAATAGGCTCAGGTGTGACCAATTGCACACCTGATTCTATTTCGTAATTGACTTCAATAGTCTGCTCTGGAATCCTGATCTTGATCTTGTTCATAGGATTGGATCATTAATCATTAGACTGATAGTCCATAGTATCCATGCAAAGAATAGAATATATATTAGCTTTTTCATTTTTTTATTGTTTAAGTTTATCTTTGGTAAGTTTTGTTTCGGGTATACAGATGTTATAGGTAATAAAATTTGCTAAGTACCCAACATCCTGTAATTATGATGCAACTTACTATTACAGTTCCTATCCCTATCCATACCAAATCTCTGTTGGTTACATAAGGTTCATACCATTCACCACCTTCTCCTTTATCAAGCCATTCTTTTAATTTCATATCGCAAATTTTACATACCTATAACAAAGTGTATAAGTAATGTGGCTAAATAAGTTTATCTATAAGTTGAAAGTATGTGCAAAGCCACACTACTCATACACCCAACCGTTATGCGATTACACCATGATCTAAATTTGTGCCTTTGACAGTTGTGCTAGTCTTTGGAGTAGCATCTAAAGTAAGAGTGATGATTAATGCGAGTAAGTAGGTCATTTTATTATTGATTTACGGATACGATTTTCTTTTCTGACAAGTCTAGCTGATTGATTGTTCAAACCTTTAACTTGCTTATACTGTTTTACAGCACTTTTTACAGCCTTGATCCTTACTTTAGGCTGTTCCTTTTCCCATCTCTGGAATGAGTGGTATTTCTGAAGCTTTTGATGATACCTAGCCTGATCTGATTGGGCTTTTACCGGATTAACAATAACAAATACAATGGCTACCATTAAAAGTGCCAGAATCCAAAGTTTTACTCTGTCCTTGTTCATAGTTGTGAAAATTGAAGTAAAATGATAAGATAAGAAATTAAAATGATTGCACCACATATGATGCTGATTGTGAGTTTTGCTTTGCGTTCGTTCATGACTTAAAATTAGCTTTTGCAGTTCTTAACGCTTGTTCTTCCGTTTCCTCCACGCCACTATCAAAAGTGTGGCCGTTCCAGAACCAATACGCATATCCGTATTTGGTCTTACATACTCCGATTGAATCGATCGGGTATCTGTCCTTGAGGATCATGTCCTCCGCTTGTTTGCCTGTGAATACTTTCATAAATGATCTGTTTGTTTTGTTGACCAAATGTAAATCAATTTTTTAAATAATTGCAAAAAAATCTAAGGAATTTTTTTTGTTCTAATTTTTTCCTTCTAATTTTGGACAAACAAAACACCAAAAAAATGGCAAAAATTTATCACGAATCGCAGAGCTACGATGATGCAGTAGTGGATTTTGAACACATGGGAGAGGACTACCGATGGGAAGGTGACTATGATGTAAATGAGGAAGGAGAATCAGACACGTACGATTGTCCTGGGTGGTCAGAGCAAACGGTAGAGGTGATTCACACCAAATCACTTACTAAGTACGATGAAGAAAAGGACGAGTGGATTGATGTAAGACCTACCCACAGCCTACTTTTAGCAGTTGAACTAGAAATTGAATCACAACTATAACAAACAGACAAATGGAAAAATCACAATCAATCACTAATCTAACCAAGGGGCTAGCTAAGTTCCACTCCTTGGTAGGCAAGATTAGCAAGGATTCAAAAAATCCTTTCTTTAAATCAAGCTATGCCTCATTGCCTCACATCCTGACTGAGATCAGCGATCCACTTGAGCAAGCAGGACTTGTCATCACTCAGTTTCCAAATGAGTCAGGATTAACTACCATGTTGATCCACGCTGAATCTGGTGAGTACATTTCAGCAAGCTACACTTTGCAAGTGGTGAAGCAGAACGATCCACAGGCTCAAGGGTCTGCCATCAGCTATGCAAGAAGGTATAGTATTACATCTATTTTAAATTTAGCCATTGATGATGACGATGCAGAAGCGGCAACAAAGCCAGTACGGCAAGCACCACAAGCAGAAGATAACAGGCCTTGGTTGAACAAGTCAGATTTTGATAAGGCTTCTGATTACTTGCGTAAAGGTGGAAATCTAGATGTGATCAAAGCCAAGTACCGAATCAGTAAAGAAATGATGGATAACCTAAATACCTTAATCAAACAACTAGCATGAACTCACTATTCAACATCACAGCCAAGGCTAGAGAGATAGCCTTGGCACTCGAAAACGATGAACTGACTGAAGAGCTCGAAAACGAGTTAGTGATCAATCAGCAGGAACTTCAGGAGAAGGCTTTAAACTACTCCTATTGCATTAAATCGCTTGAGGTAGATGTAGATGCCATCGATAATGAAATCAAGCGCCTGAGAGCCTTAAAGGAGGCTAAAACTAACGCTATCGATCGGATGAAGGAAGCGGTGGTAAATGCATTTCAAGTTTACGGGATTACAGAAGTTAAATCGCCTACTTTGAAGATATCATTGAGACGATCCGAGGCGGTGCAAGTGACTAATGAAAATCAATTATCTGGAGGATACCTTCGAGAGAAAATCACATTTACACCGGATAAAGAATTGATCAAGGCTGACATCAAGGCAGGTAAAACAGTAGAAGGTGCGGTATTAATTGAAAACTTTTCGCTACAAATCAAATGAAAACTAGAGAACTGAGAATTGGAAATTACATCCAAGTTCCTTTTGGAGATGAAGAGCCTTGGGTAAGGTCAGTTGATACAATCAACTATGATTCAATAATGACTGAAAATGGAAGATTTTGTTTTGAAGATGAATATGATTTTGTGCCATTGACTGAAGAATGGTTGCTGAAGTTTGGGTTTGACAATAAATATAGCAAAGGGAAGTTTACTATTATACCAGCAGGAAAACTTAATTATGAACAAGGTAGAACATATTTTAACAGTTGGGCTATTTTAAATAATCAGCCTAAATATGTACACCAACTCCAAAATCTATACTTCTCATTAACAGGACAAGAACTAACATTCAAATGAAACACTCAGCAGAACTCATCAAACAAGTTAAAGACCTATACTTTCAAAGAGTTAAGGCTAGAAAAATTTGCGAAATGACAGGGCTAACGATCGGTCAGTTTCAGGCGATGGTATATCATAAGTACCAATGGCATTTAAGATGCCCTCGCAAGGAAGTCAAGGTAACTAAGGAAAGGCCGATCGATACATACACTGTTGAAAAGATCATACGGCTTACCAACTGGGGCTATCATTGTGCAGAGATAGCAGAAGATCAGGGCTTACCTTTGAGTCAGGTATACAAGATAGTAGAAGAGGCTAAAAGCTTTGGAAGGATTCAAAAAATGGTATAAAGGCGGGTAAATCCCGCTTTTTTTATGTTTTTGAAAAAATATTTTGATTTATGCTTGCATTGAATCTAAGGAATAGATTAGATTTGCTAAATATTAACAGGCACACATATGAAACTACTAATTAAAATCATTTACACAATCCTAGCCTTTAGTCCTATCATTGGGCTAGGCTACTTACTAGGTCTTAAACTATTCTAAACACAAACACCGATGAAAATCACAATCAACAAAACAACAGCAGAAGAAATCGAACTTCCAAACTTCTTCAAAGTGCTTTCCAATTACTACATGGTTCTGGATGAGCAAAACATCTTAGCAGTTCGGGATTTAAATGAGCCAAAATTAAGGCTTTACCCTTGCATTGAGCAGACTAATGTTAATTACCTTGGATTGGCTACAAGTAAATTTCCTTGGGAGGAAATCACCGAAAAGGAATTTAAAGATGCATTTGTTAGAGTTAGCCTTGAACTTGAAAAACTAGCGAACTGATGACAAACTACCGGAATTGCATAATAGAGCCTGATAGCTTTAGAGGCAAAATGTACGAATGGTATCATCCAGATAGGGAAGGATGGCACGGAATAGGAGACAGCATTGAAGATTGTATGAAACAAATTGATGACTACTATGAAGATTTTGAACGTTAATTCAACCAAGTTCTTTAACATCGACAGGCTGCACGAACAAGTGCAGCTTGCTTTGATCCGGTACGGATACAATCAGTTTCTTTTTGAGATTGGCGATATGTACACAGTCAACGGAACTATTAAACTTAAAATCTATGACCAAAGAACAGATAATCGCTGAGATTCAGCACCGAGCAACTCAAAAGTATTTGATTTACCTAGCTATGCAAGAGATCATGTTGGACAACTACGAAGATTGCACGTTTTTAAAGGACTACGACCACGATCTAACTGTCAAGCATAAGAACCTAATAAACTCTCTAAAACGCAACGCAACGAAGGCTTACAGGTTCTTAGAGAATTACGAAGATGGAGAAGCAACGATTTTGCAATTCCACGATTTTACAAGGCTGTTTGAAGGCTTACACCAAGCCATTGATGCTGGTGGTTCTGTATTCCATGACTGTCTAAATGAAGTTGAAAAAATCCTTATCAAAAATGGACTCAAAGAAAGTATTAATCTTCCAAAGCAAGCTTAACGATCCTCCAAAGCCACGCAAGGCTGAAGATATTATCAAGTGGATGTACACTCCTATGTTTGGGTGGGAAAAGGAAGAAAAAAAATCATTTACGACATTGGAAAAGTTTTGATGCCAAAATGTTATATTTGATTAAATAAGAGGTCTTAATGGAAGGAGAGAGCCATTAAGATTTCACAAAAGGTGAAAACCTATGCCCCGAATGCTACTCTCTCCGCATCGGGGCTTTTTCGTTTTATATCATGGAAGGAAAAAAATCATTTATTCTCTATTGCGATTTGATACACGCAGTTGAAGAATTAACAGACGATCAAGCTGGGAAGCTGTTCAAAATCATTTTGCAATATGTAAATGATCAAAATCCAGAGATTGAAGATCAAATATTGAAAGTTGCTTTCACTCCAATCAAACTAGCCTTAAAAAGGGATTTGGAAGAGTGGAAAAAAACCTGTGATAGAAACAAGGTAAACGGTGAAAAAGGAGGTAGACCACCGAAAGAACCTAAAACCCAAAAAACCCACTCGGTTTATGAAAAACCCACTAAAACCGAACGGTTAATTTCAAAACCCAAAAAAGCCGATAATGATAATGATAATGAAAGTGATACTGATTTATTAAAAGATCATAACGATGTTTTGAGAAAACTTTGGTACAACAAAATATGGCTTGAATCACTTGCCATGCTTTGGAAAAAAGAAATCAAGGAAATTCAAGAGCATTTGAATAAGTTTAGACTCGAATGCATTTCAAAGGAAGATTTTAAATCAAACGAAAAGGATGCAAAAGAGCATTTTGTTAATTGGACAAAATACAATCCTATTCCTGAGCCTCAAGGATACGTTTACAAAAGACCTGATCTTTCATCACTAGAACGAAACCCTTTTTAACCATGAAAAAACTAGACATTAAAACATTGAATCAAACCAATCAGGACATTTGGTCAAAGCTTAAGATAGCCTACGAGCAAAAGAACTGGGCATTGGTTGCAAAGAACTTAAAAAGGCTTCATTCTTTACAGGCTTATTACTTGTCAAAATTGAACTTGGCAGAAGTTGAAATCAGAGAATTAAAACTAATGCTGAACTCATCAGAATCACAGGTCAATCAATATGAGCGTGAATGGATGGTGGAGGTAAGTAAAAAAGCTGGTACGCTTGATGTAGTAAATGATAGACTTACTGAACTTTTTGGAGCATGAAAGAGAAAGCTACTTTTGATCTTGATTTTGTAGAATCTTCTATCAAAACTTTTGATACTCAAAAGCAATCAATGCTTGATGCATTTAGGAAAGGAAAGGAATCGGGAAGTAAGACTTATCTAAAGGATATTGATAATGTGACCATAAATGGATCACAGAATAAGATGTGGTCATGGAGGCTTGGTGAATTTAATATCTGGACAGGATATAACAACGAAGGTAAATCTCAATTCCTGATTTTTCTTTGTGTTTTAAAGGCTTTGAATGAAGGTTGGAAATTTGCTTTCTTCTCACCTGAAAACTATCCACCTGATGAGTTCTTTGATGACATTATCCATACTGTAACAGGAAAGTCAACGGATCGTCATTACAAGAATTTTGATCTATCAGAAGAAGAATACCTAAAGGCATTTGAAAAAGTAAAAAATCATTTTTTCTTTGTCTATCCTGAAAAGGATAAAATGCCTGATTTTAGGATTGAAGCTATTGAAAGCGTGTTTGAATACCTTATTTGGGAGAAAGGTGTAAAAGCCGTGATTGTAGACCCATACATCAAGATTAGACACGAAATGATGAATGGAGAGCCTGAACACCTTTACGCATCTAGATTTATGATGGATCGCATAAACTTCACTAGAAAAAACAATGTAAGCTATCATTTAGTAATGCACCAAATCACACCAAGAAAAGAGCCATCAGGTAACTATCCACCACCAAATCTATACAACATCAAAGGAGGTGGTACATTTGCAGACAGTACAGATAATGCTATATCTGTTTGGAGGCCAAAGCGAGGAACTGACCCTAACGATACTTCGGTGATTATCAAAACAGACAAGATCAAAAAGCAGAAGCTTGTAGGCATACCATTTGAAATTGAGTTAGATTTTAGCAGGAAAAGAAACAGGTATTTGAGCAAAGATGGCTCTGATTGCTTATTGATAGAAGAACCAAAGCAAGAGGTAAAATCAACTCCTAGCGATTACTTTAGGAATCAGGTATTCAAAGACCTTGACTGGGATAATTTTGAAAAAGAAACTACTTCACCATTTTAGATATGAAAACAGTTAACAGTTTATCAGGTGGGAAAACCTCCTCATACATGGCAGTTCACTATCCTGCTGATGTAAATATTTTTTCGTTAGTATGCATTGATGATGACAATTCTAGACCTAATGATGAAAAAATGATTCAAATGGTTAATGATAGGCTTGAAAAATATGGTTTTTTGCAAAAATACGGAGAGTTTAAAGCAACTGCAGAAGATGACAAAATACTAAAAGTTATTTTTGACCTTGAGCAATTAATAGGTTCTGAAATAGTTTGGGTAAGGCATCATTCATTTGATAAATGGATTGACAAAAAAGGAATGCTTCCAAATTTAGGTATGAGATATTGCACCACTGAATTAAAAATAATTCCTATTTGTGAATTTGTTGTTCAAAATATTACTGACTATCCTGTTTTTATGAATAAAGGGATTAGATATGATGAAAAAGAAAGGATGAAAGTAGGTAAAGAAAGAGAATATTATAATGAGATAATTACAGGTAAAAGCAAAAACGGTAAAAGAAATAAATGGACTGAGTTTTTTTGGGCTGTAGCTAACTATCCTTTGATATATGATAAAATAACTCATCCAAGGATTTATCATTTTTGGTCAAAAAAAAATATTGAATTTCCAAAAGACTCAAATTGCATAGGTTGTTTTTGGAAAGATGTTCAGCAACTTAGAAAAAATTGGGATGACCAACCTAAAAAGATGGAATGGTTTAGCAATCAGGAAAAAAGAAAAAATCATTTTTTTAAGCCTGGAATCGATTATTCAGACATTAAAAACATAGGACTACAATTAGATTTTGAATTTGGAACTGGATCAGGTTGTCAAGCTGGATTCTGTACTGACTAAAAAAAACAAAACAAAACCATGAGCAAACACCAAGAAATCAGACAACACCTGCAAAGAGGTGAATCAATCACAGGACTGCAAGCGATTGACTTGTATTCTGTATACAGGCTATCATCAGTCATTAATAGGCTAAGGAATGAAGGGCTAGAGATTGAAACATCAATGGTCTCGGCAAGCGATGGAAAAACAATCTTTGCTAAGTATTGGATACCTATTTCAGCGAGAAAGAAATGATCGGATTCAGAATTAATGAAAAACCTTTATCAGTCAATTTAGCTTGGCAAGGCAAACGTTTTAAAACTCAAGCATACAAGGATTATGAAAAGTCGATAATGCTTAGAATGCCAAATAAAAAGATTGATCCAAAGCTAATGCTCAGAGTGGAGTTTTTCTTTGGGTTTTCTAATCCTAACTCTGACTTGGATAATCCTGTCAAGTTGCTTTTGGACATTGCCCAAAAAAAATACGGATTCAATGACCGAAATGTATTCGAAATTAACATTCGAAAATGCTTGGTTAAAAAAAATGAAGAATTTATACAAATGAATGTTTTTGAATTGCTTCCTTTCTAAAGATTTATTTATATTTGAACAAATAACACAGACAATGGATAACAGATCAAGCGGTGCATTATTCAAGCACGACAAAGGAGACAATCCTAAAAGACCAGATTACAAAGGAACGTATACCGATGCTAACGGGAATGAGTTTTGGGTTAGTGCATGGGTTAAGACTGACAAGAACGGAAAAAGCTATCTAAGCTTCAACACTCAACCTAAAGAGGCTAAGACTGAACAAGTAGCATCTCCAGCAATTAGCGTAACGATCGGAGACGATCTACCTTTCTGATCATGCAAAAGAAACATCTATTTAGGCTTATCTCATTCCTTGGCATTATAGCATGGCTTGAGGTGTTTGGTGTAAAAGCAGGGTTTACCTATGCTTGGTTTATCCTCGGATGGATGGTTTTGGTTAGCGTATTATATTGGTTTTGCAAACAAGACAAAGACGAACATGGGGATAATTGAAGGAAGATTTATTAAGGATAGAAGAAAGAAGATGGGGCTAACCCAGATTCAGCTTGCAAATGATTTAGGATTGTCTCATGCTCCGATCTATCACCTTGAGAATGGGAGTGAATCGATTAGCTTAAAGAATCTAAGATTGATCACAGATAGGCTAGGTCTTGAGGTTGTAATTAAGGATAAGGATGAGTAAGGTAATAGCCACAAAGCCTGATTATTCACTTTCCATCAGATACCGGCTAAGAGATGGTCAGTGGTCTGATTGGATGGATAGAGGGCAAGGTAAGTTTGAAAGTATTGAATTGGTTCAGGCACAGATTAGGCTGATGGCATCGGCTTATAAAAATAGGGACAAGGAGATAAGATTTGAGCGTAACGGTAAGCTGTTGGACTTCTTTGGGAATGAATCTGGAAAAGTTATTGAATTGAGATAGTTTGGATAAAAGTTTATAGGGTTAAAGGTCTGGGATATTCTCAGACTTTTTTTTAACTAAATCAAGACAAAATGAAACAAGACAAAACACGATCTTTTAACATGGACTGCATGGAATTTATGAAGGATGTGCCTGATCAGTTCTATGATTTGGCTATTGTTGATCCGCCTTATGGGATTGATAGAAATGGGATGAACATGGGTAATTCTGTATTTAATCAAGATAATAAAAAGTGGGATAAGGAAACGCCATCAAATGAATTTTTTACTGAATTATTTAGGGTATCTAAAAATCAAATTATTTGGGGTGGAAATTATTTTGAATTACCTACTTCTCAATATTTCGCTATTTGGGATAAAGGCGAGACAATGTATGGTCGTGATTTTGCGGAGTGTGAATATGCGTGGGTAAGAAATGGAGGAACAAGGATATTTAAAAAAGGCCCTAATCAACCTGAAAGAATCCACCCAACCCAAAAACCTGTAAAGCTCTACGAATGGATTTTAATGAACTACGCTAAAGAAGATGACAAGATATTAGACACTCATGGAGGCAGTCAGTCAAGCAGGATTGCTTGCTATAATTTAGGCTATGCCTTGGACATCATTGAACTTGATCAGGAATATTTTGAAGCAGGGAATAAACGCTTTGAAGATCATAAAAAACAACTTACATTATTCTAATTCATGGTTATTTTGGTTAATTGAAAAAGAGTCTGGTTTTTGATCA
>Ga0315901_10007938_pt1 | contig 12437 bp, 10 predicted proteins | sample LakEriMetagenome_10_FD_203761 | JGI IMG/M metagenome (GOLD analysis project Ga0315901, IMG submission 203761) | Freshwater fungal communities from buoy surface, Lake Erie, Ohio, United States - Buoy 2 MA116 | ecosystem: Environmental > Aquatic > Freshwater > Lake | place: USA: Lake Erie, Ohio...
ACCACAAAATTATTTCCAAATTTTGCAGAAAGAACCATTATCGAAGAAAAACAAACTAATACTACCACAAAATTATTTCCAAATTTTGCAGAAAGAACCATTATCGAAGAAAAACAAACTAATACTACCACAAAATTATTTCCAAATTTTGCAGAAAGAACCGTCAAAGACATGCCTCCACCATCTAGTACAAAATTGTTTCCAAATTTTGCAGAAAGAACTATTATCGAAGAAAAACAAACTAATACTACCACAAAATTGTTTCCAAATTTTGCAGAAAGAACGATTATCGAAGAAAAACAAACTAATACTACCACAAAATTATTTCCAAATTTTGCAGAAAGAACCGTCAAAGACATTCCTCCACCATCTAGTACAAAATTGTTCCCTAGTTTCGTAGATAGAAAGGTTGTTGATTTGCCTGCACCATCTAGTAAAAAATTGTTCCCTAGTTTCGTAGACAGAAAGGTTGTTGATTCGCTTAGTACAAAATTGTTCCCTAATTTTGTTGTGAGATTAGTTGTCGATGTGCCTACACCACCTAGTACAAAATTATTCCCAAGTTTTGCAGAGAGAACTGTTGTCGATGCGCCTACGGCACCAAAGACCTCACTCGCAACAAAAGCGAAAAACCTAGCAACAACCGCAGCCACAGGAGTTGCAGGAATAGTAGCAGCGCCTGTCGTTATTACAGTAGTGGCTTTAAAACAATTATTTAGCTTATTTTTTTCGTTTCTTTCAAATAATCCCGCCATGCAAACCATGACGCCTGAAGAAATTTTCGATAAATTGCCGGAAGATATGCGTAAAAAATTAGAATCAGTGGGATACAAAGGCGATTCTCCAGAATTTAAAAAGTTAGTCAACGCTGTCAAAAATAGTTTAAACAAATGTGATGAAAAAACGTTTATCGATAGTTTAGTCAGCGAGAACGACCGTTATAAATTAAAAGTAAAACTGGAGGGCATTTTAAAAAAACTCGATCTGAATTCGGAAGACGAATTTTTAAAATTCCAAATAAAAGTTATTGAAACGTTGACAGACCAGTTCTCTCTATTTTCAAAATTCCAAATGAAAGTAATGGCCGAATTGTATAAGATCGGTATTCCACAAATTCCCGAAGTAACTGAGGATTTCTTCCAGATATTAAATCCGGCCGAACATGAAGCCAATCTACGTGAAATGCGCGAATTTTTCAGAAAAAGTGGTTACGACAAAATATAAATATTTTGAAATTCATCATCATTCACAGACTCCATATTAATCTGTGCATGCTGTGAGAAGCCACACTGATGCGCAATTTTCAAAATGTCCTCGTCAGAATCCATAAACAAAGTTCGTTCGTTCTGCCGAACATGTTGCGTCGTGGCGTCTGTAAAGGTTTCTACGAATGTGCATGGGCCTCGACTGTTAATATTGTATTTCGAGAGATAGGTAAAGTCGTGAAAATCGATCTCGGTTTTAGTGATTCTCTCATTCGTGTACTTTTGCGGATTATCGATAAATGTCGGGCGACCTGCTCTCACAACCGTATTGAATCGGTGTTTATCCACCAAATGCAAAATGAGAAATCCACCATTGTGTAACCAATATCTGCAGTTTGTAAAGAAAGTGTGCTTATTTTCGATTTCATAGATAGTAGCATCCAAGCAGAATATATGAGAGAAGCGGTTTCTATCGAATAAAATAGGGTCCAACACATCGCCCTTTTGCAAAGGGAGCTCACTGCCGTGCTTTTCTTTGGCCATCTCAATCATCGCGTCCGATTTGTCGACGCCGACGCATTTCGCCCCGGATTCAACTAATGTGCTCAACGTGCATCCAGTGCCCGATCCGACATCCAAAATCACGCTGTTTTTGTCTGGCTCGACAATTTTCATAATAGCGGCCAGCTCTTTTTTCGAGTCGGGCAGGTGGATACTGTCGTAAATTTGCGCGTAAAATTTGTCATACGAATCGGCGTCCTTCTTCAAAATGAATTTTTCCGATTGTGCGAACCCTTCTTTTCCTATCATCGTGTCGAAAAAATTCCTAAATAGTAGTATGCAAACCGCTGCAACGAGCAAGTAGATTAGAATATTATGAATGGTCGTCATTTATAATATTGACACAAAAAAAAAATATTTATTTATTTATTTATTTACAGGTTCTCTCAATTGCGTGCGAGTGCTGTTGAAGAAACGGTCTTTGCCAATGGAACTGTTGCGAAGGTTGGGGTGGACACTTTGAGAGAAGGATGGTTCATCGAATAAATGTTTGTAAGGCTGCTCGACCTTGTTCGACGACTCAACTGTGACCTTGTACAAATCGCTGTCGCTGCTTGGCACATATACGCTCTGTGACGACTTCTGGAGAGCCATGGTCTGGTTTCTTAAGATAGTCTCGGTGTCGATGTTGCGCGCGTACGTCTTGTAGGGGCCGTTGCGGGTGGCGGGATTAAAGTTGAGACCTACAATGTGTTCGAGCTGGGGTTGGATGCGGATTTTGGGCTCAGGGTTCGAGTTTTTTGCCATAATGGGCATCAAATTGTATTTGGTAGAGACGGGTCTTGGTGAGAAATTGGGTTCGAGTGGATAATCTGAGAATTGTCTACTTTTGATTCTGTTATTGATTTCATCCAGGCGTTCAAACTGTCCCACTACAAGAGTTCGGTGAACACCTTCGATTAATCCGGATGATGAAGTTGAATACATGGTAAATATATATAATCGTCATACAGTTTTTTTTTCGCTAAACATATAGTATATATAATACGAAATGATGGTCATAATCATGATTTTATTGACAATGCTTGCATTGGATTCGGTGTACTTGTATTTGACTGGCTCACTATTTGGCCAAATGGTCGCGAAAATTCAGAGAACATCTATGCAAGTGCGTTTTGTGGGTGCGGCGGTGGTCTACTTTTTGTTGGCGATAGGGCTTTATTATTTTATTATAAGGCCGGCGCGTTCCGCGTGGGAAGCGGGCTTTCTTGGTTTAGTCATATACGGCACGTTTGATTTTACAAATTATGCCATGTTGAAAAATTACGATATTGCGATTGGTATCATGGATACTTTGTGGGGTGCGATTTTGTTTGCAACAACCACATACATTGTGAATTATTTACGTTAAAGTTTAACAATTTTAATTGAAGGATCTACATATGCATATTTTGTAAAATCTTGGACTTTTTTTGTCTCTCCTTCGCTAGCTTCGCTGGCTTCGCTTTCGCCACCTCCTTCTTTTCTTAACGGTGCTTCGATTAACGGTGCTTCGCTTAACGGTGCTTCGCTTTCGCTTTCGCTTACGTTTTTCTGCACTTCGGGGATCGTCCGATAGAATTCAGCCACCGTCGGATTCGTCTTGATCTTCCTAGGATCGAAATTGCTTAAATAGAGTCCCTCCAAATTTCGAACTCTACTTAATCCAACATAACTCTGACCATACTCAAAAACGTTCGACCCCAAATCCATCTCGGCAATATCCAACGTAATCCCTTGCGACTTATGGATCGTAAACGCCCACGCAAGTCTTAGCGGTACCTGTTCTACCCCAAACGTGGGATAATCCCCATGTTGATACATCTTCGGCAAGATTCGCATCTGAATTCCATTGAGGAACCGCACGACTGGACACACCGCATCGAGACACGGCACAAAGTCCACAACAACGCCTTGCGACCCGTTACAGATCCCACCATCAACATCCAAATTGGCCAAACACATGACGAACGCACCCTTCTTCAATCGCAACTCGTGTGTTAGTTTGCACCCCTCTGTAAATAAATCCATTTGATGCTCAATATCTTCTTTCGTCAACTCTTGGCACCGCTGAAGAACCGCCGGCTGAATCGGCGTTCCAACCTCCACGAAAGTCCGCAGACCATATTTTCGCTTCAATGAAAATACGTGTTCCTGTTCCGGAATTTTCATATACATGATTTGATTCACGCGTTCTGCGTCCGAGTTGATCGGAAACAGTTTCGTCGGCGTCACGTCCGGCTTCACCAAAGTTCGCTTGTTCAATATCTCGACAGACTCTGGCGAAATGACGCCCTGGCGGACTTCGTCAAGCACCTTGATGTATGTAGGGTCCTTTTGGCGGTAAAGTGTTTTGAGCTGGATGTGGTTTTCTTTGGAAAATGTGGCGCCCCACGCGGCTGACTGAAAACAAAACATTGTAGTCTCGGGCTCGGTAAACCGCCCCACGGGCGGCAATTGAAAAAAGTCCCCGATAAATACCAACTGAATGCCGCCGAAAGGCATCGAGAAGTTTTTGCGCACGGTTTGCCCGACCCTGTTTAAAACGTCAAAGATCTTCATCGAGAGCATAGATACCTCGTCGACAATTAAAACTCGCGTGGTTTTCCAGTTGGTGCTTGCGCGGCGGTTCTTCAACACTTTACCGACAATTTCGTGGATTTCGCCGGCACCGAGGCCGATCCCGCTCCATGAATGAATCGTTTTGGCACAGCAGTTGAGCAAAACGGCGGCGCACCCGGTGAGAGCACACACGGCGTGTTTGACACCGTGGTTCTCGCATTCCGCTTTAATTGTTTTGATTAAATGTGATTTGCCGGTGCCGCCGGGGCCTGTAATAAACAAATTGTGGCCTTTCTTGAATTTGCGGAAAGCATGTTGTTGCTCGAATGAGAGACCGTCTAAAGATAGAGAAGACGCAGAAGAAACCGGTAACGGAGGCTCTGCTATAAAAACGCGCGCTTCCTCCATTGTCTTGAATTTTTTAAACTCGGCGCCACTAAATCCAACAATTTGTTTTTGGCAGTCGTCCCAGCTATTATAAATCTCTGGCCTATGTCCTTTTTTCACAGCGTAAAAAAAAGACATGTAAATATTATTTCTTTTATGATTGCGTACGTTCACTTTTTACATCGACTGGTTTTTTTGTTCCCAGACAACAAGCATGATTTTTTCGAAGTTTTCGATACGGACTTCACTTCATTGTTGACAAATTTTTTCCCCAGACGAGTTAATACGCCAGTGACGTTTAAAATGTTTTCGTATTCGGTCATGATTGCATTGATATCTTTAAATCTCTTTCGGAAATCAAAGTCAAACATGGACCAGAAGAGAGCTGAGAAACGAGCATAATCAATCGCTGATACAGCACCTTTCACAAAGAAATAGTTCAAAACGTGGTTCAAAGTGAACCCGAGAGCGTAAATATCTAAATAGGGAACAGTGTCGTTGACATATGTTTCGAAATCGGAGTTCTCTTTATAATGTTTGATCCCATTCATGCACCCCTTGACTGCTTCCTCGATGTTTACGTCCCCCTTTAGTTCATTCACCATGTATCGAAAAGTAGTGTGAGTATATCTTGTCGGTTTTATTTTATAATCGTTCTTGTTCTCATCTTCTGTCGTCAACAAATGAATAAAGTCTTTCTCGATTTTCTCGATTTTGGCTTTCGTGAGAGTTGGAAAATAAAACCCCTTTTTAAAGTTGGTGAAGCCGATTTCTAGAGGATATGACCAGTGGAAAGATTCGTAGTCTCTCTTGTTCAAAATGTCCTTAACTAAATCGTTCTTGAGAACAGAGAGGCCGAAGTCGATAAAGCTGAATGTGTACGTTTTCGGATTGAACACAATATTGGACGGTTTGATGTCATGATGCAGAAAATCGTTGTTGATGTACAAACGAAGACCCTTGAACAAGTTGTGAGCGTTTAACCAGAAGAGATCTGTCTGTTTCTGTTTTCCATGTTTCAAATAATCATCTAAATGGTCTTCGACAAAGTCGTCCAAATCGACGCCGCCGTCTTTGTACATGAGCAAGCTGTAGTCTTTCAGGTCGGGCGTTTCCTCGAGAAGAGAGCAGTCGTTTTCGGAAATATTCTTGTCGTTCGGATTGACGTCGCACTTTTCTGGCGGGCCTGGATAGTACCGATTTTTACGATCAATTCGCTCGAGGATTTTGTACTCATCGACTTCCGCTTTCGCTTCGTCAGTGACCATCAGTTTCGATATCATGTTTTTCGAGGTTTTTTTCTTATTTTTACATTTCAATGGTGGCCTGTATACGCACCCGTATGTCCCTTGATTGACGAAAACCATTGTTTTTGTATATATATATATATATATACAATGAGCGCCTTTCAAGACGATGATGTCTCGGACAATAGTTCTGATAATGGATCCGATGATGGATCCGATTATGGATCCGATTATGGATCCGATTATGGATCCGATTATGGATCCGATGATGGATCCGATGATGATCCGAAAAATGCACCTTTGCATGACGCAGCGTTGAATGATTATATCGATGCTGCAACTGCACTTCTTGACGCCGAAGGTTTCGATATTAATATTCGAAACAATAACAACCAAACACCATTACATGTAGCAGCGATAAATAACAGTGTTAAAGTTGCTAAGCTGCTTATTGAAAATGGGGCAGATATCGAAGCGCTTTCTATTTCATTCAATTCCCCTTTAAATTTGGCAGTTAGTTATACAAACGTAGACGTATTTAGGCTTTTAATTGATGCAGGAGCAAATGTAAATCAAGAGAATATTGACAACGATACACCTTTAGCATTGCTTGTTATTAACGAATACAAAAAAAAAGTTACTGAGGAAATTATGACTACATTGATTAAAAAAGGAGCAGACGCAAATCAAAAAAATCAAAAAGGACATACGATTTTGCAAAGAGCTATTGTTGAATTAAACGATGACCCAAAAATTTTAGAGAATATAAAAGCTCTTATCAACACGGGAAAAGCAGATCTAAATGTTTTAGATCAATCTAATAACACGCTTGTAAATTATGTTGTGCAATACATACGAGACGACATGCTTGCAGCAAGCTTGATTCGATCGCTTGTTAAAAACGGGGTAGACGTCAATAAACCAAACGTTTACGGAAATACACCGTTGCATAAGGTAAGCATCCTTTGTGGAAATGACTCCAGTTGTGAGAGGATAGAAACCGCGAATGTGTTAATAGATGCCAAAGCGGACGTGAATGCGATGAATAAAGTATTTGTGCCACCAATAGTGGTTATACTGATTTAGTTGAACTTTTATTAAAAAACGGCGCAGACATAAAATTTGTTAAAAAAAAAGATGGAAACACCACGCTACATTTTGCGGCCAAAAGAAATAATTATGAGATGGCCGAATTCCTAAGAGAAAATGGAGCAAACATGCTTGCGAAAAATATTGATGGCAAAACGCCGGCTGATTTAACCACGGATCCTAAATTAAAAGCGTTATTGTCAACCCCTCTCCCAATTATCCCTGCACAAATCGACGATCCAATTTCAATGGATAACATTGATGTCGAGGCATTCCTAAAAGAACACTGTGGTAATAAAATTTTTAAATTCGACAGACAATACATTCTAGTATCTGGTAAAGAAATACAAGAGAAATTTTTTGGGCGAAAATTAAAACAATACACATTTTATCCATGCAACGAAGTAGGAAAAAGTATAGTACCACGAGAAACAAATGTAGATCGGACTAAACCTATATTCCCACTAAACGTATTTACATTTTTACAAGGCTATGTGTCACTAGATGAATTTGAAAACGCTATGAATTCTCTTCACAGGTACTTTGAAATTTCGACAGAAAACCAAGTTCGGATTCCGGCGGTAACGTCATTGCAAATGTTAGGCAACAATCCAAATGCAGTTGGCGCTAAACATTGTCAAGAAGGCACAGACGCGGTTATATACAAAATTGTTCGCATCGATAAAAAATATACTGGTGGCAATAAAAAACATGTCACGCAGAAGAAGAAGAAGATGAAAAACAAACAAAAACGCACTACTGGTAAGATGAAGAAAAACAAAACAATACGTACTCTTGGAAAATATAGTAGTAGTAAGATGAACAAAACAAAACAAATCAAAGCGTACTCTTCAAAAATAAATTAAAGATTTTTTTTGTTTCTGCTTTATATAGATTATATAAATGTTTGCAAACCTTTTACTTTTAGCGAGTCTACTTGTTGTAAGCAACGCGTCTCTCGAGCGTTTCCACGAGTGGGCTGAAAAGCACAAGATCGAAGTTCCAGAGGAGGACGGTGCGTTCTTGCATCTTTTCACCAATTGGAAAGAAAACGACAAGATGATTGAGTCAGTAAATGCGCAAAATCTCTCATACACTCTCGGACACAATGCCTTTTCGGGCATGAATTCCAAGGAGTTTGCCGACTTGATGCACTTCCGAACCAACAATGAGATTTACACTCCCTCTCTGCGCGGTTCTTCCGTGAGCGATCTTTCTGCTCCTTCCTCGGTTGACTGGCGCAATCAAGGCGTTGTTTCGCCCGTCCAAGATCAGGGCCAGGCCGGTACTTGCTACTCGTTCAGTACCACAGCTGCGGTTGAAACGGCTTTAGCTATCAAGTCGGGGGTTTTGACAAAAATGTCCGAACAGCAAATCGTCGATTGCTCCACCTTCAAAAATGGAGGTCCCAACATGGGTGTCAACGGGGGGCAAATTGCGCCTACATTCAAGTGGGTTGGTGGAAACGGCGGATTATGCCAAGAGGCCGCTTATCCTTACGTCTCAGGAACAACCAAAACTACCGGCACATGCCAAAAGACGTGCTCCGAAGTATCTGGCTCAAAGGTTTCGGGAGTTGTCAATGTGAAGTCCAACTCGGACGCTGATATGATGTCAGCAATCGCTCAGACCATGGTTTCGGTTGCAATTGAAGCTGATCAGTCTGTTTTTCAACTATATCACTCGGGTGTGTTTACTGGAAGCTGCGGCACAAATCTCGATCACGCGGTTGCTTTGGTTGGATATACCAGTGATTACTACATTTTGCGCAACAGTTGGGGCGTCTCTTGGGGCCAAAATGGTTACATGTACATTGGAAAGGGCAATGATCCTGCCACTGGAAAGCCGTACAATAATGGTGCGGGACAGTGCGGTTTATTGATGGAAGGCTCTTATCCAGTAATGTAAACCTCTGTATTTTTTTTAATTTAAAAATATTTATTTATTTTAATTTAAAAAAAAATTATTTCTTAAGCTTGATGTAAGCAATATTTGCAGTTGCATTGTCCGTATTGTTTCCAAAGTTTCTTTGTCCGAACATTTTGTTTCGACGGATGAACGAGAGAGCCACGCGCTGAGCCCCGACATCCGGTTGCGAGCTGACCGCATTGAGACAACTTGGATCCATCATAAATTTCCCGACATGTTCGCACAACCAATTATCACTCACGCCGTCGGAAACTGCCGCGATACAAATGGTGTCTTCTTCTTCTTCTGAATTTGCAATCTGATTTAAGTCAAATGATTGGATTTCGGGTTGTTCAGTTACGCCGTACTGCTTCCAGTAAAAGTCGCCGATCGACCGCGTGAACGCCAAGTAGCCAGATAATGAGCCCACGACCACCGTGCCCCATTCTTTTGATACATTTTTATAATATTTGCCATCCGAGTTTTTCACAGGTCTGCTGTCCGCGTTTTCAACCGTAAAAATGGGATTGTCCAAGCTTTTATGAAGCACGTGGTTATCGTACAAGAACAAGAGCTCAGGGTACCCCGGATATTTCTTCGAAGGATGTTGTTTGCGGATCCGATCAAACTCCCGCAAGTTGTCTGCCGAGTGGTTAGCAATGAGTTCGAGAGTTGAACAAAACTGGTCATTGTCGCCTTCGTCATTGTCGTCTCGTAACAACTCCATCTCGGGATCGACTGCAAAATCAATCTCATGATGAATCATCGACCGTTTCAACACCGCATTTTTGGTGCACAAGTACACGGGGCTATCGCCGACGTTCGCAACATAAACTTTATTATGGACGACGGCAACCACCGTCAACGTGGTCCCTCCCAGACTGGTCGAGTCGCCCCATGGTGGACAAATTTCGCGAAACTTTTCGTGAGGCACTGTGAAACAACGGTGCAAAAACCTGCGAATGTCGGTTTCCAACAATTCTTCGTCAATAATCTCCAGAATGGTTTTGGTAGTGAGTTGTGCGACCTCTTCTCCGTACTTTCCGTGACCATCGGCGATACCAAACACACACATACGTTTTTCGCTATTTTGCCACTGAAACCAATGGTCCTGGTTTTTTGAACTGCCGCCGATGTCGGTATCAATACCGAATTTCACGAAATCTTTGGTCTTTTCCACGAAATCCATTCAATTTTAATTTATGAAAATTTTTCTCCATTATATATAAAAAAAATATGTCAGCACGATTAAATATGAATGCGACAAGAAATATCGCATGGAAAGGCCAAACATTTAACCAAATTGTAGCTGGACTGAAAATGAATCAAAATACATTTAGTGCGAAGTCACATTTCTTTTTACCTCCACCGGTTAAACATTACCGACGCGAAATTTCGAAATGCCCCACGCGCGCAAGCACCTCCGTAGACCTTTTTTCGCAACCCGGCGGTGTCGTTACAAACTCAAAGTCGATCGCAACAAAAACAGTGAACTCGGTCGATTTCAATTTGACCAAAAACGACACCGAGAGACCCGACGGCAACTGTGACCGAGTGGCTTGCAGCAAGTCGGCGGACGCCAAACGTCGTGTGCGCAGCTGCGGTAATGTGAGACGCAAATTCAGTGCATCGAACGACACTTACTACACATCGAATACCGAATATTTGACCAGTCGAAACCGCACCGTCAAGCAGAACGAGTTCAATTATGTTCGGTACGGCGACCCATCGTATGTGCCGGGCACACCCGCGAGCATTGCCAACGTTTATGCGCCCGGCGGTATTAATCATTGCGCAAAGTTCTCGATTGGGGGCCACAGCACCAGCGCGAGCCCCCTTTTCAGCTATCAGTGGGTAAATGGAGTGATTTACGATTTCACAATTGCTGACGGCAACTATGACCTCGGAGAGCTCAATGCGCTATTTAGAAATATGCTCACTATGAACAAACATTATTACAATGACACGGTTTCTGGTGCCAAGGTGTTTCTATTCAATTTCGTGTACAACACATTGTCAGACAAAATTCAGATTCAATGTTTCGCAACAAACAATTCGGCGATTCATCCGACGCCGCGTTATACTTTGCCTGCGAGTCCGGGTTGGGTCTCACCCGATTACAGTATTGTGCCGGTAATTCGTATTTTGAACAACGAGTTCCAGAGTGCTTTAGGAATAAGTGCTGGAAACTATCCCCCCGCGGACATTTCCGGAAACACACCCGGCAACCGAAACCAAACACAACCAAAAACAAACCTAACGCCTGCCAACAATATTTACGGCACTTTGCTTCCTGCGAATCGAACGTCGCTTTATGGCATCTCTTACCCCAATAGTGTTGAAGGAAACCAATTCAAGACTGGTTCTGTCAAACCTGGAATAGGTACCCCTTACGTGCCTCTCTACTATAAGCCGAACAACAGCAAGTTTGCCACCCAAGGCAGTGTCGATGCAAGCTCTCGACTAAGTCGTTTGAAGTACGATACGATCACGAAGTCGGCAAATAGTTACATGACGGCGTACGGGAAACAGACTGCGAATGCGTTGGCGTATGGTGTGCCTGGACCTAGTTATTCCATCAAGGAAAAGATAGGATACCCGAATATACGCACACCTATTGCGAAGGGGAATCAGGTGATTCCTTCATGTTAAAGGAAACGTAGTTTCCTAAGGGCGCAGCCCGTCGGCTGATTGATCCTTCCTTTAAAGGAAACTACGTATAAGCCGGCAAGGATGCATGTGGCATCCGACGGTTCGTGCCCACGGGGCACTTTAAACGGCTTCACCGTTCATTCCTTTTGATCCTTCCTTTTTTTATGCTTGTTTTTAGTATACAAACTCAATGTCTGAAAAGAAAAAAGACGACGAAACCACCACTGTACAAGTATTCGGCATATTCATGTTTGTCTGGATCACACTCGGCCTCTCCGCATTCGTTTGGTCCATCTACTGCTTCGGAAAAACCGGCTCCATGCTCCAGAAGTTCATCGGACTTTTGATGGCAGTCTTCTTCGGGCCTTTGTTTTTCCTCATGTACAAATTCAGCCCTACATACTGCAAGTAACTAATATAAAGATATTTGCCTACATATCTTTATAGAAAAAATCAACATGTTCATCAACTACAATCTTTTAAAACATTACCCCCGCTACATGCATTTGCGCATCTTCGTCGACAGCCGCATGGAGCGCGACCTTTACGAGAAATACTACGAGGCCATGTACAAACACAACTCGGCCATGAATGACAACCCTATTCACATCGATGCCGGCTTCGACTTGTATGCCCCCACTGCCGTAAATTTCAATTACGACATTGCCAACAAACTCGACTACCGAATCAAATGCTCCGCGCAGATTATCGAGGGCGACGAACATCAATACCGCTGCTACAACACTGGTTACTATTTGCACCCGCGATCCAGTATCTCCAAGACACCTTTGCGACTGGCGAACTCTACTGGCATCGTGGATTCGGGCTACCGCGGCAATTTGATCGG
>Ga0315901_10007942_pt1 | contig 12434 bp, 13 predicted proteins | sample LakEriMetagenome_10_FD_203761 | JGI IMG/M metagenome (GOLD analysis project Ga0315901, IMG submission 203761) | Freshwater fungal communities from buoy surface, Lake Erie, Ohio, United States - Buoy 2 MA116 | ecosystem: Environmental > Aquatic > Freshwater > Lake | place: USA: Lake Erie, Ohio...
GATTCATCAATCTTAGGGGAATCGTTCTTTTTGGACTTTATTTTTTAGGTTTGATTTCCGCACTTGGTGTTGCATGGATTTTAAAACGACTCATAAAATCGAAAGAAAAAGGATTTTTACTATTAGAAATACCTGAATTCAAAAGTCCTCGATGGCAAAATGTTATCATAACTGTTTTTGAAAAGGTTCGAATTTTTGTTTGGGATGCCGGAAAAGTAATTCTAGCAATTTCAATAATTTTATGGGCTTTGGCATCATTTGGACCAGGAAATTCGATACTTGATGCAGAAATTGCATCCTCAAAACAAGCCGAAGAAAAATCTATGACTAAAGATGAAAAAAATAAGTTTGTAGCCTCGGCTAAACTAGAAAAATCCTATATTGGGATTATGGGACGAGCTATTGAGCCCATCATTGAACCATTAGGATATGATTGGAAAATTGGCGTTTCTTTGATAACTTCTTTTGCCGCACGTGAAGTGTTTGTTGGTTCATTAGCCACAATTTATGCTGTTCATGATACTAGCGATGAAAATATTTTACTCATAAATCGTTTAAAAACTGAAAAACGAACGGATGGTACTTTGGTCTATAATCTCGCAACAGGTTGCTCATTGATGGTGTTCTACGTATTCGCAATGCAATGCATGTCAACTATGGCCGTAGTGAAAAGAGAAACCAATTCATGGAGATGGCCGTTTATTCAATTACTATTTATGGGCGTTCTAGCTTATACAATGAGTTTCATTACATATCAAATATTATCTTGATGCAGGTATTATTCACCCTTGTTGCCATTTTATTCGCTGTCATTTTTTTAGGCATTCGTTTTTACAATCAATGGTTTTCAAAAACAAAAAAATGCGATAGCTGCGCCATATCAAAATCGACCATTAACAAAATGAATGAAATATGAAAATCATCCGTTTTATTCCCATTATTTATGTTCTTTTGATATCATTTTCAACAATAAGTCAAAAAAGAAAGTTGAAGTTTCCATCTTTTGATGTAGTTCGTTCTGGACCTTACATTGGTTTACAAACAGGGAAATTCAATAATTTAGAACTAGGCTTTGAACAGCAATGGAAAGATTTAAAATTATTTGGACCGAAAACTACAGCCATTTTTGGAGGATTGAATTACAACATATTCAATGGAGTAATCGGAGAGGATTTGGGTATTTGGAAAAAATTAGGGCTTATGGGTATAACGTATGGAATATCTTTCAACCATCGTACAAATTTTACTTTTCATAAAATCGGTTTTTCGCCAATGATTGGGCTTAAATTAGGTAAATTTCATAGCCATTTTGGCTATCAATTCTTGTTTCCGGATGGGACAGTAAATGGTGTTAATGAGTTTTATATTTGCTTACGATATAAGGTTTGGAGTAACAAAAAAATAGTTAAAGAATAATTTATTTGGTAAACAACTTATCCTTCCAATTAATTGAATCTGCCTTATTCAAGAGACCTAAATTCGTAACAACATCAACAACATGTTGAAAAGAGTTTTCATTGAAATTCATATCGTAGTTCCATTCTGTCTCTTTTAACCAATCTTTGACTTGATCAATATTTAGATGATAACGCCAAGCTAACTTATTTGAAGACTGCGGGTCAGTTTTCAATTTTAGTGCTCGCTTACCAACAATTCTGCATAACTCGTTCAGCTTTGCTTGATTATTTTCCAATATATCATGTCTTACAGCTATAACAAAGCAAGGCCAGGGAGTAACTACCTCTCCAATACAACGACATTTTCCCTGTTCGACAAAAGGGTGAGTCGTAAACTTTTCCCAAAGAAATCCATCCGCCTCACTGTTTTCCAACGCCCACAATCCACCATAAATATCACCCACTACATTAAACTTCAAATTTGAACCATTCCAACCCGCTTGGTCAGCATGAACCAAAGCCATTAAATGTGATCCAGATCCAAATCGAGAAATGGCAAATGTTTTATTTTCTAATTCAGCAATGGATTGATAATTAGAATGGGCTGGTACATGTACTCCCCAGCGTAAAGGTGAATTTACATAAATATTCATTATACGCGCTGGGAGACCTTCCAAAATTGATTTTGTAATACCTTCTGTTAAAAGTACAGCAATATCAATCGAACCCATTTGCAGACCTTTGATCATTTGTCCGGTTCCTCCAGTCATGTCACTCCAATGCAATTCTATACCACACTGTTCAAACAAATTCTCTTCGATTGCTAATCTCCATGGAAGGTTGAAATGTTCCGGAACTCCCCCTATTTTTAATCCCAACATAAATTAATTTATTTCAACGAATTGCATTTCGTACAATTTTTTATAGTAGCCATCTTTTTTTAACAAGTCAGAATGTGTTCCCATTTCAACTATTTCTCCTTTTTCCAAAACCACAATTTTATTTGCTTTCTGAATGGTTGACAAGCGATGAGCAATAATAATTGATGTCCGTCCTTCAGTTAAAGTACTTGTCGCTGACTGGATTAATTGTTCAGATTCATTGTCAACACTAGAAGTTGCCTCATCCAAAATCAGAATGTGTGGATTATAAATAAATGCTCTGATAAACGCTAATAATTGCCTCTGTCCAACAGAGAGAACTCCACCACGTTCGCCAATTCTATAATCATAGTTCTCAGGAAGATTCATAATAAAATCATGAGCTCCGACAGCTTTTGCTGCCATCATTACATCCTTTCTCGTAATATCGGGGTTTCCAAGGGTAATATTGTTGTGAATACTATCTGAAAAGAGAAATACATCTTGCAATACAATAGCAATATTCTTTCTTAGGTACTCTAAATCTATATCTTTCAGTCGTACTTCACCCAAGCTTATTTCGCCTTCTTGAAAGTCGTAAAATCTTCCAAGTAAATTAACAATGGTTGATTTTCCTGCGCCCGTAGCCCCTACAAAAGCGACTATTTCTCCTGAATTAATGGTAAGATTAATATTTTTTAAAACATATTCTTGTTCCTTGTATGCGAAACTAACATTTTGAAAATAAATTGGGGAATTAAAATCAACGTCAGAAATGTGACCCGGTGTTTGAATGTGTTCTTGTAAATCCAATATTTCAAAAATTCGTTCTGCTCTAACTGTTCCTCTTTGAAGAACATTGAACTTATCAGCGAGTTGACGAATTGGACGATACAACTGATTTATCCACAAAGTAAAGGCTATTATTTGAGCATACATTTGCTTAATTTCAGCTGATGATTTACCTGAAATTTGTAATGCCCCCCAAACTAAAAGAAATGCAATTGATATCGAACTCAGTAACTCAACCACAGGAAAAAAAATGCTATTTGCCCAAACTGCATTGATGTGAGCCTGGCGATGTCCCTTGTTTATTTCCTGAAATTGTTCAAAATCCTTTTCTTGACGATTAAATAATTGCACTAAAGACATTCCAGTTAGGCGTTCTTGAACAAACGTATTCAAACGTGTAACTTCTTGTCTTTCCAACTGAAAAGAATTCCTCATAGCACGAGCAAAGATGCGCGTAGCAATAATCAGTAAGGGTATTGGTATTAATGTCATTAATGAGAGTTCCCAATTCGTATAGAACATAAGAGTTAGTACAAAAACCAATGAAACTAAATCGCCGGCAATTTCCATCAATCCGGAGGAAAACACCTCAGTAATTGCCTCTAAATCTGAAACAACTCTTGTGACTAAAGCTCCAACAGGTGTTTGATCAAAATACCTCATCCGAAAGCTAAGAATATGTTCAAATAGTTTTTTACGAATATCCTTAATGACTGATTGCGCCAATAAATTTGAAAAATAACTCCCTGTTAATTGAATCACTCCTTCAAGAAAAAGAATAAACACAATTATAAGCGTCCAATTAAACAAGGCACTCTGATTTTTTTCTTTGATAATATAGGAATCCACCATATTACCGATTAAAGCTGGTCTAAGCGGGCCAAGCACTGACAATAATAATGTACAAAGAATCGAAATGATTAAAAAAGACTTGTACGGTTTAGCAAACGAAACTAATCTGTAGAAGATTCTGAAATCAATTGCTTTTTTTGTAGGCATAGCGCAAAATTACCGAAAAAGCCCTCATAAGAGGGCTGTAAATTTATTTTTTATCTTATTATTCTATTTACCAAGGACGAATGGACAAATGAATGGTTGAATTTGAATTCATAGTTTGTGTGTTTAAAGTTTAGATTTATATACTGTTTGGTATGGCTTGATGGTTCATAATTCGAATTAATTCTGTTTTCAATAAATTTCCTTGGTGTTTAAAATTGATGTAATAAACCCCATCTTCCAAATCATTGAGATGCATTTGTTGTGTATTTAATATTGGAATTGTAGGCATATAAATTTCCCCTCCTTCAGTCAAAATTTCAATCTCATCAAAATTTTTGTCATTCCAAACTAGGGTAATTGTATTTGATGCGGTGTTTAAAACTTTTACGATAGAAAAAACACCATCGGAATTTGAAATCGTTCGTTGTGCGCTTGTTTGATTAATAACTAATGCATTAAAAAAGAAAATCGCGATTGCTAAGATTGTAGTTTTTGTTTTCATGACCTTTGTATTAATTGTTTTATGAAACAAAGGTGAGCTATTATTTAGGTTACCCAAGTAAATAATCTGAAAACGGTATTAATTTACAGATTCATGTGCAGGAAAGATTACGCATTAACACTTAGTTCGAGGCAAATAACACGTAATTATTTCATTTTTTGAATGATAGAAGTAGTCGAATAACCTTCAACCAAATCAATGGTTTGAACAATTCCACCATATGATTTAACAAAATCAGATCCCACAATAAAAGACTTTACACTCGGATTCATTTCATGTGCGTCATAATCACCTCCCTTAGAAAGAACATCAGGGCGTAAATAATGAATGAGACTTTCAGGCGTAGAATCATTGAAAATTACTACAAGATCTACAAATCCGAGCGCAGCCACAACCAGAGCTCGAGCACTCTCACTATTAATTGGTCTATTATCAGCTTTATTCAAACTACGAACTGAAGCATCTGAGTTTAATCCAACAATTAACTTATTTCCCAACGAAGCTGCCTTTGCCAAATAAGTAACATGTCCTGGATGCAAAATATCAAAACAACCATTCGTAAAAACAACCTTTTGGTTTTTTAATTGATACAATTCCCTTTTCTGAACTGCCAAATCAAGTGACACAATTTTATTTAAAACATAATCTAATCTTTCCATTCAACTCTTTTTTGGAATTAATATCCAACTAATCAATCCAACTATTATCAATAATGCAGTTTGGGAAGCCCAAATGATTAGTCCTAAGGCATTACCTATTGCGAAAGCTTCCTCATTTGGTAATTCTTTTAAGTAGTAAGCAATAACCAATCCTACCAAAAGTGGATAACTCCCTAAACCGCCGTTAGTTAATGAAATACCAACTGATCCGGCTATAAAAGACAATAAAACACATGTTAAAGGTAAATTTTTGGTGCTTTCTAAAGAATAAAATGGAAGCGCAAACATTACTAAAAAACATATCCATATAAAGAGTGAATGCAAAATATATCCTATTGGATTTTGAGTCTTAAAAATGGATAAAGTACTTTGAATTAAACTCATTAAAACAGCAAAAACTTTTTCTTTCAGAGACTTTAAAAAGTAAAGAACAAAAAAAGATATGAGAATAAATGTAACTGCAATCAAAATGATGAGAGAGCTAGTTTCTTCTTTTGGACCAAAATAATTCTCGATAATATCTTTTATTTGAACAAAATCCTCCCTTCCAATAATGAATGTAACTATCGTAATGAACAAAAGAATAATAATATCTACTATTCGTTCGGATATTATTGTTCCAAAACCAGTTGTAAAAGGAACACCCTCAGATCGATTTAACATTACCGCACGCGATGCTTCTCCAGCTCTTGGAATGGTCAAATTAACCAAATATCCAATCATTACAGCATAAAATCGATTCTGAAGAGATGAAAAGTATCCCATGGGTTCTAGAGCATATTTCCACCGGTAAGCACGGGAATAATAAGATGCTATTCCCACTATTAGCGATAACCCAATCCAGAAATAATCTACGTTTTGTATGGTTTGAAGAAAGAGTTTTTTGGACTTGTCCGACATTCCCGCAAAAAAATATACGCACAGATAAAGTCCAAGTCCAATAGGAAAAATGTATTTAATAAAAATTAGAAGTGTTTTACGGAACATTAATCAATTAGATTGGTTTCCTCATCAGGAAACACCATAGATGGTTTAAAAGCTTTTGCCTCCTCCACATTCATGAAACCGTATCCAATAATAATAATTTTATCACCCACAGCGACTCTTCGTGCTGCTGGACCATTTAAACAAATGGTTCCCGAATTGTAATCACCTTTAATTACGTATGTCTCTAATCTCTCACCATTATTAATGTTAACAATCTGAACTCGTTCACCTTCTACGATATTTGAAGCCTCCATTAATCGTTCATCAATTGTAATACTTCCGATATAATTCAATTCTGCCTGGGTAACACGAACGCGATGAATTTTTGATTTTACAACCTGAATAAGCATAGGAGAAATTAAAGGCGCAAAAATAATCAATTCAAATGTAATTTAAAAAGTCAGGAAGAAAGATTCACAAAATGATATGGGAATAAAACAATAAAACCTGAAAAACGCGAAAGAATCTTGTGTAGATGCCATCACACTTTTCAGGTTTCTGCAAGAAAATTGTAAACCAAAAACGATTAACCGTTGTTAATCAAACCAACATTATGACGAACAATTGTATCATAAGGTTGCTTAATTTTTTTTCTTTTTAGAATTATTTTTTTTGATAATCCCTTTCTTAGGAGGTTCTTGATAAGAAAAACGTAATCCTACATTTACTCTTATTTGATCCAAGAAACCAGTTGAAGAAACGGTCATTGCTTTCATAAATTTAACAGGAATATATTTACTGGCATAAACTGAAATACCAATAAACTTATAACCAGCTTTTTCTACTTTCTTTTCTTTTTTATTAAATGTCCCTCCTATTCCGACGTTCATATAGCAATCCAAAGGATTTACGCGCAAATTCAAATCTCCACGGGATAAATTTTGCTGAAAAAAATTGACATTCACTCCAGGCTCCACTAACACATTCATTGTCCTTAAATTATTTTTATCCTTGATTAATTTAATACGTACCGGAAAGGAACCACGAACTGAGTGAAGTTGGATTTTGTTTCCATTGGACATTAGAAGATTGGAATTCGAATATTCAATTGCTGTATACGGGGAAATTCGGTTGCTCGTCAAAAATCTAAATATTTTCAACTTTGGACTAACCATATATCCTGCTTGAAAACCAGAAGAATATTTGAATTGATTCATTTCAGAATAAGGTGGGCCCCAAAAGTAATTTGACAAGGAGAGACCAGAATAAAACTCACGTAATTGAGCATATCCGATACCACTAGAACACAGGATTAAAAATAACAGGAGCTTTTTCATATCATTTAAAATTTGAAATACAATTTGTGAAAACTATATTTGTTTCGTTTGTTACACACTAAAAAATATTTGGAGTTATGAATCAAGCTCCATATTCTAAAAATCTAGTACTAATACTTTTTACCGTTTAGCCGAACCTTTTCATTTCCTTTTTCGTTACTTTTACAAAAATTAAATTATGGAAATTCTAGTTCGCACACACTCTGGTTTGAGATGGATTGTCTTAGGTCTATTGATTTATGCTTTAATTAATGCTTTCACTAAGAAAGATTCGTATGAAAAAAGTGATCGACTTTTAAACATGTTTGCAATGGTTTCATTGCATATTCAATTGGTAATTGGATTAATCTTATATTTTACATCTGAAAAAGCAAAAATGATTGATGGTTGGATGAGCAATGCAATTCACCGCTTTTACGGCATGGAGCATATCTTATTAATGATTATTGCAATTGTAATTGTGACTATCGGACATGGAAAAGCAAAACGTGCAACTGAAAACACGAAAAAACATAAAACCATTGCTTTGTTTTATACGATTGGTTTAATTCTTATTTTAGCTTCAATTCCATGGCCATTCAGAAACTTAGGAGCAGGCTGGTTTTAATTGGGTTTTCGGTCTTTTGCTTATTTTCTTCTTGCGGAGAAAATACAGAACCTGTTGTTGAGTCAAAAAAATCACCTCAAGAAGAAGCTAAGAATCTTTATACGTTAAATTGTGCATCATGCCATGGTATGGATGGTAAACTTGGTGGTTCCGGTTCCAAAGATTTATCAAAATCGACTCTAACAGATGCTGAAATGATATCCATAATAACCAATGGAAAAAATAACATGCCAGCTATGAAAGATGTAATACCTGACGCGTCAAAAATTAAGAACTTAGCTGAATTTGTTAAAACTTTGCGGAAATAAATGAGTGTTGGACATGTTACGGTTGATGCAGTTGAAGAACGATGTGTCTTGGTTGGTGTTATTTCATCAGATATCACTGAAGAAATTGCAATCGATTATATTCATGAATTAGAATTTCTAGCCACAACCGCAGGTGCAATTACAGTTACCCATTTTTTTCAAAAACTTCCTTATCCTAATCCAAAAACCTATGTTGGAACTGGAAAGTTAGATGAAATCAAGCAATTCATTCAAGAAAATGAAATCAATCTAGTCATTTTTGACGATGAACTTTCACCCTCACAATTACGAAATATCGAACGAGAATTACAATGCAAGATTTTAGATCGTACAATATTAATTTTGGATATTTTTGCAAGTCGAGCGCGAACATCGCATGCAAAAACACAAGTTGAACTTGCTCAATTGCAATATATGCTTCCACGATTGACCCGCATGTGGACCCACTTGGAAAGGCAGAAAGGAGGAATTGGAATGCGTGGTCCTGGAGAAACACAAATTGAAACCGACCGTCGAATTATCCAAACCCGTATTGCTTTGTTAAAAGAAAAATTGCGTGAAATCGATAAACAAATGTTCGTGCAAAGAAGCAATCGCGGGCAATTGGTTCGAGTAGCTTTAGTTGGATATACCAACGTCGGTAAGAGCACATTGATGAATCTACTTTCAAAATCAGAAGTTTTTGCCGAGAATAAACTGTTCGCGACGCTTGACACAACGGTTCGAAAAGTAGTAATTAATAATTTGCCATTCCTATTAACCGACACTGTTGGGTTCATTCGAAAATTGCCCCATCAATTGATTGAATCATTCAAATCAACCTTAGACGAGGTACGAGAAGCCGATTTGCTCGTTCACGTATTGGATATTTCCCATACTAATTTCGAAGATCATTACCGTGTGGTAAACGAAACGTTGTTAGAAATAGACAAAGAAGAAAAACCGACGATTCTAGTTTTCAATAAAATTGATGCATACTTGGCTCAAGATCATTCTGAAGATGAAGAAGTTCAATCTTTGGAAACTCTCAAACGCACGTGGATGTCCAAACTAAACAACACAAAATGTATTTTCATTTCTGCCCATACGAAAGAGAACATCGAAGAACTTCGGGAGCAATTGTATTTTGAAGCGAAAGAAATCTTCAAGGTTCGTTATCCCTATAACAACTTTTTGTATTGATAATCGAGGATAAGGTTATTAACCTTCACTTATGTATTTCTTTTATCTAATTCTCTAAATAATCAATTGAGACAAAAGTATCTTTGAAAAAAAAGTATCGTATGTCAGACATCTCTATCTATTTCACTCCATTAGAAAAAAAAGACATTGAATTTTCAGATGACCAGATAGGATCTAAAATTGAAACCTTCGTTTCTGATTTTCCTGAATTAAAAGCCGATGGGCTCGCTTTAATATACGTACCTGAATATCGCGGGGATAAAAAATACTCAGATAAAGATTCTATATCTGATAATTTTAGAAATCACTTTTATTCATTACATGCAAGTGTTGATTGGAAATTCAATCTGTATGATTTAGGAAATATATTACCTGGTAATGATTTAAAAGACACCTACTTTGCTGTTGAACAAGTTGTTTTTCAGCTTGTTAAAAAACGAATCATCCCAATATTCATTGGTGGAAGTCAAGATTTAACTTTTGCCATGTATAAAGGTTATTCTAAATTGGAACAAACCATAAATACCTGCACAGTAGATTATAAACTCGATTTAGGAGAAGTTGAAAAAGAGGTTCATTCGGAAGGATATTTAAGTCATATTTTAATGCAACGGCCTTGTTATCTTTTTAATCATGCAAATATTGGGTTGCAGATTCCTTATGCAGGATCAAATGAATTTGATTTGTTCGAAAAACTATATTTTGACGCTTGTCGCTTGGGGGAATTCAATGCTGACTTCAAAAAAGCAGAGCCTCATTTACGCAATTCAGATTTGCTTTCCATCGATTTCAATAGTATAAAAGCTTCCGAAACTCTTTCAATAAACGGTCAGCCTAATGGATTTTATGCAGAACAGATTTGTCAAATTGCCAAATATGCTGGAATAAGTGATAAACTATCGAGTTTAGGTATTTTTAACTACAACTCGAGAAATGACTCTAATTTAGCCGACCACTTGTTAGCAGAAATTATTTGGTATTTTATGGATGGTTTTGCTCAACGTAAAGCTGATTTTCCGGTTGGTAGTAAATCACAATATACGCGACACATTGTTGCATTAGATGACTTCGAAGAAGAGGTTGTTTTTTATAAAAGCAATAAATCGGATCGTTGGTGGCTCGAAGTTCCTTATCCACCGCAAGAAGGAATGAAATATGAAAGACACCACTTAATCCCTTGCGATTTTGAAGATTATGAGAGAGCAATGAACAATGAACTGCCAGATTTATGGTGGAAAACCTATCAGAAATTAGGTAATTAAACCAATAAGTTACATCCTCTCTGAATACTTCTGTCCATCCTGCCGGAAACAGAAAATTGATCACCGAATTTTCTTCCTAAATCGTCTGTTGCGATAAATGAACAACTGTAGATATTTGCCAAATCGATAACATTGATTGCTCCAATTTTTCCTTCTGCTTCATAGATAAATGGATCATAGACATCACGAATCATTATCTTCATCCAAGGAGGAGTTTGAAAAATACCTTTTTCTAGGCTATAGGCCTGAGAAAGTAATTCAGTCATACCATATTCAGACCCAATGGATGAAACATTCAAACCTTTTTGCAAAATTTCATGCAACTCTTCTTTCACCATTTCCTTTCTTCGACCTTTCATTCCTCCCGTTTCAATGACTAGTGCCTTAGAAAAATCGAAATTCTTATCTGCTAAATCTAACATCGCATATGAAACGCCAATGATAATGCACTTTTTATTACAGTCCAAGGCTTTTTGATACCGTTGGTGAACATCTGAAAAATCTCCTAAAAGAAATCCTGATAATGGATTATTTGCTTGATTAATTAAATAATCAACCATATACACCAAACTTGAATCGCCTTGTTCAAGATAGTTTGGTAATAACGCCAGGATGACTTGTTCTTCAGGATTTCCAATAAATTTTCGATAGGAATATTCGAATGACTTTTGATAAACGGTAATATCTGCTATTATATGTTGACTTCTTTCTGAATCTGTTGTTCCACTACTTTTGAAGATTTTTTCTGCTTTTTCCCCTTTCATCATCACCTCATGAGTTCTAAAAAAAGAAATCGGCAAAAAAGGAATTTCGTCAATACAAGTTGGTTCTGGACGATTCAAAAGGGTAATATAATCTCTGTAAACGGGACAATGTTGACGTTGAAAATTAAAAATCTCCAACGCTTTCGACTCAAACTCTTGTTCATTAGAAATAGAAAAAATCGAATCAATTTCTATCATCCTACAAATTTTCTAAATCTACCGTTCGCATCGCAATAAAGGCTTTCACTACTCTATCTCCAACACCAGGAACCTCCACATGAATCAAATACATTCCGGAAGAAATGGGAATATTTGCATGATTGGTCAAATTCCAATCCTGAAAAGTTAGAGGGCTATCTTTTTTAATTGTCCGAATTAATTTACCGTTTGTACTGTAAATTCGAATGGTACATTGTTCCGGTAAATTAATAATCTTTATCCGAGTATCGAGTTTATTTCGCTCATACTCTGAAAATGCATTGTAGGGATTCGGAACGACATTAATCATTTTTAAAGTTTCCTTTAACTGATCGATATTCGCGATATCTGTTGCTATATCATTCATTGTCCAAGAATACATGGGTTTACCTCCATTTTCTCCTGTTCCTACAAAATTCTTGTATTCTTTATTGATTCGAAGTTTAATCGTTACATCAGTTGACAATAAAGATTGATTTTGACGCAACAATGGATAAGAAACCCAAGATAAACTACCGTACAATTCACGTTTTGCTGTCGTACTATTAGACTCTACTTCTAACCACTTATTTTGCAAGAAATTAGATCCTGCCGTCTCAGCAGCTGAAGGTACGTAGGCAGGGAAATCAAATCCGCTTGA
>Ga0315901_10007945_pt1 | contig 12430 bp, 10 predicted proteins | sample LakEriMetagenome_10_FD_203761 | JGI IMG/M metagenome (GOLD analysis project Ga0315901, IMG submission 203761) | Freshwater fungal communities from buoy surface, Lake Erie, Ohio, United States - Buoy 2 MA116 | ecosystem: Environmental > Aquatic > Freshwater > Lake | place: USA: Lake Erie, Ohio...
CTCCAACCAATGCATACACCCCCGCCTTGGGCCGCAACCCAAGGCGGGGTTTTTTATGCGCTGAGCACGCCGGCGTTTTATTCTGTTTGAGGAACCCGGCTCTGGCGGTCTGACTCAGCACCACGCGGTTGCTGTCGGATCACTGCGATTCGTGGTGTTCTCACTCTGCTGTTTTTGCTTGGGGTGGCTGCCGTGGCATTCCGATGGGGGCTGCCGTCCGTTCCCAGGTTTCCTGCTGGGATATTGGGTTTCAACAGCGGTTCAAGTGCCGGCCAATCCCAGGTTGGGCGGAGATTCACTCCGCGATCCTCACGAATCGGGCTGCTGACATTGCTGGGTTGCTTGGCGGAGGTGTCCGTTCGGTTGGCTGGGCGTGTGGCAGCCGCGGCCTGTTTCGGGTTTCGGATGTGCCGTTATTGGCGGTCTCCCGTTCCTGAGCCCTTGGCCGTGCGGGTCTGTAACGTGCCGAGTTCTGGTTCGGCCGGCGACGCTCTGCCGGGGCCTGGCGGTTCGTACGCTTTTCTGACCTGTCTGTTCGAAATCACGGGTTACGGACCGAGTTGATTGGTGGGCTCGATTTTGGGGAGTGGCCCGGGGCTGTCGGTCTCGCGCGTCAGGTCAGGTGGAGAGGGAAGATTGGATGGGATGGGATTGGATGCTGCCCAGTTTCGATTTGCTTCGCGGGGGACGACACCATTCGCCGGGTTGCGGTGGGGTGGCGAGGTCCCTGGATATTGGCTGACCTGTTTTGAATGCCCCCCAAGCAGCTGCTTCTGTGCCTCGCATCGAGGCTCTGCCCAATGCGAAAAACCCCGCCTGGGGACTGAGCCCAAGGCGGGGTTTCTGAAGCGGCCGTTCAGACGCCGCTGTGTTGTTCCCCGACGTCATCCGCATTCTTTTGTCGCCGGCGGACCGCCCGCACCACGATTGCTCCAGCGACCCCGGTCAGCATCAACACCATGCTTCCCGGTTCCGGAGTACTGTATTCACGGACGATATTCAGGGCGTAGGTTCCCCCCTCCGGGATTAACTGACCTTCGAGGAACGTGGGACCATCGTAAAAATAGGTACGATATCTCGAGACGCCCACGATATAGCTTCCAGGATTGAGTTCCAGATTGCGGATCGCCGAGTTGTACCAGCCGCCAATTAACAATGGCCGGTTATCTCCCGGGTCGTCGCCACGATCATCATTGGACTCCATCAGAAAACCATCGGAGTTCCAGATCCCGATTTGGGTATCAAAATTTGTTCCGATCGGAGTGGAGTCGACATCCAAAGTCACCCATCCCTGTCGTCGGTTCGTGAACTGGTAAAAGTCATACCCTGCTGTCGCTCGCCCATGCTGGAGGATGGTGACGTGTGAAGATCTGGCTGAGTTGGTAATTGTTGGATTTACTCCGAATGTGAAACCGCTATCCACATTCTGCGGGTTTCCGATGTCCCCAGCGCTTTGGGAATCAATCTGCCCGGCATAGACCAATCCGGGGGCCAACAGACACATCCACAGCACTTGGCAGCAGGTCTTCATGATGTTCTTTCCCTGGATTTGAGCCCCAGTCATCGATTTGGCCAGGTACGCAACATGCGCATCTGGAATTCTGGCCAAAAGAATTTGCGGGGCGCTCTGGCGGTTTGTGGCCTGGCCGACAGTTGGCCTTCCACGATCACGTCGGGGTGTCTGACCCACTGCTGCCGGTCTTCGAAAAAAGGATCGTTCCCACAGGCTGGCCGGATTCCGCTGGGCAGAACCGCGTTTCCTGTGGTCTCCTCGAAGGGCTGAGGGGTGGGTTGGTGTCCCCTGCGTACCAGAGTGAGCGTTGAATGCCGCGGAGTGTTACAGAATTATCTCAATTGCTCGCGGGGTATTCGAACAGAACCGATCGGGGGGTTGCTCCGGGGGGGGCTGGTTCCGATTGCCGCAGGAGATTCCCGTTCCGGCAGGGACAAGGCCCCCCCCGAATTTCGTGAGGACCTGGCGTCTCGGCTGCGTTCTGCTGACGGACCGATGCCCCCAGGAGGCTGGTCGCGATGGAACGTGGACTGCGCCCGGTGCGGCCGGAATGTCCAACCCTCGTCAAACTGGAGCCGATTGGGGAGAGTCCTCGTGCGCAGCGGTTTCCCCGCTTGATGTTCTCCCTGTGGTGCGCGACACTGGAGGCAGGGATCGCACCGGATCGTGATTCCAGTCTCCATTCCGCTCAGGAGGAACCAATGCAAATGCGCAGCGCGCGAGTTGGCCAGACGGCTCTGATTCTCTGGCTGGGGCTCTGGGGAGTCGACTCGCTTCAGGCGGGGACCATTCTCTTTAACCAGGCTCCGCAATATCCCGGCCTCTACAATGCCGCCGTCTCTCAGAACCAGGCGTCGGGGGCCCAGTATCAGACCTACGATAATTTCTCCCTCGCCGGGGGCGGCACCGTCAGCCAACTCACCTGGCAGGGGTTCTACTGGAATCGCCTGAATCACTACGCCAATCCCCCCGCCCCGAATACCACCAGCTTTCAGGTGGGGTTCTTTCAGAACAACCTGGGGCTGCCCGGCACACTCGTCGCGGGGCCCATCCTGCTGACCAGTGTGAAGTCGACCATCGTGGGGAATTCGACCTTCAATGGCGATCCGGTCCAGATCCGCAACTACAGTGCCAACCTGCAGTCGAGCTTCAGCGCCTCTCCTGGGACCACCTACTGGCTCTCGATTGTCTCGTTTGCCTCCGGGGCTCCGCCCGAATGGCTGTGGACCTCGGGTCAGGGGGGAGACAACTACTCCGCGCAGGAACAATACGGGGTCAGCCTGACCCAGATTCCGCGCGATCGTGCGTTTGCCCTGTACAGTGCGAATCTGGGAGAGCCGGCACCGCCGTTGATCCCCGAGCCGGGCACCTGCGTCCTGGCGGGGTTGGGGCTCGTGAGCTGGCTCTCTGCCCGGGCCCTGCGCCGGGCGGGTTGAGATCAGGAGGAGGCCCGCACTCCGGGCCGGTCGGCTCGCGTGATCAAAAAACAAGACCGACGTCCGGCAGGACGTCGGTCTTGTTGAGTGTCCGTCGGCAGGGGGACAATTGAGCCCACCGCAGGCCGTCGCCCCAGTGTCTCAAAACTCTCCGGGCACATCCCGTCCTGCGCGGGTTGCGAGGGAGAGATAGGTGGCGTGGTTGATATTGGCGCTGATGAACCGCACGCTGCCGTCTCCGAGGAGGAAATTCGCTCCCCCCACGTGGTTGCTGCCGAAATCGTCGAAGTGGTTGTCGGGATGGTTGGGAGTGTGGTCGGTCGAGCCCAGGATCCGTTGGGCGGCCTCTTCCCCCTCGGGAATGTGGCCCGCCCATGTCGAGAACCACCCGAGGTTTTCGACCGTACGGCGCTCTCCCGCCATGAAGGTCTGAGTCAGCCCATCCAGCACATCCCCCAGCCGCATGGAACTGTTGTGAAACAACACACCATTGCCCTGGCAGGTCACTCCGGGGGGGAGTTCTTCACATTCGTGCATCTCGGTCGTCCCGAAATTGCCGATGTAGTTACCGGTCGCCAATTCCGCCAGCGGTGACTCATCCTCGTGGGAGAGAATGGTGAACTTCTGTCCGCCGCTGTCGGAGGGACAACGGAAGACCGCCAGAGGGGTACCGCGGATCTCCAGATTCTGGGGCTCGAGGACCGATTGGCTGAAGTTGATCCGGCTGTAAAGCGGAGACTGGTCGAGTTGGGGGAGCACTTTCGCACCCCACCCCCACCCGTTTAACCCATGGACCGCGGCCGTCATCAATTGGGGATCGACTCCGACCCATGCCGGGGGAAGCATGTTGTGGGTATCGTGGTAATTGTGCAGGGCCAGTCCCAACTGCTTGAGATTGTTTTTGCACTGCGTTCGGCGGGCCGCCTCACGGGCCTGTTGCACGGCCGGCAGCAGCAAGGCCACCAGAATGCCAATGATCGCAATCACCACCAACAATTCAATCAGGGTAAAACCCCGACGCATCCGACGCTGTCTCATGTGAAATCCCCCACGGTTCCATCTGCTGACCACTGCCAACTCCACTGGTCACCCCCACCGGCACGCTTTGACATCGACGCGACACGTGCCGCACGTGCTGGGTTGCAATTCGAGTCAAATCGCGTGTGAACGACTTATGCAACTCGACTGCAACTATGATCCTATCCATGTCACGACTCGAAGGCAAATGGAATCGGGCTGAATGCGGCCGGGAGATTGGGGAGGGGCTGTGTCGCCCCCCCTCCCTCAAGAAACGGCCAGTCCCGCCCCGCGCCCACACACCGGGGGCCGGTCGGGGAGGTGGTCGCCTCGGGGCGGCGTCGGTAGACTCGGGTTTGATTCTCAGGTTTTCTCCCGGTTGTCGCCCCGTGTCCGTCCCGCAGCCCCCCCTTGACCGCCACCGGTTCCTGAGGATGGCCATTCCGTTTGAAGCGGGGTTGGTCCCGGTTGCCGTGCTGTGGGCCTGGTTCTGGGGGCTTTCCCTGGCCGACTGGCTGCGACAGCCCGGACGGGGGCTGCTCTGGGGCATTGTCGCCACGGTCCCCCCGCTGATCTGCCTCGTGATCGTGCGGGCGATCCCCTGGAAGCCGCTCCGGCGGGTGGGGGAGTTCCTGAACGGGGTGTTGGGGCCGGCACTCGCCCAGTGCACCCTGTTCGAACTGGCTGTCGTGGCCCTGTTGGCGGGACTGGGCGAGGAATTGCTGTTCCGGGGAGCCTTGCAGCCGGTCCTCGGGCTGCCGCTCGCCAGCGTCCTGTTCGCCCTGGCCCATTTCATTACTCCCACCTACGCGCTGCTGACCGGGCTGATGGGGCTCTATCTGGGCTGGCTGGCCGAGGCGTCGGGGACCCTGTGGACCCCCATCGCGACCCACGCCCTGTACGATTTCATTGCGTTTCTGGTGGTGATTCGCGATGTGCGGCGGTCGACTGCCGACCGGCTGGAGCCATTTCCCCCCGGGACACCCCCGACGGCGTGATCGGGACGTGTGTCACTCGCTCGCCGCTGGACCGCCTGGCTGCGACCCGGCCCCCACCCGGGAATCACCCGGCTTTGGAAGGCGCGGGGCCCGCTTCGGAGGCACCGGCTCCGGGGCTGCCAGCGCCCGGATTGCCCGAGGCGGGGGGGGCGGCGGCCTCGGCCTGCCGCTGGTGGTAGACGGCCCGCTGCTCGTCCTGCTTCGCGGTGTAGTAGTCGGCCAGGCTGCGGTGCGCCTCGGTATTTTGTGGATCCAATTCCAGCACATTCCGCAGCCACGACGCTCCGTCGTCGGGTGAATCGTATTTCAGCAGGGTCTGGCCAATCTCCAGCCGCGAGGGGATGTCATTCGGGTCTTCCTTCGCCTGGTCCATCAGGTTGCGGGCCCGGCCCAGTGCCGCCTGGGCCCGTCCCACGAACTCCAGATGTTCGCCCGCCTCGTCGCCGCGTCCCGACTGCTGCAGCGCCGTCGCGTACAGAAACCGCAGCCGATACTCCTTGGGCCGTTCCCGGACCAGCGGTTCCAGCCAATCGATGGCCGCGGCGGGCTGCTGATCTTTGAGCTCGATCTGCGCCATCATCATGCGGGGGGCGTACCCCTGGGGATCTTTCTGCAACACCTGTTCGAGCTGCTGCCGGGCCGCCGCCACATCTCCCTTTTCGAGCAGGCAGTGCCCCAGTGCCGTGGCCATGTCGGTGTCGTTCGGATTGCGCCGCAGCAGCTCCCGCACATGCCGTTCGGCCTCGTCGTACTGTTCCTCATCGACCAGCGCCTCGGCCAGATAGCGGCGAATGTCGTCCCGTCGGGGGGCCAATTCCAGGGCTCGGCGAAAGGCGTCGACCGCCTTTTTGTCGCTTCCCGCGTGCGCCTCGTACAATCCCAGACTGAAATACGGTTGAGGATCGCGCGGATAGTCCTGCTGCCAGACTTCCGCCAGGCGCAGCCCCTCGGCGAAGTTGTAATTCGCGAAGAATCCACTGACGTAGGCTTCGCAGATCTCGGCTCCGTCGGTCTCGGAGAACTCGGTCAACAGCCGGGGGAGTTGCGGAGCGGCTTCTTTCATCCGCCCGTTTTGCGCCAACAGCAGCAGTTCCTCCAGCTCGATTCGCCGGGGCTGATAACCCAGCACCCGCGCCCGCGCCATCCACTGCTGCAGCTCTTCGAATTGACCCAGATGCCGGTAGGTCCGCGACATCAGAAACGCCGTTTCTCCCCGGGTTGAATCGAGCTGCTCGGCCCGCTGCAACGCGGCCAGCGCCTGCGGATAGTCGCGATCCTCCAGCGCCTGGCGGGCGGCCGCGAGGGTGCGGGACAGACGAATCTGCGGCCAGGCCCAGACCCCGGCCCCCACCACAGCCAGCAGCAGGCCGATCTTCAGTCGACGTGAATTCGCAGTCGCAGTCATTGTGTGTTCCGTGGGGCCCGTCACGTCCCTTTCCCAGGACGGACTGCGACCTGTCTCCTATGGTAGATCAGTCCCCCCCGAGGCCACGAGGCAGCCGGCGGGTTTCTGCAAAGGCCATCGCCCCCCCTGCGCACCCGCGGCGTCTTTCCGTAGAATTCGTGACTGATCGCAAGTTCCCACCCTTTGACCAGAACTCCCCCCCAACCCCGTGAATTCTTCCTCGTTTTCCGCCGAGCGTTCTCCCATCGGCCCGGCACCGAAGGCTCCTGTGGGGCGCCACAAGGGGTGGTGGCTCGCCGGGCTGGCTGCCGGATTGCTGGGGCTGGGGCTCGTGGGGACTGGCGGGTGGAAAGAATCTCCGGCACCGGAACGGCAAGTGGCCGCGGGACTCGAGCAATTGGCGGCGGGGGTGCTTGACGAGGCCCAGTTGCGGCCGCTGGTCGAGCTGGCCCGCCTGAATCCGCGGGTCCGCGGCTTGGGACCGTTGTTTGAGGGGGCCCTGGCCACGGCCCAGGGGCGCACTGACGAAGCCCTGCAATGCCTCTCCACATTTCAGCCGGGTGAAGTGAGCCGGGTCCCTTTGCTGATGACCCTGGCGCAGACCCTGGAAGCCGCCGGGAAGGGGGCCGATGCCGCACAGGTGTACCAGGAACTGCTGAAGCACGATGAGCGGTCGCTGAAGGCCCGGTATGCCCTCGCGCAGTACTGGTACCAGCGCGGTGCCATCACCCGCGCGATGAATGAGTTGGAGCAGATCACCCGGCTTGATTCGCAGCAGGTCCGCGCCTGGACCGAACTGGGACAGCATTCCTTTGACTTTGGGCTGATTCCCCAGGCCGAGCGGTTCCTGCGGAACGCCCTCGACTGCGAACCGGAGGCCGAGATCCGCAAACAGATTTGCCTCGATCTGGGGCAGTGTCTGTTCCAGCAGCACGATTTCGAAGGGGCTCTCGAATTATTCGATCAGGCCGAGCCCGGGCCGGTCACCGCCGCCTGGCGGGCGGAAGTGCTGGCCGCCCTGGGGCGAGAGGACGAATCGCGCGCGGCACTGGCTGAGGCGCAACGCTTGGGCCCGACCGACAGGACGGTGCGGTTGGCGACGGCCCGTTTGTCGCTGCAGTGGTCCGAGCCGCGCGGGGCCCTGGCCGCCATGCAGGCGGGGGTGTCCGAGAATCCTCGCGATCGGGACTTCCAGTTTCAGTTGTCGCAGGCCTGGTCGGCCCTGGGTGAGACCGCCGAGGCCGATGCCGCCCGGGAACGGTTCGCCGAGCTCGACCAACTGGCCGATCGCTACAGCGAACTCAACACCCAGGCGGGCGACCGTCCCGACGACATTCCGCTGCGGTTGGAGTTGGCCGAACTGGCCGAGAAACTGGGCCGAATTCCGCAGGCCGCCAGTTGGCGCCGGGCCGCCCGCCTGATCGAACAGCAGCAGCCCGTTCCCGCCCCGCGCTGACGGTCATTGCGCCCCAGGGAGTGTCCGCCGCGGAGATTGAGTGAAGCCGACTCAGCCAGCCTGGGCCTGCTGCAGGTCGGCACACAGTGCTTGCCGCCGGTTTTCAAAATCCTCATCAGGAAGTGCCGGGCGGAGATCGGTCGTTGGCAAGGGGGTTGGCAGGTCGACCCAGGACCGGCAACCGGCCATCGCGGTCGTCTCGGGAACGATCCACGCCGTGGGGCGCACCCAGACCCGCACCACCAAAGCAAACAAGCCGGGTTCGCGGTATTCAAACCGGATGCGCACCGTCTCGGCTGACCAGCCGTGCCAGGCCGCGAGGCGTTCGAGCCCGGTCCAGTGGGGTAACGCGACCACGTCGGTGACCTCGACCAGGGACCGCAGCCAGAGTTCTCCGGCCGGGGGAACCAGGGCCCGGGCGGGTGCGAGCCACGGCGCGGCGGCCGGGCTGAGATGGGCGGCCTCTTCGTGGAACCGGGTGGGATACAGCCAGAATCGGCGATGGGCGACGCGAAAACCGGCGGCTCCCTCATGCAGGCCCCCCTTGCGGAGGATCAGGATCTGTTCCCCGGCCTCCAGTGCCAGGCAGACCGCCGCCCATTCCTTGAACGCCACGCCGCACGGGGTGGGGTCTGTTTCCGGCCCGTCGCCCATCGGAAAATTCCGCGCGGTGCCCGTCATGGAGTGGCGGCTTCGGGCAGGAACCAGAACAGCCGGCGGCGGGTGGCGGCATCGAGCGGGGCGGCGTATTCGCTGATTTCAAACGCTTCGGCCAACTCAGCCGCCGTTCCTTGCCGGGGACCATAGGTGGCGATCAGTTCGGCACGAAACCGATCGGCGTACGTCCGCAGGGAGCCGCGCAACTGGCCCGACAGCCAGGCGAGTCGGTCCGCCTCACCGGTCGGCACCGCGTCGAGTTGCTGTTGATTGAAGGGAAGCCAGTCGAAGAATTGCGAGGCGTGGCAGGCACACAGCCGGGTGATGGCGGAGAGGTCATCGGTAATGTCGAGAACGACATCGGCCCGCATGGGGGTGGGGCGGGTGAACCGGTCATTCATGGTGGCGACGACGGGGTCCCGGCGGAGGATGGGGGCGTCGGGGCAGATCGACGGCACCGTCACGAGGTACGAGGCATCCTGCACCGCCTGACCGATCGCCCTGTGATCGGGATGGTAATCGCACGTGCGATGGGTGAGCACGAGATCGGGTCGGAAGGTGCGGATCTCGCGAATGACCCGCTCGCGCAATTCGAGCGAGGGTTCGAGGCGACCATCGGGGAAGGGCCACAACTCCGCGGTGGCGCCGACCAGTTGGGCGGCCGCCCGGGCCTCGCGGGACCGAATCTCGGTCAGTGGCGGCCCCGACAGGGTTTGATGTCCCGCCACGCCATCGGTGGCGGAGACCAGCTTCACCACGTGCCCCGCCCGGGTGTAGTGCAGAATCAATCCCCCGGCATGAAACTCGGCATCATCGGGATGCGCTCCGAGAATCAGGAGGCGCAGGGGGAGGGGGGACATCGCGGCACCAGAGGGCGGGGTACAGGACGAATCGTCAGACTGCGATCCTCCACCATGTCACCTGCCAACGCAAGCGGGGTGCGGCGGGCGATTGAGTTTGGTCAGACCCCGCACAGAGGAGGGGGTGGGACAGTCGCCTGTACGGCGCGCGCGATCACTCCGCGGCAGCGACAGCGGGTGTCGTTGGCGCGGAGTGACAGGACCGGGTTCTCTGAAGCCCGCTCTGTGAACCAGACCAGCACCTCAGTCCCCGCAGGGACCTCGTGATCTGAGGTTCAGAGACGCGAGATCACAGGCCGGGGTTACAGACTGGCGATGCGATTGACGGGGTCCGAATCGTTGGCCAATTCGTCGACCTCCATCCGGTATTGCATCAGATAGGCGTCTTCCGCCGAATCGTGGTAGTGATTGCGGAGCACCTGGACCGCCCGGAAGCCCTGTGTCTGAAAGAACAGTTGGGCGGGCAGATTGGTCTCGCGCACTTCGAGCACGATTTCATGACGGCGTTGCTGAGACAGCTTGTTGATCAGCTTCTCGACCATCTGGGCACCAATTCCCAGACGGCGGCGCCCCGGCTCGACCGCGAAGTTCAGAATGTGCAACCGGGTCTTGTGCAGTTCATAAATCATGAACCCGCAGACCCGTCCTTCGTGCTCAGCCACCATGCCGATGCAGTTGCGCTGACGCAGACACGACAGAAAATCTTCTTCGGTCCAGTTGAACTCGAAGCTGTCCCGCTCGATGTCGAGCACCTCCGCCATGTCACGACGGATCATCCAGCGAATTTGAACAGACAGCGTCGGCTTGTGCGGCGCTCTCTGCTGTTGTGACTGACCGGAGCTCACTTGGCCTCCTTGCCGACGGTTGCGGGACCCACAGATTCGTTCAACGAATCCATCGCACGCACCTGTCCTGCCGATCGTGGTGAAAAGACGGACTGTGGCGACTGTAACGCCTCGGCGAACACTAACAAATCGTTCGCCGAGACGGAAGTCCTCTTTCCAGTGAGCCGCGAACCCCCCGCGACAGCGGTTTTTTGGCTGCAATTCGCCCTTCGCCGATACCAACTCAGGAAAAACTGCGGACATCAAGCGAGAGCAGGGGGACCGATTTCCCGGCGTGATCCTCCGGTTGGCGGGTCCGTTGCCCGGCCAGTCAGCCGGTTGTCGCGTCCACACCCCGTGAGGGCTTACAGTCGGCCGCGCGTTCGGGCGGGAAACGGGAGGGGCGCGGGCTCGCTGGGCAACCGGTGGGTTTCGGACTCACGCGGGGCGCGGGGGAGACGTGGCTGGGGTGGGGAGTCTGCATCGGCCGATGTCGCGTGCCCGCGTGTCGCCGCCGCGCTGGTTGCCGGAAGAGGGGGAGGTTGTCGCATCCCCCCCGGGTTCCGTGTCGTGTCCCGGATTCCGGCGGAGGGACCGCGCGAGCTGACCGGACGAGCGACCGACTGCGGGGCCGATTGGGATACCGGCGGGTCCAGTCGCTCTTCGACGGACGGTTCGCCCCCGGAGCGGAACAGTACAAACGGGGAAATCGCCTCCGCCAGTTCGACCCTCGAGTGGAACGCGCGGAAATCGTGAGCCCGTCCCGCGAAGGGACTCGCATCGAGGACCGAGATCTTGCCGATCTGGTCACTCATCCGGATCGTGTCGCTTTCCTGGAATCCCCCCCGTCCCAGCGCCTGGCGGTTCCCCATGAGGTCTTTGAGGGGGTAGGCGTTCAGCCAACTGTCGCGCTCATTCTGCATCACGAGCATTCGCTCGGTCATTGGCATGGCCGCACCGTAGCGTTCGCCGGGATTCAGCCAGTCGTGGTCGACCGCCGCGGCCAGCAGCACGGCATTCAGCCGCCGGGGAACCCCCAGGCCCGGAGCGAGCCGCGAGCCATCTTCGAGCGCCCCGCCCCCCAGGGCATGCAGAGCGGCGACCGAGCAGCGGGCCCCATGGCTGTGTCCGACGAGGCAGACGGGCTGGTCGGGTGGGAATTGACTGATCAGGTTGGCGAGGTACAGCGAGTGTCGCGAGGCCCGGCGTCCCATCGCCACCAGTTCGAGGGGAAACACCAGAAACGCATAGCCGTCGGCCGGCCACGTGAAATAGACAAACTGCACCTCCTGCCCCTGTGACGCCTGCTGAATCCACCGCAGCGAATGGACGCTCTCGCTGAGCACATCGGACCAGTAGTTGTAACTACCATGGATCGTGATGCAGGTGGGGCGGTCAGTCCGCAGGGTCTGCAGAAAAACCTCCCGCGGAAAGGCCTGCATGCTGTGTGGGGTTCGGTAGAGATAGACCAGGCTGCGGCTGGCATCGATGTCGGTGGGGGGCAGGGAGGCCTGCCGGCTGGAGACAATCCAATAGCCTCCCGGAACCTCGCTGAAGACCGGTCCACCGGGAGGAGCCCCATCGCGTATGGTCGGCGGGGTCTGGGGAGGGAGGAACTCGGTCTCGTCGGCTGGGGGGGAGCCCAGTTCTGAGGTCGACTGAACCGCGCGGGCATTGGGGGGGGCGTGATCGCGCCCGTTGTCACGCACCGTGTTGAGCGATTGGGAAGAGGATGACCGCCGGGGGTTGGAGGGATGACCGGCGGGACGCTGGACGACCAGTTCGGCGGTCGGCGGCGGGAACATGGCCGATCGGGTCCCGCCGAACTGGGCACAGCCCGGGAGTGCCAGCAGACAGACTGCCCACAGCAGTGTGTCGAGCAGCCGATGCACGCGGTTGCGACCGCAGCGCTCTCGTTCCGGGATCACTCGACCGAACATGGAGACCAATCAAGCCAGGACAGAGACCAACCCGGTGAGAGACTAGCCCGTGGTTGGTCAGCGGCTGGAAAAAACCATGTTGGTGGGAGGTCACATGCCGGGAAACCGGGGTGATTGTCCCCAGACGCCCAATTGGGCAAACATTACGGGGTCGGACCGTGCGGGGGGGACGAGGCGGATTTTCCGCGGTGACTGCGGCGGCGGTTTCCAGAGGCAGATTCCAGCAACGGGGTGCGGAGCAGAAGAATGATGGGGTGCGGAGCAGAAGAATGATGGGGTGCGGAGCAGAAGAATGATGGGGTGCGGAGCAGAAGAATGATGGGG
>Ga0315901_10007949_pt1 | contig 12427 bp, 13 predicted proteins | sample LakEriMetagenome_10_FD_203761 | JGI IMG/M metagenome (GOLD analysis project Ga0315901, IMG submission 203761) | Freshwater fungal communities from buoy surface, Lake Erie, Ohio, United States - Buoy 2 MA116 | ecosystem: Environmental > Aquatic > Freshwater > Lake | place: USA: Lake Erie, Ohio...
TCGTCGCGATGTTCCCGCATCTCGTCACGCTCGCCGTGCTCGTCGTGTTGTCGACACCGCGGGCGAGGCGTCTGCTCGGTGCACCGAAGATGCTCGGTCAGCCGTTCGTGCGCGACGAGCGCTGAACCGCGCCTCGTAGCCTTTCAGCGTGCGCGTCAATCGCTTCTCGTCGAACGACGACATCCTCACGGTCTTGCACGAAGTGGCCGATGCCGTGCACGAGGTTCTCGCAGCGAACGACGATTGGGGCCTGTCAGGCCGTCGCGCCACCCAGTATTCGATCGACGTGAAGGTCGATGAAGCGGCACTGTCCGTCTTGCACGGTGCGGGATGTGCGGTGCTCTCCGAGGAGAGCGAACGTACGGGGGAGTGGGGCCCGGATGACCTGCTCGTCGTCATGGATCCGCTCGACGGATCATCGAACGCCAGTCGCCGCGTGCCGTGGTACGCGACGGCACTCGCCGCCATAGATCACGACGGGCAGCGCGCATCGCTCGTCGTCAACCAGTCGACGGGAACCGATCGTTGGTGGGCCGTCACCGGCGGTGGTGCGTACCGAAACGGCACGCTGCTTTCGCCGCGTCACGCTCATTCCTTGAACGAGTCGGTCATCGGGGTGTCGGGCACGCCGCTGTTCCACCCGGGTTGGGCGCAGTTCCGCGCCATGGGTGCGGCGGCGCTCGATTTGTGTCTCGTGGCCCAGGGCGCTCTCGACGGTTGGATCGACTACAACTCGCACGGCGTGTGGGACTATCTCGCGAGCACACACATCTGCTCGGAGGCGGGAGTGCACGTCACCGAGTGGCAGGGTCGATCGCTCGTCGCCACGAATCATTCCGATCGGCGCACACCCATCGTTGCCTCGACGCCGCAAATCCTGCGTCAACTCGTCGACGTCCGCGACCGCCACGAAGACGAGCGCACACGGAGCATGTCGTGAACCTGGACGGAGCGGTTGCCGTCGTTGCCGGTGCGACGGGCGGTCTCGGACGCGCGATCACCCTCGAATTGCAGACGGCGAGAGCGGAGGTGCGGGTGCTCGTGCGCGACGCACGCAAACTCGATCCGCAACTCGCCGGGTGCCGTGCTGCCGAGTGCGACATCACGGACATGCGGGCGATGCGGTCTGCATTGCGGTCGCTGGTGGCGGAGGGGGAGAAGCTCTCGGTGGTCGTCAATGCGACCGGAGTCGTCGCTTTCGGACCTCTCGAGGAAACGACCGACGAAACCATCGAGTGGCTGGCAATGGTGAACTACACCGCTGCCGTGCAGCTCATCCGTGAATCGATCCCGCTCATGGCGTCGCCGAGCGCGATCGTGTCGATCTCCGGCGTCGTCGCCGAATCACCGGTGGCGAACATGACGGCGTATTCGGCATCAAAAGCAGCGCTGCACGCCGCCACCGTTGCGATTGGTCGTGAAGTGCGCCGCCGCGGGATATCTCTCATTGATGCACGGCCGCCGCATACGGAAACGGGCTTGGCGAACCATCCGATCGCAGGAACTGCACCGAAATTCCCGCCGGGCTTGACCCCCGAATTCGTCGCCCAACGCATCGTTCGTGCACTTGCGCAAGATGAGCGCGATGTGCCCTCGTCTGCATTCAGCGCCTGAGAGATGCGGACGTGTTTCGGCCGCACGTCAACACAGTCCAGAACGCCGAAATGAAGGACTTTCAGTCGTTTTCTGGACTATAGTTCCTTAAGTGAAAACCCTTCGTTTGCTGCGCGTCGCCGGCCAGTTGCTCACAATCATTGGCCTCGCCGGTGTCGCGGTCGTGGCCCCCAACCCGATTTCCTCCGAACCTACCGTTCAGGCTGCCAAGCGTGAAAAGGTTGAGTTATGTCATAGAACTTCCGCGAAGAAGAACCCTTATCGGCGAATTCGTGTTGCAGCCAACTCAATTGGAAACTCGGGAGGAGCGGGTACCGGGCACTTTCGTCATGGCGACGATGGTGATGTTTTTGACGTCTCGGACATGAATGCAGTCGCGAATACAGACGGCTCAGGTTGGGGAGACATTTTCTTCTCACTTCGTGGGGCAACCGAGAAGAAGATGAATTGGACCACAGCCGGGAAAGCTATTTTTGGCATCAATGCCAGTGGCGTTCGAGTGACGCCGGCATCGTTTGATAGTGATGGCAACGGTACTGCAGATAAACAGGCCTGTCGTGCGATGTCGCCTCTGGAGTTCATCCAGTCGGAGACCGAGTTGGTCGCTGATGGTGGTCCCGGTAAGTCTCTATCCAGCGTAATTAGCGACCTTGATGATCAAGGGGCCGATGAGGACAAGTCAATTCTGTCGAACCTGGGTCAAAGTTCGTGGGCGAATTGGTTCAGTTCGATTGGGAGCCCAGCTTCATTGTCCACTGCGAACCAGAATGCTCTGACAACAGCGCAGAATACCTCCCCGGCCGCGACAACTTCGGCCGCGACCTCGGTTGGAAATACAAGTGCAGTGTTGAATGGCTCACTTGCTCAGAACAGCTTCGGTACTGGCCTAACCATTTATTTTGAATGGGATGATGCTTCAGATCTCGCAGATGCCGATCCGGTCACTTCCGTCGGAACAACGACTGGCGGTAGTTCGTCAACTACGACGGTTAGTCAAACTCTCACGGGATTGACTGCGAACACCACTTATTACTTTCGAATCTTGGGCACGAATGCGGATGGTTCAATTGAGGTTCGTGGCGACACGCTGTCTTTCACTACCACGAACTTGTCACCCCGCACATATTCGCTGTCGAGTTTGGGCGGCCCGTATGCATTTGACGTGGTGACCAAGCCCACTGCAGTCGGAACGGCAGACAACGGCGCAGGAACGAAGTCGTATACCAGCAGTACAACAGCAGTGTGTACAGTCGATTCCAGCACGGGTGCGATCACCTTTGTCGACGCGGGAACGTGCACCATTGGTTCGTCGATTGCATCTGACGGCATCTATGAGGCGAAATCGGCATCAGATGAGTCGTTCACGATTACGGCACTTGCCCGAACGCTTAATTTGAACACGTATGCCGCTTCGTACCTGGACACGGACTCAATCCCCAATGCACTGGCCTCGCCGACGGCCGGCGCCGGAGCCGTTACCTACTCGAGCTCGACGACCGGTGTGTGCACCGTGAATTCTTCAACTGGTGTCATCACAGTTGTGACGGCGGGAACATGCACCATTTCCGCACAAATAGCCCAGAACGCCGGCTATGCGGCTGCAACTGCTTCAAGCTCACGGAGCTTCACCATCACGTCCACCGGTGGCGGTGGCGGTGGCGGTGGCGGTGGCGGTGGCGGTGGCGGAGGTCCGACGACGACGGCAGCACCGGCAACGACCGCCGCAGTGACGACAACTACTCGCGCTGCACGACGAATCACCATTTGTCATGCCACGGGTAGTGCAACGAATCCCTACGTCCAAATCACCGTTGACGCTGAAGGCTTGAATGGCCACGGTGACCACCCCGGTGACATCATTCCCGCTCCTGCCGGTGGTTGCAGCGGCCGAGCACTTGCTCGTGCGACGACGACAACGACCACGCGTGTACCGCGTCGAATCACGATCTGCCACGCAACGGGAAGTGCAACGAATCCGTACGTACAGATCACGGTCGACCTTGAGGGCCTGAACGGCCACGGTGACCACCCCGGTGACATCATCCCCGCCCCGGCAGAGGGTTGTGGTTCTCGCGCGATTCAGCGCGCGCAGAACACGACGACAACCGAGCGACGCCGCGTGACCATCTGTCACGCAACCGGTAGCGCAACGAACCCGTACGTGGAAATCACCGTCGATGAAAACGGCCTCAACGGTCACGGATTCCACGAAGGAGACATCATTCCGGCCCCTGCTGGCGGCTGTGACGGTCCGGCGATCCAACGTGCGCGACTCACACCTACGACTGCTCCGCGACGAATCACCATTTGTCACGCCACGAGCAGTGCGACGAATCCGTACGTTGAGATCACCGTCGATGCGAATTCGCTGAACGGTCACGGTGACCACGACGGCGACATCATTCCCGCACCGGCGGAAGGCTGCGGTAATCGTGCAGTGAACCGCGTACTTGCAACAACCACGACGGCCCCTGCTGGTTCGCTTCGCAACGTACAGCAGAACGTGAACAACTAGCGCAACGGTGGACCGAACAACGACATTCGTAACAACATTCAGGTCAACGGTTCGCGTAACAACGGCAACAACGGTGGATCACTGGTCATCGGCCCGACCCCGAACGGTCCGGCAGTGCAGTTGCTTGACGCGCGAACGCGTACGCCTGGTGTTCGAGTTCGCGTCCGCGAGTCGGGATCGAACTACAACCAAACCGACACCTGGGAGAAGGAAGGTTTTGGCTCGCTGTGCTGGAAACTCGAGCCATTCGGTGATGGCGACTACACCTACACCCTTCCGAACCCGAGCAATCCGCCCGATCCCGAACTTGCCGGTGCCCCGTACACGGCCGTGATTGTGAAGGCCGGTTCGGTCGTCGAATCCGACCCCGCGTACCAGGCGAACACCGTGTTCATGAGTCCGGCTGCGGGCTCGACGGTGTTCGCCGACGTCAACAAGAACGGCATCTCCGACCCGGGTGGTCAGGGTGGCGGTCTACTTGGCGACAAGTCGATCAGCCACATCATCTTGTGTGTCGGCGATTCTGAATTCCCCGAAATTGCCGTGACGACGGTTGCTCCAACGGTTGCGCCGACAACCACGCAGCCGGGGGCGACAACGACGATTAACCCCGCGGGGCCGACGACCACATTCGTGCCGCGCACGACAATCGTCGACGCAACGTCCACCACAGTTGCCGGACAAGCCGTGACGACGACGATTGCGGGTCAATCGACGACGACGCAGCCAGGTGCCACGACCACAGCGCCGGGGGCCACAACGACCGTTGCCGGTCAGACGACGACAACTCTTGCCGGTGCCACGACCACAGCGCCGGGGGCCACAACGACCGTTGCCGGTCAGACGACGACAACTCTTGCCGGTGCCACGACCACAACGCCGGGGGCAACAACGACCGTTGCCGGTCAGACGACGACAACTCTTGCCGGTGCCACGACCACAACGCCGGGTGCGACGACGACCGTGACGGGTACAACCGTTACGGGCGCGCCGACGACATCAGTGGCCGGACAGACCACAGTTCCGGGTGCGACGACGACGTCGGTTCCTGGATCAACGGACACTCCGCCGATCATCATCGAACTCGAGATCGAGCCGGGAACTCCCGTGCCACCGGTGGTTCCCGTTGAGCTCGTCGTGGGTACCGGCACCGATACGGAACGAGTCACTGTGTACGTGAACACGCTGGTGTTCGACGTTGCTCCGCTCGATGACGTGGCGACTCTCGATCAGTTGCCGGCTACCGGTGTCGGTCGATTCTCCGGCTACGACCGCTTCGGCTGGGTGCTGTTGATGCTCGGTTTGATGATGATCACGAGCTCGTCGGTACTGCAACGGCGTCAGCGACGACGATAAGTCGGTACTCGGTCGAATACTCCGGGTGACACGTCACCAGGAACAACTGTGACGGCGCCTGCGAGGCGCTGAGCTCGGCGATGGCCGTACTCGGCGCCTCGATGCGCACGTCGGTGACGAGGTACTCGATTTCGCGTCCGTCACGAAGCGTGACGAAGATCGAGTCATCGCGGGTCAACTCATCGAGTTCGCGAAACGGAGCACCGAAACCCGTTCGGTGGCCAACGACGATCGTCGTGCCGAAATCCCCGAAGGGTGCCGTGAGGGGCATGTAGCCGACGCCGACGGCGAGGTCGTCGTACGTGCGGTAGGTGAGTGCTGCAACTGCAAGATCAATGTCCGGGATGCGCATGAGTGCAACCGCGTCGTCGCGTCGGGCAACATCGTCCGGGTTCGGTGCCGATTCGAGCGGGACGGTGGCGTCAAGTCCCGCGTCCGGGGTTGACTTGCCGTCGAAAACTCCGAATGCTTCGGTGAGCTGTTCCTGGGTCGACAGAAAGCGTGCCGTTTCGTTGCGATCGCGGGCGATGCCCCACACAATCGTCAGCGCGCCAACGAGAATGCATCCGACGGCGATGGCGGTGATCCACCGACTGAGCGACATTCGACCTCGTGACATCGCCATGAACGGTAGGGGACGATTGATGATGCGGGCGTAGCCTGAAAGCGCCGATACGGCATTGTGATGCCGCCGGGGCGCTTAGCTCAGTTGGTTAGAGCATCTCCCTTACAAGGAGAGGGTCGGGGGTTCGAGTCCCTCAGCGCCCACCGCTGTTGCGTGCAGGCGCTGAGGGAACCAGCGGGTGTGCTCAGCTGTCGCCGAGACATTCAAGGATTGCGCGTGGTCCTTCGATTTTCCAGCGCAGTGTTCCGGTGACCGTGCTGCCGCCATCCTCGTACGAACACGCTCCGCCGATGCTGAATCCACCATCCGGACCGGCGGGACCCTGTGGACCCATCGGTCCAACGGGACCCTGTTCTCCTGCCGGACCCTGAGCACCCGTTACTCCTGCGGAACCTGCCGGGCCTTGTGCCCCAGTTGCTCCTGGCGAACCTTGTGCGCCGGTTGCGCCTGCGGGACCCGTCGCTCCTGCAGGGCCCTGTGCGCCGGTTGCGCCCGTCGGACCTTGTGTTCCCGCAACACCGGGTGCACCTGTCGCACCCGCAGCGCCGGTGGCACCGGCAATGCCGCGTGCACCGCGTGCTCCCGTCGCGCCGTCGGCTCCGTCAGTTCCGAGGTCGTCAGCCGATGTCAGCGTCGTGCCGTCGGGGAATCGGATTCCCGTCGAGACAGCGAGAAACCCGGTGTCACCCGGTTGTCCGATGGAAATGTCCTGACCGCGCAGGAGTGAGCGCAATCCCGTTGCCGTGAGCTGAACGTTGCCGATGCGCAGCGAGTCCGCGCCGTCAATGAGCAATACGCCATCCTCAACCGTCAGTCCTGCTTGACGTCCCGTCGTGACGTCCTGGATGAAAAGGGTGCCCGGTCCGAGCTGCAAACTCTTCCAGCGGAAGGCGGACGTTCCGAGCGTGTACTGGTTGTCTGCCGACGGAATGAGATCGCCAACCGCGCCATCGAGTGGCGTGCAGACGTCGTCAGCTGACTCATTGCCATTGGTGCCTTCGGCTCCGTCAAGAGCGTTGCTCGCAACGTTCAGTGTCTCGCCGGGAGGGCAATAACCGAGAATCCGGAGCTCCTCGGCGAGTGAGTCGCTGTCATCGGTCACCGCCCGTGCGACGAGAAAGGCACCGACTCCGACGAGGAGCAGTAATGCCAAAGTGAACAGGGCGTTGATTGTGCGTTGTGTGTTTCTCATGCGGGTATCCAACGAGTAGAGGCACATTGGGCACAGCGACGAATGTCCCGTAGTAGTGCGGATTTCATACCTTCTTGACTTGGGGTGCCGAAGCGTCGAAGTGACGACGCGCGCTTCGTCGTATCGCAGGCGACGAGGTATGCGAGACTGTGCTGGTGAACCCCGATCGTCGTACGTCCGTCATGAAGACCGGGATGCGACGAATCGTGCTTGTCGTCGGAGTGATGATTGCCTCGGCGTGTGCGGGTTCGCCGATATCCGCGCCCGGTGATGCTGACGCTGCGCGTGAGGCGTCGCCCGCCGATTCTGGTTTTGCACTCAAAGCCGACATCATCGGAGGCGGTGCTTTGTCGCTCGACGACGCGCTAGCAGCAGGCCCGGTCGCACTCTGGTTCTGGGCGCCCGGTTGAGCGAGCTGCAATTTTGAAGCTCCCTCGGTCGAGGAGCTCGCGAAAGAATACGAGGGAAGAGTATCCGTGCTCGGCGTCGGCTGGTACGGCACGCAAAACGCATATGCCGAATTCGTTGAGCGTCATTCGTTGACGTTCCCCAACATCGATGATTCCGACGGCAACTGGTATCAACGGTTTTCCGTTCCGTACCAGCCGGCGTGGGTGTTCATCGAGCAGTCGGGCGCGTTCACGACGTTGCTCGGCGTGCACGACGCCCCGGACCTACGATCCCGTCTCGACGAGTTGCTCGGCTAGCACGATCGCTTGCAGTCTGAGCTCGGGGATCGCAGTGGTCTCCCACAGGGTGCCGCGGCGCATCGTGCCGATGCAGTGCACGTTTGCCACGGGTAAACCCGTGCAGTCTCGTAGTGCGCCCGTCACCGGGTCGGTGGCGACGCCGATGGCGAGCGGTCCCGGTGTGGTCACACCCGATGCAACGAGTCGTCCGAGCAGGCCGGTCGAGCGTCGCACGTCGTCGCTCGGCCCGGTGCACAGTACGACGTAGTCGCACGGTCCGGTCGAAATGCCGGAATTGTCGACAAGTGTGATTCGACCGTCGTCGTGCAGGGTTGCGGCAACCGGGCGAGAGGCGGTCACGACGATCGCGCCTTGGCGCATGAAGTCGTGCAAGTCGGCCGCAACATTGGGTGCCATGCGATGGCGATGGATTTCCCAGTAGCGCATCGGTAGGCGTACGAATTGCCGGCGTTGATTTTCGGTCATCGCTTGCCACAGACGTTGCGTGTGCGGTCGAAGTGCCGTGAGTGCTGCGCGCCAATCGGTGTGACTGCGTAGCCAGCGCAGGATCTGCAACGGAGTGCGAAGCTCGTCGGGCAGAGTGGGTGCGGGGCCGACAACCGCGTGCGCAGCGGGCAGCAGACCGTGGCGGGAAAAGCCGTGTACCGCCGCGCCGCGACGTGCGAGCGTGAGGGCAACGTCGACGAACGTGAGGCCCGTTCCGATGCACGCAACATGCGCATCCGGCGGGATCGCTGCGAGCGCACCCGGAAGCCACGGGTCGGCAATGACGCGATCGGAAAGTGGCAGCCATTCGGGACGCGTCGGCTGGGCGTTACCGGTGGCGATGACGACGTGGTCGTGACTGCGCTGCGTTGCATCGTCGAGGCTGAGCGTCGGCGGGGTCGTGGGCGAGAGGGCGAGCACCAACCGTCGGAAATGGTCGAGTCGGACGTGAGGTGCGGCCATGATCGCCGTGTCGAGAGTGGCGCGCAGGTAGGTGGCGAATCTGTGGCGCGCCACGAAATCCGACTCGCGTACGCCGGCCCACGCGCGAAAGTGGTCGGGTTCCTCGGGTAGTGCGGTCATCCCCCCGGCGGGAACGTTGAGCAGATGACCATCGTCGTGGGTCGAGTAGGCGACACCCTCACCGAGCAACTCGCGCGGTTCGTAGACGGTGATGTCGAGCGGCTCCGTCGCCGTGCGGGCGAGATGAATCGCAACGAGAACCCCGGCGGCACCGCCGCCGATGATTCCGATCGACCGCGCGGTCAGGCCGTGCGTCCCGCTTGCGACCGCAGGCGTGCCGAGATGTCGTTGCATTCCTCGCAGATGTGTTGCGGAATGACCCCCAGGCGCATGAGCCAGCCGAACATCACGCAGCCGAGGCAGAAGGCAAACGCCGATTCGAGGAACGCGGCACCGACGAGTCCGGCAATGACGATGCGCGATGCAGTCGGCTGGTCGACGGCGGCGAGCACGAGCGCGACGATGCCGAACGTGAGCCCGATCGCCTGGGCGAATCGCTTCGGTGGGCCGGGCACGAACCTGTGCTCGGTGCGGATGCGCGGCGTGAGGACGCGGGTGGCGAGCAGGCCGAGCGGGCTGAACGTTGGTCCCGTCGTCACGCGGGCGAGGAAGCCATAGGTGAGAGCGGCGAGAACGACGACGTTGCCGCTGGCGACGTACGCGACACCGAGCAGCACGGCGCCGGCGGCGACGAGCCGCGCGGAGGTCTCATTCACCGGATTCGGAAACGGAAAGCGCCTCGACATGCGCGCAAGTCTAGACAATAGATGACCAGCAAAGTCAGATTTCTAGACTCGGCACGGTGGTCGAACTCGGACACAATCTCGTCCTCGTTGCCCTCGCGGCGCTGACGTCGGGGGTGGGGGCCCTCGGTGGAATTGGCGGGGCAGTTCTGCTCGTGCCGCTCCTCGTCGTCACCGGCACGCCCGTGACGGAAGCGAGCCCCCTCGGACTCGTGTCCGTGATCTCTGCCTCACTTGCCGCCGCAAGTGGTCATCTGCGGGACGGCACCGTGAATCATCGTGCGGGGGTGCTGTCGGAGACCGCTGCGACCAGCGGCGCCATTGCCGGTGCGTTGCTCGTCGGCATTTTTTCGGAACGCATGCTCACCTGGTCCATTGCCGTCGTCATCGTTGCTGCCGCACTGATGAGCGGTCGACGCAAGGGTGTGCGGTGGCATCCCGATGCGTCACTCCGTGAGTCCGACGTCGGTGAACACGTTGGCTCGATCAACGGGGCGTACGGATTCAACGGCAATGTCATCCCGTATCGGGCGAAGAACGTTCCGTTCGGAGTCGGTCTCATGGGAATTGCGGGATTCGTCACCGGATTAGCCGGGGTCGGCGGCGGCTTCATCAAGACGCCGATCACGAGCGAGGTGATGCACCTGCCGGTGAAAGTGGCCGCAGCGACCAGCACCTTCACAATCGGACTCACGGCATCGGTGGCACTTGCCGTCACCGCATTTCGTGGTTCGATCGATGTGAATGCGGCAGCACTCGTCGTGCTGGGGGCGATCGCTGGTGGCAGCATCGGCTCGCGCATCCAGAACAAAGTGTCGCCCCCGGTCGTGCGCCGTGCGCTGTCGTTCATCCTCATTGCCGTCGCCGTCGCATTGGTGGCACGATCGTGACGCACACCGACCACGCACAGCTGGCTGCGCAGCGAAAGCTTGCGCGCATCAACGAAATCATCGTTGTCGTCATCACCGTCGCTGCGCTCGTCGGCGTGCTCGTGGGCGGCGAGTCCGGCAGGGTCATTGATGCGATCGTCATCGTCGTGCTCTGCGTCGTGCCATGGTTGCGGGTGGTGTGGCTCGTCGCTCGCTGGCGGCGGATCGGTGACATGCGATTCGTCGCCGTCGGTGTGACGCTGCTCACGTTGACCGTCGTCGGCGTTGCGCTTACTACGCTCGTCAAGTGAGAAACAAGGGAGAAAAACAATGATGTTTTTCCGTCAGTACTACCTGGCCTGCCTGTCGCATGCGTCGTATCTCATCGGCGACACCGGCACCGGTCGCGCCGTCGTCGTCGATCCCCAGCGTGACGTCGCACAGTACGTCGCCGATGCCGAAGCCAACGGTCTGCACATTGAACGCATCTTCGAAACCCACTTTCACGCCGACTTTCTTTCCGGCCATCTCGAGCTCCAGAAAGTCACCGGAGCCGACATCACGTTCGGTGTCGTCGGTGCCGATCGCACGGAGTTCCCCGTCGTTGCAATGAAGGACGGCGAACGCTTGTCGCTCGGCGCGGTGATCCTCGAGGTGCGCGACACCCCGGGGCACACTCCCGAATCGATCTCCATCGTCGTGTACGACGGCAGCGACACGCCCTACGGCGTGCTCACCGGTGACACGCTGTTCATCGGTGACGTCGGCCGCCCCGATCTGCTGTCAGCGTTCGGGGCCAGCGCCGAAGACCTCGGTCGCCAGCTGTACCACTCTTTGCACCACAAGTTGCTCACGTTGCCCGACACGACGAAGGTGTACCCGGCGCACGGCGCCGGTTCGGCATGCGGCAAGAACCTGTCGACCGAGACCGTGTCGACGATTGGCGAGCAGCTTCGCACCAACTACGCGCTGGCGCCCATGTCGGAGGACGAGTTCGTCAAGGTGGTGACCGAGGGGCAGGCAGCCGCGCCGCTGTACTTCTCCTTCGCCGCCGTGCGCAACCGCCTGAAGCGCGACGTCTTCGACGAATCGACCGGCACCACGATGCTGACGATCGACGAGGTGTTCCGCGCGCAGCAAGAGGGTGCCGTCATCATCGACACCCGTGAGCCCGCCGAATTCGCACTCGGACACCTGAAGGGTTCGATCAACGTCGGGCTCAGCGGCAGGTTCGCCGAGTACTCGGGCGAGGTCGTCACGTCCGAAACGCCCATCGTTCTCGTCTGCCCGGCCGGAACCGAGGACGAAGCGCGCATCCGTCTCGGACGCATCGGGTTCGACAAGGTCCTCGGTGCGTTGGACGCGCCCGAAGTTGCATTCGTGAACAATCCCGACAGCGTCGTTCAGGCCTCGCGTCTCACGGTCGAGCAGTTGCGCGAACGTCGCGAGGCTCTGTCGAACGTGCAGGTCATCGACGTTCGCGGCCCCGGCGAAACCGAGGCCGGTGTCATTCCCGGCGCCCAGCTCATCCAGTTGCCCCAGTTGGTGACACGTCTCGGCGATCTCGATCCGCAGGCCCCGACGGTCGTGTACTGCGCCGGTGGATACCGGTCGAGCATCGCCGCGAGCACACTGCGACAGCGCGGATTCGTCGACGTCTCCGACATCATCGGCGGTTTCGGCGCATGGCAATCGGCGGGAGCCGACGTGTCGGTACCGCAGCGCACGCACTGACGTCGTATCGAACCCGGTTCCATCGACTGCTCGTCACGCGCATCAACCGTCGCGCTGATGC
>Ga0315901_10007955_pt1 | contig 12422 bp, 10 predicted proteins | sample LakEriMetagenome_10_FD_203761 | JGI IMG/M metagenome (GOLD analysis project Ga0315901, IMG submission 203761) | Freshwater fungal communities from buoy surface, Lake Erie, Ohio, United States - Buoy 2 MA116 | ecosystem: Environmental > Aquatic > Freshwater > Lake | place: USA: Lake Erie, Ohio...
CCAATGCCACCCTGGCCCAACCCTCCGGCAAGGCGGGGTCTGGCACCTTGGCGATCAACGTATCGCCGAACAATTGGAGGTGGGTTGAAGCGTCCATCTTGAGCCGGGCCCCGTTGCGCAGTTGCTCTGCACCCTTGGGATCCATCATCCGCTCTGCTTGTCGTACGGTCAGATGCCCCAATCGGTTTCGAATATCCCGTCGCTTCGTGACCCGCGACGCGGAAGCCCGCTTGCGCTCTAACTCCTTGGTTTTCATGAACAATCCCCTCTTACCTCTGCGATTTCTAATTCTCGGACCGACGCAAAACATGATCCGATCCGTATTTTAGCACCTCACCAGAACGCTCGCGGGTCGCCGACAATCCCAAGACCAGAGGTGCAGACCGAATGTTTTTACTGGTCCGAAAAGTTTTTTGACAATTTTTTCATTTTCTGCCGCAAGATCGACCTCGTTTTACGCATTTACTAATGCAGGCTCGAGTCCGTCGAGTTCGCAATGAGATGGCTTGGGTCCCATAGGTGGGTTCGTCGCGCCCGAAAGCTACGGCTGTAGCGCTCGAATCGAACTCACCTATGGGACCCGCCATCTTTTTCGCTAGCATCGCGAGAAACCAGGACCAGCTAGGTTCCGATGCCGTCTGGGGTCTGCCAGAAGCCCCCGCGGGAGTGGTCGAATTTCAGTCGCGCTCCGGGCTTGCCGGCGAGGAAACGTCCCTCGTGATACACGATCCGACCGCCGCGCCAGGGGGACCATTTGGTCTTCGTCCACGGGAGACAAAACATTACGGCAATGATACCTTTTTAGCGGATCATTGCTCCCGATGTTTTAGCCGTAGATCCATCCTCCATCAATTCGTGGGAATTTTCCAATGGAAACAACAGCTTCTGATTCGACCACCGTCGGGAACCGCTCTTCGTATCGCCGACTACGATTGCTGTTGCTGGTCGCCTTGGTGTTGGGAGTGATTTACGTTTTCAACTTGAACGCATCCCCTTGGCTTCAACCGCAACAGCCTCCCGACGAGATCAACGGATGGAGCAATCGCGTGGAGCAAGCGCTGCGGGAGGGGCGAGCTGGCGAGGCTTTGGCGGAGTTGGATCGAGCGATGCAGAAGGTTCCGAACAATCCGCAAATGCACTTGATTCGCGGGTCGCTTCTGTTTCGGAGCGGGAAAATTGAAGAGTCGCTGATCGATTTCGACAAATGCATTGCGCTCGATCCGCGCATGAAGCCGTACATGTGGCAACGAGGAATCTCTCTGTACTACGCAGGCAAATATCAAGAAGGGGTGGATCAATTCGTGGAGCATCGCGAAGTGAACCCGAACGATGTGGAGAATGCGTTCTGGCATTTTCTATGCGCTGCGAAACTGAGCGGTGTTGAGGCCGCCCAAAAGTCGATCCTGCTTTCCGGCACGGACCGCCGTGTTCCGATGATGCAGGTCCAGGACTTGATTCAAGGCAAGGCGACTCCAGAAGCCGTCATTGAGGCGGCGGAATCTTCGCGCACCAATGTCCGCGGCCCGGCATACGATCGATTCTATGGGTATCTGTATGTCGGTCTTTACTACGATGCGATCGGTGACCAAGAGCAGGCCAAGAAGTGGATTGAGAAGTGCGTCGAATTAAAAGTCGACGGCTACATGGGGGACGTAGCGAGAGTCCACTGGAATCGCATGCAGCCCAAGCCCTAGCGTGCGTTTACTCGAAGACCCCGTCACCGAATCGCTTTGGTCCTTTCGGCGGATCGACTGCGGTTGGTGCCTTCGGCGGTTTGCTATCGAGGAAGTGTGGTCGATTGACTGGAGCGGATTCCGTTGGCGAGACGATTGCTGGAATATGCGGGGTCGTATCGAGATACTCCTCGTCGTATCGCGAAACGTAACCGGGCTGTTTGGCGCGTTCCAGTTCCAGGGAGTACTCGCGCACGACGGCTGATTGAATCATGTCGCGGCAAACTTGATTGATCGGATGTGCGATATCCGCATACAGTTTGTTGGGACCACCCTCAACATCTTTCAGATCTTGGGGTCCGCGAAGCCGCGAGCCACACTGGTTGCAGTAGTGGCTCCGCAGATGGTTCTTGCAACCGCAGCGTCCACAGCGAGCGGACATTTTGCGGCTGGGCATGGCGACAAACGGGCCGTTTGCCCCTTCGATGATTTTCAAGTCGCGGACGACAAAGGAATGGTCGAAGGTGATCGAGCAGAAGGCTCGCAAGCGATCCTCCGAATCCTCCATCAACTTGATCCGTACTTCGGTGATTTCCATGGCCACCCACACACTCCCTTGACGAGCTGAGGCCTTGTCTTACTCGATGAATCCCAACGGTTGGATCTGTTCTTGGATCGAGGACGTTCGCCACGTCGACGCTACAAAAACTCGGCATTCGTTCAACAAAGCCAGCTCCCTCCCTATCTTCTCGGCTTCTTGGCGGCTCGAGCACAAGCAAAAACGGGCCGATCCGCTACCGCTCAAGCACTGGCCAAGCGGTTTGTAACGATCAAACCACTTCGCCGTCCGATCGATCCACGGATTGCGGGCTCGCGCCACCTGGTCCAGTCGATTATATAGCAGAGTGCCAACCTGTTCGTTTTGTCCGCGAGCGAGCCAATGGAGCAATTCGGCGGAATTTCCAGGCGGAGATTTGGGGGGTTGGGTTGTTTGGGGGGGGTGGTCAGTTAGGTTTCGGAAGATTTCGCCTGTATCACAACCTTGCGGGGGATGGACAATCACGACGTGCTGATCGGCTGGGTTCGCGACCGGGGTAACCTGTTCTCCGCGACCCGAACAGTGGGCGGTCCAGCAGCGATTGCTCCAGCCCTCAAGGAAGAAGTTCAAATCGCTTCCCATTTCGGCGGCGATTCTGCTGAGCAGGGGTAGCTGGAGTCGGCCTGACCAAGCCAGGCTTCCGAGAACCAACGCAGCGGCGGCGTCCGCGCTCCCCCCGCCAAGTCCGGCTTGGGCTGGGATTCGCTTGGAGAGCAACGCGTCGAATCCGTTTGTGGTTCCCAATTCGACTTGCAGTCGCCGCAACGCTCGCACGACCAGATTGCGTTCATCCGCAGGGATATTCCATGCCGGATCATCGATTGCAAAGCGGATGGGGTATTCATGGGCCGCTGACTCATCCGAGGGATAGTCGATCTGGAGTCGGATGTCGCTATCGGTGCGCGGTTGGATGCTCAGGGTGTCGCACACGTCGACCGCCAGCATGACGGTGTCCAGGTCATGGTAGCCATCAGCGCGTTTCCCGAGGACTTCCAGAAAGAGGTTGATCTTGCAGGGAACATGGCAGGTCAACGCGGTGTGCGATGCCATGTTTGGCGAATGCATGCTTGGCGAATGGTAGAGGGCCCGCTCGATTTTCATGGCCGTACTTAGTTCGGCTTTTCGATCGGGTAACCGGCCCCGGTCCACCCGCGCCAGCCCCCATCGACACTTACGATGTTCAGATACCCCATCTTGCGCAGGTTGTCAGCCGCGAGGGCCGAACGAAAGCCACCTCCACAGATCAAAAAAAGCTCCGTGTTGGGATCCGGAAAGCGTTCTTCGATGTCTCGCTCGATGACTCCCTTGCTCATAGGAATAGCGCCGGGGACGTGTCCGGCAGCGAACTCGCTCTCTTCGCGAACATCGATCACGATGGGAGTCGGACCCGCGACAACGCGTTTGTGGAGGTCCGAGACGGAGCATTCGCGAATGCGCGAGCGCGCATCGTCGACGAGTTGGACAAAGGCGGGGGAGTGCGATTTGGCCATGATTTCGTATCCGAGCTTTTGGTCCTTGGTGAATCAATACTTGCGCAACGGGGTACCGAGTATACCGCTGTTCTCCGCGCTGGGCCAACGCGACGAACTGGGCAAAGCTGATAAAAAATGAACCTTACGCGCCAAAAACGACGTTAAATTTTTTGGCAATGGCTGCAGAGTCATCACAGTCTACGCCGATAAACACCCGGCGGGCGAATTGTCGTCGCATCGTCCATCAATCGGATGGCGAATCGCTCAACGAATGATTTGCTCGCATTGCGGATACTTACCTGGCACCCCAAAGGAAAGCGATGGGACGCTTGTTCGCAGCGTGTCTTGGTTGCATTGCCATGCTGACCCAAATCGGGTCTGGTTTGTTGCATGGCTTGGAAACCGAGTCCATTCTGGTTCGATGCGTTGTCGCTCTGATGATTGCGGCCATCCCTGGCTGGATCATCGGTCAGATGGCGGATGCGGTGGTTCGCGAAAATATCGAGGCTCATTACCGTAGACAAATCGAGCAACTCAAGTTGCAGCAAGCGAGAGAAACGGGCGCCGCCTAGCCGGATTTGGCAATCTGGACAAGCGAGCGAAAGCGTCTTCGAAAAACTTGCAGCATTGATGTGGAATTGACAACTACAACTCGGTAGAGTCCCGATCGTTCGACACCACAACACCGGCATCGCCGTTCTATCGAGGCACGAAGCTTTGATCGGATGGCTCGTCCATCAGCAGGCCGAAGGGGTGGTGGAGACGTGAGTCTTGGGAATCGGGTCCCCCCGGAGCCCAAGAGGCAAGCCAAATCAAGCACGGAGGTTCGGATGGCGACGACTGCAGTATCAAATGTCGATATGACAGAGGTCTGGAAACAGTACAAAGCAGACCCAAACAATATCGAGCTGCGGAATACCCTCATTGAACGTTACACACCTCTGGTTCGCTACAACGGCGAACGCCTTCGATCCAAACTTCCCGAGGGAGTTGAGTTGGACGATTTGATCAGCGCCGGCATCTTCGGTTTGATGGACGCGATCGACGCTTTCGACCTGGAACGAGGCGTCAAGTTTGAAACCTACTGCGTGCCTCGCATTCGAGGCGCGATGCTCGACGAGCTTCGCACCATGGACTGGGTTCCCCGGCTGGTCCGAAGCAAGGCGAGCAAGCTCAATGAGGCGACCAAGCTTCTGGAAACCAAATACGGTCGTGCTCCAACCAACCATGAACTTTCTCAGTACATGGGAATTTCCATCGATGAGCTTGAGAAGATGAAGGCGGATGCGTCGGCCGTCGGTTTGGTCTCGCTCAACAAAAAATGGTACGAGACCGACAGCTACAAGGATGTGCGCGAGATCGACGTACTGGAAGACAAACGCAGCGAGGACCCGACGCGCCGAATCAGCAAGAGCGATCTGATGCGTTTGGTCACCAAAGGCCTGAATCGTAATGAGCGGCTGATCATCATTCTGTATTACTACGAAGAGCTGACGATGAAGGAGATCGGCGCGACCCTGGACTTGAGCGAGAGCCGAGTTTCGCAGATGCACACAAGCATCGTGCAACGATTGCAAGACCAGCTCGGGCGCCGCCGAGTCGAATTCGGGACCTAGCACCCCTTCCAGCTCGCGCGGCGTTTGACATCTTCCAAGGTGCATCTAAGATGCAGTTGGCAATCCTTTGGAACCAAGCGCCGCGCCCCCGGTCCTCCGGCGATCCCCATCGGTTTGCATTTTCGAATGCGTGACTTCTGAGATCGGGTGTTTTCTATGCTCTCCATCATCGGCCTGGGCTACGTCGGCCTCCCCCTGTGCATCCAGTTTGCCCGATGCGATTCCAAGGTGCTGGGCCTCGATATCGACACCAAGAAGGTCGATGCGATCAACGCCGGCAATTCGTATATCCACCACATTCCCTCGAGCATCATTGCCGAGCAAGTCGACGCGGGGCGATTGCAGGCCAGCACGAACTTCTCCCGGGTTCGGGAGTGCGAGGCTGTGATCATTTGCGTTCCGACCCCGCTGAGCAAAAATCGAGAGCCCGACATCTCGTACATCTTGGAAACGGGCAAATCGATCGCACCCCATCTGCAGCCCGGAACGCTTGTGGTCCTCGAATCCACCACCTACCCGGGGACGACCGATGAGGACTTGCGAAGTGTGCTCGAGGCAGGATCGGGACTTCGCGCCGGACGGGATTTTTTTCTCGCCTTCTCTCCGGAGCGAGAGGATCCAGGCAATCCGGACAGCAAGGTCGCCAAGATCCCTAAGGTGGTCGGAGGTTTCACGCCGGCCTGCCTCGAGCGAGCCGTCGCCCTCTATTCGCAAGCGGTCGAACGGGTTGTGCCGGTATCGAGTTGCCGCGCCGCGGAAGCAACCAAGCTCCTCGAAAACATCTTTCGATCGGTCAACATCGCCCTGGTCAATGAGCTGAAGGTCGTTTACGACGCGATGGGGATCGACGTGTGGGAAGTTATCAACGCAGCGAGAACCAAGCCGTTTGGATACATGGCGTTCTATCCCGGACCGGGTTTGGGTGGACACTGCATCCCCATCGATCCGTTCTACCTCACCTGGAAGGCTCGCGAATACGGTCGGGCCACCCGCTTTATCGAACTGGCCGGGGAAATCAATACCTCAATGCCCGAGTATGTCATCAGGAAATTATCCGATGGCTTGAACGCTCGGCGGAAACCTCTCAACGGGAGCAGAATTCTCCTGGTCGGCTTGGCCTACAAGGCCAACGTCGATGACGATCGGGAATCGCCCGGATACGTTCTGATGGACCTGCTCAAGCATTCGGGAGCGGAGGTCGCGTACTACGACCCCTACATTCCCGTAGTGCGGCCGACGCGCGAACACCCGCATTGGGCAGGGCTCAAGAGCGTTTCCTGGGATGAGCCCACGATACGATCGTTTGACGCCGTTTTGGTGGCGACGGCACACGCCAATGTCAACTACGATGAATTGGCGACATGGTCCCAGTTGATCGTCGATACTCGCAATGCAATTCCGAATCCCGATCCCGCCAAAGTGATCAAAGCGTAGAGGCACACGCGCGCGGATAATGTTGGCACGGGGGAGCGATGGGACGTTATCGCCCCTTTTGGAGGAGCCTGCTCGCGGCATTGCGACGATCGATCGTCTCGGACCATTGGCGGTACAACGGACCGTCCACCCCGCCGTATGTTTCGAGAAAATCGGATTGACGGATTCCTTCCGGAAAACCGTCGATCGGCGCGATCGCATCGGAAGCGACCCAATCGCGAGCGATCCTCTTTTGCATGGCTGTGGCTTGAGCCTTTGAGCCCAACGCAAGTTCGGCGAACAGGACCCCGGCTCGATCCGCAAGCAAATCCGCGAACGAGAAACCGGAGCCCCCCTCTCCGGAATCCATCTCCTCCTTGCTGATCCCGATGAAGTTGCTCGTCCTCGACGATGCCAGCGCTGTGATTGCGGCGCTGACCCAAAAGTGGCGGACCAGATCATTGCGCCCATGTACCTGCACGCGGTCACTGGACTCCACCAGTCGATCGTACGTTTTGGGATCTAGGGTTCGGCCCGTGACCAGCAGAAATTTGGTATGTCCCATCCAAATCGCCGCTGCCAGAATCGCGGCTCGATTTTGTCTCATCGCGGATCGGGAAGGAGCGCGGCGCTGGGACTCTGCGAACATAAAGCGGGTCCCCTCCACGAACCGATCTCCCTGTGGTGGCTCGGACATCGGGTTCGCCAAGGAGTCGATCCAAGCTTCGACGATCGATACCGCGAGGGCAGAGTCTTCGACCATCTCGTTCGATTTGAGCAGGACCGAAATCTCGCCGATCATCTTTTTGTCTCGAACCACTTGCAAGTAAACGCGATGATCGCGGATCTCGGCCGAGCGGACGGCGCCCATCGCTTTGCTGGTCACTTTATCTTGGTCAAGAATGTAGCAAAACAATCGCTGGCTCATCGTCCGCACAAAACCGACCAATGGAATACGACCAATCCAAAACCGATCCCAAGTTGTCGTCAGCCGTCCATCTTCGACGCGAGCCGATCCATCCAATTCGCCATTGAGGTATCCCAAGGGATGGCCGAGCGCGAACCGGCACTGGAAGTGATCCTGCATCGGAAAGACGACCTCGCTGTGGAATTCGATGCGCAGCAGATTGGCCGCCGACCGAAGACTGCCCGCAATCTCCCCGCCCGAGAACGAAATCCGATTGAGATTCCCGTCGCGTTCGCGGTCCAGCGACTGTCTCAAATCTACTTTCTCCGCGGTCGACATCAGGGGTGTTGTCACACACGGTCGCATATCCACCAGCAGCAACGCGAGCAGCAGCAAAAATCCCGCATGCCATTTCGCGATCCGCTTCGCCATGGCCAGCAAGGCTTTGCGTCTCCAGCCCATCCAGCACAGGACGCCCACTCCGAGAGCCCACAGGCAAATCAAACCAACAACCAGGGTCAGAACAATGTGCATCGGCAATGCTTAGGCGAGGACGTGCGGAAGAGCGAATCTCCTTCCAGTCTAGTCGAAGGCCAGCCAAGTGGGAGCGGAAAGGATCGGGCAATCGGGAATCGGGGAATCGGAAATCGGAAATCGGATCCGCAGGCTCAACCGAGCAGATTCTCGATCTTGCTGAGGATTTCGCAATGAATGATTTCTGGTGAACGATCCGCATCGACGAGAAGGGTTGCGCCGGTACATCGGGGCAACTGACTTCGAAACCCATCGCGCACGCGTTGAAAGTAGTCACGTCCACGCTTCTCAAGACGATCCAATCCCCGTTGCATCCGCGAGGCCGCTTTCTCCACGTCGAGATCCAAGATGATCGTCACGTCGGGCATCAGGCCCCCGGTCGCCACCTGGCCTACCTGCCACAGTGTTTCGACGCTTAATCCTCCTGCGCAGCCTTGGTAAACCACGTTGGCTAGTAGAAAGCGATCGCACAGCACGATGTCCTTCCGCTCGAGAGCGGGTCGAATCTGTTCGTCGACCAATTGAGCGCGGGCGGCCATGTAGAGAAGCATTTCGCTAGTCATAGCCAGGGGGATATCCTCGCGATGGAGCAGGATCTCGCGGATGGCGTCCCCCAAAGGGGTTGATCCGGGATCCCGGGTACAGAATACCGAACTCCCGCGCGCTATCAAAAAATCTCGCAGCATGGCGATCTGCGTCGACTTGCCCGCTCCGTCGATTCCGTCAAATACAACGAACAACGATTCGTACCTCCTGCACCTTGCGTTACATGGCAAAAGATTCGAGATCTTCTTTCGAAGCCAACTGATATCCATGCGGCTCCATCGAGCAACCGGCTCGGCCTTGACTCAAGGATCGAATGGCGCTCGAGTACCCAAACAACTCCTTGAGCGGCGCGATCGCCGTGACGCTCGTCATCGAACCTCGGGCTTCGGTGCGTTCAATCAAACCGCGGCGCTGCTGCAAATCTCCGACGATCTCGCCCAGGTAATCGGCGGGAGTCGTGATCTCCATCTTCATGACCGGTTCCAACAGCGACGGACCTCCCTCGCGAAGCCCCGAATCGAATGCGTCGTTGGCCGCGATGCGAAACGCGACTTCGTCCGATCCGACCTCAGCGATTTCCGCTCCGAGGATGCTGATGCGAATACCGGTCAGCGGGAAGGATCCGATCAAACCGCCTCCCTCGGCTCGATTGCGAAGTTCCTCCAAGGCCGCTTGCCGCAGATTCTCGGGGAGCATTTTTTCGGGGGGGGTGCGATCGAAGATGATCACCTTGGCGGACATATCCTCCAGCGGCTCGAATCGAACGTTCAGTCGCGCGAACAGGTGCTGCGATCCGACTTGTCGATTGCATTGGCCGACAACCTCTGCGGAGGACGCGATGGTTTCGCGGTAACTGACCCGCGGTTTGTAGAACTTGACATTCAGGTGGAAGTCGCGAACCAATCGATTCTTGATCACCTCCAGGTGCAACTCGCCCATCCCCGAGATGATCGTCTGCCCGGATTCGCTGCTTTCTACCGCGTGGAACGTCGGGTCCTGGCGTTTGAGCATGTCGAGGACTTCGGCTAGTTTCTTTCGCTCGGTGGTGTTCTCGGGCTCAATCGCCATGGAGATCACGGATTGCGCGAACTGAATCGACGGCAGTTCGATCATCTCGCGGGTATCGCACAGCGTGTCTCCGGTAATCGAGTCGCGCGGCCCGATCGCGCAGGCGATGTCGCCGCATTCGAGGGCATCGATCTGACCTTGTTTTTCCCGTTTGGTCGCGTGGATCTGCCACAACTGCGCGACGTTCTCCTTTTTGTCCCGGTTGGGGTTGTAGACACGCGAGTTGGATTCTAAACGACCCGAATAGACGCGAATCCAGAACATGTCGCCGGTCTTGGCAGGCAGGATTTTGAATACCAATCCGCAGAACGGCTCCTTGGGATCCGGTTTGCGAGCCAAGAGTTTGTCGCGCTTCTTGGGATCGCATCCTTGAACGGGCGGTCGATCGAGGGGGCAGGGAAGGTAGTGGCTGACGCCGTCGAGCAGTGGTTGAACTCCGACGCCATGCAATGCGGAGCCGCAGAACACGGGCTGGATCTTCTGGGCGATGCATGCCTCCCGCAGAGTCGCGCGGATCAACTCCGCCGGGATGGGCTTCTCCTCCATCGCCAACTCCATCATCGGATTGCTGAACGTGTAGAGTTTCTCGAGCATCACGTTTCGCCAATCCTTGGCATCGTCGAGAAGCTCTGGCGGGATATCGGATTGGATAACCGTTCTTCCCGCATCGTCGCTGCTGAAGGTGAGCAGTTTCATGTCGACCAAATCGATGATCCCGCGGAACGGATCGCTGGTGTGGCCGGGCCCTTGGCCGACCGGGATTTGGATCGCGAGCGGGTCGGCGTTGAGGCGAGGACCGATTTCGTCGAGAACGCGGTAAAAGTCAGCCCCTTCGCGATCGAGTTTGTTGATGAACACAATGCGGGGCACGCCGTACTTGTTGGCTTGCCTCCAAACGGTCTCGCTCTGGGCTTCGACCCCCTCGCGAGCGCTGAAGACGACGACCGCGCCGTCGAGGACGCGCAAGCAGCGTTCGACCTCGGCGGTGAAATCGACGTGACCGGGAGTATCGAGCAAGTTGACGGTGCAATCCTTCCAGCGGAACGTCACGCAAGCTGCAAAGATTGTGATTCCTCGCTGCTGTTCCTCGGGATCATCGTCGGTTTCCGTGGTACCGGAGTCCACGGCGCCGGCCCGGTGCTTGGTACCGCTCATGTAGAGCATCTGCTCGGTGACGGTCGTCTTGCCCGCATCGATGTGGGCAATGATGCCGATATTGCGAATGGTATTTAATTCACGTGCCATGTTGGAAAGAGCGACTCACGGATCGTGAGGCTTTACGAGGGTTGGCGGCGCAAGTCAAGCCATTCGCTGTGGAATACGCCTTCCCGATCGACGCGTTGGTAGGTGTGGGCGCCAAAGTAATCGCGCTGGGCTTGCAACAGGTTCGAGGGCAATCGCGCCAATCGATAACTGTCGTAGTAGGCCAACGCGGTGGAGAACGCTGGCACAGGCAGCCCCAGGTGGCTTGCTGCCATCACCACCGCGCGCCACGACTCCTGCGCCTGCTGGATCGCCTGGCTGAAGTAGGGATACAAAAGCAAATTCTCGAGGTTCGGCTGCGCGTCAAAGGCTTCCTTGATGCGATCCAGGAATTGCGCCCGAATGATGCAACCGCCGCGCCACAGCAACGCGCAGTCGCCGTAGTTGAGTTCCCACTTGTGCTCGCGACTGGCTTCTTGAAGCTGTACAAAGCCTTGGGCGTACGAGCAGATTTTGGACGCATACAACGCGCGTCGCACCGCTTCGATGAAGCCCTTGCGATCCTGGATCATCGACTGCACCGCTGAGGCAAAGGCCGGATTGTGGGAGGCGATCGGAGCGGGGAGAACTTTGCTGGCTCGCACGCGCGACTCCTTCATAGCCGCCAAGCATCGCGCATACACCGCCGTTGTGACCAGTGTGCTGGGGACACCGAGGTCGAGGGCCAACTGACTCATCCATTTTCCCGTCCCCTTGGCACCGGCAACGTCGAGAATCTTGTCGACCAGGAACCCGTCCCCTCCTCGGTCGTCTTTGACACTGAAAATATCGCGCGAGATTTCGATCAAATAACTTTGCAACTCGCCGCGATTCCACTCGGAGAACACATCGTAAAGTTCGTCATTGCTGAGCCCCGCCGCTTCCTTGAGCAAGAGGTAGGCCTCGCAGATCAATTGCATGTCGCCATACTCGATGCCGTTGTGGACCATTTTGACGTAATGGCCAGCGCCTCGAGGTCCAACCCACTCGCAGCAAGGAATGTCGTGTTTGGGCCCGACCTTGGCTGCGATCGATTGGAAGATGGGGCGGATCGTGTCCCACGCAGCCTTGCTGCCACCGGGCATCAAACTGGGGCCTTTGAGAGCCCCCTCTTCGCCACCCGATACGCCAGAGCCGACAAACAGCAGCCCCTTGCTCTCGACATACGGAGTGCGCCGTTCGGTATCCATGTAGTGCGTGTTGCCGCCGTCGACCAGAATGTCTCCCGGTTCCAGGTGAGGCAGAAGTTGTTCGATCAAATCGTCGACGGCCGGCCCTGCCTTGACCAACATCATCACGATGCGAGGACGCTTGAGACTCTTTACCATCTCGGGAATCGAGTGGCAGCCGACA
>Ga0315901_10007961_pt1 | contig 12412 bp, 9 predicted proteins | sample LakEriMetagenome_10_FD_203761 | JGI IMG/M metagenome (GOLD analysis project Ga0315901, IMG submission 203761) | Freshwater fungal communities from buoy surface, Lake Erie, Ohio, United States - Buoy 2 MA116 | ecosystem: Environmental > Aquatic > Freshwater > Lake | place: USA: Lake Erie, Ohio...
ATACGATATTTATATTGATGCTTGGGGTAATAATCCACTTTCAAGCTTAACGATGACAAGTAATTCAGCAGTTCCGTCTACTTTTAATACCGATGCTGATTCTTATCCAAGTTCCATAACTTTATCTGGTTCACCAAGTCCAGTTGTTTCTAGAACAACTGAAGCGACAGCTTTACGTTATGATCCAACTACTCCAGCTAATTGGAGTCCGAGTGTAGATAACGTTAGATCAGCTTTAGATCAATTAGCTTCTAAGGTGGCTGCTTCTGCTGCTACTTGGGGTAATATAACTGGTACATTATCAAGTCAAACAGATTTACAGAATGCTTTAGATGCTAAGTATGATGCAAGTAATCCTAGTAATTATATTACATCAGCTCAAGCTCCTGTACAATCGGTTAATACCAAAACTGGTATAGTAGTTCTTGATAAGTCAGATGTAGGATTGGGGAACGTTGACAACACAAGTGACTTGAACAAACCTATTTCTACCGCAACACAAGATGCTTTAGACGATAAGTACGACGCTAGTAACCCTTCTAATTATATCACTTCAGCGGAAGCCCCGGTTCAGTCTGTAAATACAAAAACAGGAATTGTTGTTTTAGATAAAAGTGATGTTGGATTAGGTAATGTTGATAACACCTCTGATTTAAACAAACCTATTTCTACGGCTACGCAAGATGCGTTAGACGATAAATACGACGCTAGTAACCCTGCTGGATATATTACATCAGCGGGCGCTCCTGTTCAATCGGTTAACTCACAAACTGGTATAGTTGTATTAACTAAATCAGACGTTGGTTTAGGAAGCGTTGATAACACAAGCGATTTAGATAAACCAATATCCACAGCTACTCAAGACGCTTTAGATGATAAAGAACCTACAATTACAGCGGGAACAACCTCTCAATATTATAGAGGGGATAAAACTTTCCAAACGCTTAATTTAGGAGCTATTGATCAATCGTCTGCTACTACAGGTCAAGTCCCGGTTTGGAATGGTACTTCATGGGTTCCAGATACTCCTGCTGGATCAGCCGTATGGGGAGCTATAACAGGAACTCTTTCTAGTCAAACTGATCTACAAAGTGCTTTAGATGGGAAATTTGATGACCCAACAGGTACTACTAGTCAGTATATCAGAGGTGACGGTTCATTAGCAACATTTCCATCAATAATAAGTCAAGCTGGTTCATTAGTAACCACGGTATTTAACAATACAGGATCAACTCTTTCTAAGTTTTCAGTTGTTTATATTAATGGCGGTCAAGGCGACCTTCCTACAGTCGCTCTTGCTCAAGCTAATTCTGAACTAACTTCAAGTAAAACTTATGGTGTAATATATGCTGACATACCAAATATGCAAAGTGGTCAGGTTATTGTTGCTGGAGCGTTAACTGGTGTAAATACCGATCAATTTAACCCTACAGCTCCAACAGGTGATGTTAATGGTGTAGGACTTTATTTAAGTCCCACAGTTCCAGGTGGACTTACAACAACTAAACCATCTGCACCAAATAATATGGTGTATGTTGCAACAATAGTAAGAACTCATCAAACCCAAGGTGTTGTTGAAGTAAGAATTCAAAACGGATTTGAATTAGAAGAATTACATAATGTAGCAATTACTACTCCTGTACCAAATAACCAAGTATTAAAGTACGATTCAGTTACAAGTTTATGGAAAAACCAATACATAGGTCTTGCTACAGATATTGAACATACTTCATTTTCTGGAGCTAACAATCAATCTTCGTTTGCTAATATCACAGGGTTAGCTTTTGATAATACATTAGTAAGAGCCGCCAGAGTGTTAATGAGTATTTCAGTTGTTGCCACATCTTCTTTATATGAAGAAGTTGAAATAAGTGTTATAAACAAAAATGGTGATTTTGCTATTAGTACCGAAGGTATGGGAGATAACTCTTTAGTTAAATTTAATATAACCAGCGCTGGGCAAATACAATATACTTCTTCTAACTATTCGGGGTTTAGTTCTTTAACTATTAAGTTTAGAGCCTTGACTACATCCGTTTAATCAAATATAATATGATTTATGACGGATATATTCAAAATTCCAAAAGAGAATGGGTTAAGTCATTATGATGGTCAAAACGTCCTACGGGACGTTCATAATGAGTCAAACAAAGCATTAGACTCAATTACAGTAAACCAGCTTGTGCCAGCAAGGTTTTCTAGGGTAGAGCTAGAATACTTTGAAGAAGGACCTTTTGCTGGCGAAGTCAGTAATGCTAAGTATTATTCTGATGGCGCAAAAGAACAGGTTTTTTTAACTTGTTTAGCTGATGTGATTGGTTCACCCCATAAAACATCCATACTATATACCGGAAACACTTCGACTTCTATAGCTAAAACTTATTTAGTAATCCATGATAATACAGGAAGTGTTGGAATTTACTACAGATTTAACGAATCTGGAACTCCCCCAACTAACACAAATCGTAACATTATAGTTGATATTACTGGCGCAGATACTATTCAAAATTGCATAGCTAAAACCGCTCAAGCTTTAAATGATGACGGTAATTTTAACGCTATTTTTTCTTCAGATGTCTTAATAATTAATTGTACTGAAAACGGTGTAAAACCAAATAGTTACACAGCAAACACTCCAGTCGTGTTAACAAATACTTTAGGAGCATTACCAAATAGATTAAATGGTAAATGGTTCTATATTAATTCTACTAACGATGTAGATCAATACTACTTATACTTTAATGTTTCTGGAGGAGGAATAGACCCGTTAATAACAGGAAAAACCGGATTACCAGTTATATTAAGTAGTGGCGCTTCGGCAATTTCTGTCGCAAATCAAATTAAAAGTGTGTTAGAAGAAACTGGAAAGTTTGTTGTCGAACAGTATAATGATCAACTATTTATTACAAATACAACAGTCGGAACAGTTTCAGAAGCTAACGCAAATAATACAAATTTTACTATTGATGTACGTCAAAAAGGTGAATCAAGAAAGCTAGTAGCAAAGTTAACAATGACGTATAATAATGATAGAGCTATAGTTTCTGTGGAAAGAGAATGAAAATAGTATTTAATCCCCTTACAGGGAATTTTGAAACTTTATACGATATACAGACTTCTATTGGTCTGCTTTTTAATCTTCCTTGTGATGAGACAGTCTATTCTGGTGCAGTAGTTAGAATTAATCAAAACGGAGTCATACTGAACGCTATAGCTGATTCTCCTGAGAACTCTAACGTTTTAGGTATAGTAGAAAGTAAAGCATCTGATACAATTTGTAATGTTAGATTGTTTGGTGTTAGTAAAGATATATTTAATGGTTTAGATGTATCTAAACAATATTATCTATCTAATACTGTAGCTGGAGGTTTGACAGATATTGTGCCCTCCAGTAATAATCAAATTAAAGTAATTGTAGGCATTCCTTTAGATGATAAAAGAATGTTTGTTGTTAAGAGTGAGCGCCAAATAATTCAATTTCAATATGTTGAGAGTGGATCAATTGATTTGGGTTCTGGTACTACTGGCGATTTAAGTATAGATACTGGTGATCGGACTAATGATTCTACAGTTGTAGATCAAGGACTTAGAGTGATTGAAGGCATTTAATGGCAATATTTAGGGTTCCCCGAATAACAACTGAACAGCGTCTAGATCTTGTTTTACAAGAAGCTGAGGTTGTATTCGACATAAATAAACAAATATATTATGGGGGGAACGGTATAATTGCCGGAGGTTTTCCAATTGGTACTGGAGTTGGGGCTTCAATACCGCCAGAAAGAATTGAAATTACACAACAAAATGTGATAGACAAATACGTAACATTAAACGCTATACCTGATTTTCCTAGCGCAGTAACGCTAACAATGGAAGACGGCATTCAACAAGTATATGGGGTTGACTTTGTGATTAACGGTAATATACTTTCATGGGATGGATTAGGTTTAGACAATTTTATAGATGACACAGATGTACTGTTGATACAGTACAGTTAGCCAAGAAAGGAGAATTTATGGCTCAACAAATTAAAAAGAAGTTTATTAAATCGGACGCAATCGACGGTTCGAAAATTAAACTTCTAGAAGGCGAAGCCCTTCGACTACAAACCCCTTCAGGTGTTGTAGAACTTTTAAAGAAAGACGGACAAGGTAAACTTGTTTCTGAAGGAAAAGAAGTTTCTTTCAAGCAAGACATGGAAGACCACGTTGAATCAGTTCGTTCAACTCTTCAGTCAAATGTAGACACAGAAGAGTCTGAGCGTATTGCTGGCGACCAATCACTTCAGTCTCAATTGACTCAAGAAATTTCTGATCGTCAAGCTGACGTTAATTCAGAAGAGTCTCGTGCTATGGCTGCTGAGTCTGCTTTAAGTGGACGTTTGGACGTTCTTGAAAGCGATCCTGTTACCAAGACTTACGTTGATGGTGAAGTTACAGATCTTCAAACGCAGATCAACAATGTTTTAAGTAACATTGATCCAGAAGCTCTTGACTCATTAACTGAAATTGTTTCAGCTTTTCAATCGGCTGATTCTAGTTTACAGGGTGCAATTAACACATTAGCTCAAAACTCTAGCGGAAACATCGAAGATGAAGAATCCCGTGCTATGGCAGCAGAAGCTTCTTTACAATCTCAGATTACGCAAGAAATCAGTGATCGTATAGCTGACGTTAATGCTGAAGAATCTCGTGCTATGGGCGTGGAGTCTTCTTTACAGTCTCAAATCACACAAGAGATTTCTGATCGTATAGCTGATGTTAATGCTGAAGAGTCTGCTCGTATTGCTGGTGATGACGCTCTAGATGCTCGTTTAGACGTTCTTGAAGCTGACCCAACAACGAAGACTTATGTTGATGGCGAAGTATCTGATCTTCAATCTCAATTGAATCAAGAAATTAGCGATCGTCAAGCTGACGTAAATTCTGAAGAATCAAGAGCCATGGCTGTTGAATCTTCTTTACAGACACAGATTTCTCAAGAAATTAGTGATCGTCAAGCTGATGTAGACGCTGAAGAATCAAGAGCTATGGGAGTAGAGTCTTCTTTACAATCTCAGATTACTCAAGAAATTTCTGACAGAATCGCTGATGTTAATGCTGAAGAATCTCGTGCTATGGGAGTTGAAAGTTCTCTTCAAACTCAAATTACTCAAGAAATTTCTGATAGAATCTCTGCTGTTTCTTCTGAAGAATCTGCTCGTATTGCTGGAGATAATGCTTTAGACGTTAGACTTGATGTTCTTGAAACTGATCCAACTACAAAAACTTATGTTGACGGAGAAGTATCTGATCTTCAATCGCAGTTAACTCAAGAAGTTTCTGATCGTATTGCTGGCGATAACGCTCTTGACGGTCGTTTGGATGTTCTTGAAGCTGACCCTGTAACTAAGACTTATGTCGACAGTGAAGTGTCTGATCTTCAAACTCAAATTAATAACGTTTTAAGCAATCTTGACCCAGAAGCTTTAGATTCTTTGACAGAAATTGTTGCTGCTTTCCAGTCTGCTGACTCAAGCTTACAAGGTGCTATTAATACCTTAGCTCAAAATTCTAGTGGTAATATTGAAGATGAAGAATCTCGTGCTATGGCTGCTGAGGCATCTCTTCAATCTCAAATTACACAAGAAATCTCTGATAGAATTGCTGATGTAAACGCTGAAGAATCTCGTGCTATGGGCGTTGAAAGCTCTTTACAATCACAAATCACTCAGGAAATTTCTGACAGAATCGCTGACGTTAACTCTGAAGAGTCTGCTCGTATTGCTGGCGACCAAACCTTACAAGATAATATTGATGCTGAAGAATCTCGTGCCATGGGCGTTGAAGGTTCATTACAGTCTCAAATTACTCAGGAAGTTTCTGATAGACAAATTGCTGATACATCTCTTCAAAATGCTATTGACGCTGAAGAACTTCGTGCTATGGGAGTTGAATCTGGACTTGATTCTAGATTAACAACTGCTGAAGGCGATATTGACGCTCTTGAAGGCAGAATGACTGAAGCTGAATCGGATATTACTACACTTCAATCTCAGATTCTAAATACTGATTCTAACGCTACTAACCTAGCCGGAAGAGTTGATATTGCTGAAGACGATATTGATAATCTACAAGCTGATCTTGCTACAGAACAATCTAACCGTATCTCTGCTGATAATGCTCTAGATGCTCGTTTAGACGTTCTTGAAGCTAAGGCTTTTGGAAAAGAAAAGCATGTAGTATCTACTGTATTCACTCATGTAGATCTTTCTAGAGAAGTTGTTGCTAACTCTTTAGTGGTTTGCGTTGGTCGTATGTCTCTTCATAAGGATGAAGACTATACAGTTTCAGTTGTTGGCGGAGTGACTCGTCTTACTTGGATTGGCGATTTTGCATCTAGCGGTGTAGAAGCTATCGAAGAAGGTGATAACATTTTCGTTACATACTTTTACTAATCTGTAACACGGGGGAGGAGGATAACTTCTCCCCTTTTTTTTTAAAGGAATTTATGGCTATAATTTCTAAACCTGCTATAATAGTAAAAGGCGAAGAAGCTTCGTTTACGTTATTTAAAGGTGAGCTAGCTAATAATAGTGTAGTAGCATCTGATGTTTATTTTAGTAATCAAGATAACTGGATGCAGGTTAAATTAAACTACATTAGCTCAGAAGGTAATCAATATAAAACAGTAACTTTTAATAGTTTTGAAAACTTTAATCCTGCTGTTTTTTATGCCTCACCTAGAGCTAGAGATGAGTTTATAATTGACTCTATAAGTATTATTGACTTTGATGGACAAATATTAGAGATTCCAAGAACTTCTTTAAATACGTTACATTTTGATATTAATTTCAACTCGGAAAGTGAAGAGGCTGTTTTTTTATTAGAAGATGGTAATAGTTTATTATTAGAATCTGGCGATTTTTTACTGTTATAATATAAATTAATGAGGTTAAAATGAACAAAAAACTTTCCCAATTGACCGAAAAAGATACACAATTAGATCCAAATGATTTAATGCTTGTATCAACTTCTGGAGTTTCTAAGTCTGTTAAAGTCAGTACATTAGAAGCCCCTTTAAAAACTTATGCCGATAATGCTGTAGATGCTGAAGAGTCTAGAGCTATGGCAGCAGAATCTTCTCTTGCTTCTTCTATTTCTAGCGTTAATTCTTCTTTACAACAAGAAATCAGTGATAGACAGGCTGATGTTAGTGCTGAAGAAAGTCGAGCGCTTGCTGCTGAACAAGATCTACAAAATCAAATTAGCAACATTCTTACAAATATAGATCCAGCTTCTTTAGATTCTCTATCTGAATTAGTAACAGCTTTTGAAAATGCTGATAGCAATTTGAATAGTGCTATAACAAGTTTAAGCTCTTCTTTAAATTCTGCTTTACAAACTGAAATAAGTGATAGAATTGCAGATGTAAACGCAGAAGAATCAAGAGCATTAGCTGCTGAATCTTCTCTTTCTTCTTCTATTTCTAGTGTTAATTCCGATTTACAATCTGAAATTAGCAATCGTATAGCTGACGTAAATGCAGAAGAAAGTCGTGCGTTAGCCGCTGAATCTTCTTTATCTACTTCTATTTCTTTAGCTGTTCCAGTTGGAACTATGTTTATGTTTGCTGGTTCATCCGCTCCAACGGGTTTCTTACTTTGTGATGGAAGTGCAGTAAATCGTACTACATATTCAACTTTATTTAGTTTAATTGGTTCTACTTATGGATCAGGAAATGGAAGCACAACTTTTAATTTACCGAATCCGGATGTAAATAATAACTTAAGATATATAATTAAGTTTTAAGGGGTTAAACTATGTCTATTATAACAAAGCCTAATAACATTCAAAAAGGCGTGACAGCAACATTAACCTTATCAAAATCAGCGTTGGCTCAATTACCTATGGTAGCAGCCGATGCATATTTTCAAGATATGCAAAACTGGTTTAGGGTTAGTGTAATTTATAAAAGTTCTACTGGAAGACAATATGAGACAGTAGAGTTTGATGCCCAACAACAAACCCCTACAGGGAACTTCTTGGTTTCAGGAAGAGCTTTAGATCAATTCCAAGTATTATCCGTTGAAATTATTGACTTTGACGGGGGTATTTTGCGTATTCCTAGAGCTGTGTTAAATACTGGTGACTTTGATATCCAGCTTTAACTATTTGTTTTAATTAATCTATAACAGGAAGAATGTAAAATTTCTTCCTGTTTTTAGTGAAATCAACAACTTAAATATATGTTTTTTCTTTAAATTAACAAATACTTATAAGGTAAAGGAGCCTAAAATGATGAAGGAATTTAAAGAGTTATTAATGAAGAAGGCTAAGGAAGGGAAGAATTCTGACCCTGACCGTCTTAAGGCTGGATCTGAAGTTTTAAAAGAACTTGGCGATATGTTTAAAGATCGTATTAAGGGAAACCTTAAAAAAGTTACTGTAGCCTCTGATAGCCCTGAAGGCTTAAAGAAAGGCTTAGAAAAAGCTGAAGAAATGCTAGAAGCTCCACATGATTCTAAAATGGAAAGTGATGTAGAAGATGTAATGGAGCCTGAATTGAAAAAAAGATTATCCGAAGAGGATGAAGATTCTGAAGAAGAATTAGAAGACTCTGACGATGAAATAGCCGAATTAGAAAAGAAGATTGCCGAATTGAAAGCTAAGAAAGGAAAGTAAAATGGCTTCCTTTTTTGGATTAACTACTAACGAGTTAATTCGTTCAGTTAAAGTTAGGGCATTAGTTCCTATTAATCAAGATACTTTTACCGAAGAAGATATTATAAATTTTCTTAATGACGAAATGCTTCTTGGTTTAGTGCCTACGATTCTACTTGAAAGAGAAGAATACCTAGTTGGTCCAGCTCACGTTATTGACATCATCCCAAATATATCAGAATATCCTTTACCTGAAAGATCTTTGGGGAATAAATTACGTGAAGTTAATTACAGAGATCAAATGGGTAACGAATACGAAATGACTCGTATTGCTGTAGATGATAGATATAACTATTTAATGAATACTATTACTACACAAAACTGGAAACAATTTTATGTTCAGGGTTCTTCCCTTACTTTGTTTCCTAAAGTAGGAGATTCCCCTACAGGTCAATTAGTAATGTGGTATTATTTAAGACCTAATAGTTTAGTAAAGAATGATGCTGTCGCCACTATCTCGGCTATAGATAGAGAAGCTGGAAGAATTACAGTATCTAACCTACCTTCAAACTTTAATCCTACTTCATTGTACGATTTTATTAAACGAAAATCACCTCATAATATAATTAAATTTGACATACCTGTATTGTCAGTTAATACAACATCTAAAATTATTACAATAGATCCTAGCTTATTACCAGAGTCTCTCGTTGTGGGAGATATACTGGCTTTAGCGGGTGAAACATGCATACCGAATGTACCTACCGAGCTTCATCAAGTTTTGGCTCAACGAGTAGCTTGTCGTATCTTAGAAGGTTTAGGAGACAGTCAAGGTCTTCAAAACGCTATGGCTAAATTAGCTGAAATGGAATCTAAGACTCAAACTCTAATTGATAACAGAGTTGAAGGTGCGCCTCGCAAAGTAGTTAATCGAAACAATGTCGCTGGTGTTAGGAGAATTCGCTCTAGGATATTCTAATGGGCGCAAAACAAATAACTCTTCAGGCAGCGGGATTATACACTTATCCTAATAACCTTTCCGAAGTACCTCCTGGCGGGCTTTTAGCTGCCAACAATACTATTATAGACAAACCAGGCGTAATTGAACCTCGTAGAGGTATTAAGTATTATGGTAGTTTATTTACAATAGGTACTGATAGAGCTAAACAATTATTACATTATCGTCAAAGATTGATTACTCATATAGGAACAACCTTAGCTTTTGATGATGGCGAGGGTGTGTTCACGAATTTTAACGGGTCTTTTAGTTCAGCTTCTAATTATAGAATGAAGTCAGCTACATCTAGAGGAAATTTGTATTTAACTACTGACAAAGGTGTGTATAAAATATCAGCTAAAGACGCTACAGAGTTTTCTTCTGAAGCAAACTACATCAAAGAAGCTGGTATTTGTTTTCCTATAGATCCAACGCTGGCTTTAAATTTTTCAGTTACGGGGTTTTTAAACGCTGGTTTACAAGTCGGTTATAAAGTTCTTTTTGGTTACAAGGATGCTAACAATAACGAAAATATTGGTAGCCCTTCATCTGCTGTAATTATAACAAATAATTCTTCTACGCCTAACGCCGCGGTCAGTGTTTCTTTTAAACTTCCCGAAGAAATTAATAGTTCCGAGTATTATTTTAGAATTTATCGAACTCAACCTGCTACGGTTGCAAGTGATGTATATCGATTAGTATTTCAAGGAAATCTTACTTCTAGTGATATTTCATTAGGAGAAATTATTTATACCGATAAACTTGCTGATGAAAGTTGGTATTCAGGAATTCCTTTATATACAAACACTACCGACGAAGGTCCGTTAACTGCAAATGACCCTCCTCCATTTGCTAAAGATATAGCGGTCTATAACAGTCATACATTTTTTTCTGACACTAGACAACAACATCAAGCTTTGTTTAGTATACTTAATGTTTCTGGATTTACTTCTGGTGTATCAAATATTGTTTTTACTGACGGAACAAACACTTCTACCTATACTTACGCAGGATTAGCTGAAACTTCTCGAATAACAGCAATTGCTGGTGCTTCTATACCTGATAGATCTTTTATAAAACTTTATGGCGGAAATGATTACACAAAAGTAGCTATTTGGTTTGATAGAACAGGGACCTCTCTTCCTCCTTCTTCAAGCGAAGTTAATGGATTTTTCCTTGTAAAAATTGACGCAATTACAGGAACACCTACAGCAAATACAATTGCTGCAAGAATTAAAACCGCATTGGATACTTCTTATTCTTCTGAATTTACAACAACAGTTTCTACTAACATTGTAACAATAGTTAATGTTAAAGCTGGTTCAGCAACAAATATAGCTAACTCTACCGCATCACCTACTGGAATGACAGTTCAAACTATAGTTGAAGGATTTGGAGAAAATGCTTCAACAAAACAAGTTCTTTTGTCAACAAATTCAAATGTAGCTGCCGCTGCTGACGAAACAGCTAAGTCGTTAGTAAGGGTTATTAATGCCCAATCTAGTGAGTTTTTTACAGCTACTTACTTACCTTCTGGTTCACCTGACATTATTTCAGGCAATATTCTTATAAGAAAAAAAGACTATTCTGAAACACCAATTTATATAGGTTCAACTGATTTAAATACTGTATCAAGTTATTCTCCAGAAATCAATAAAATATTTGTAAATACGGTTTCAACGGGTAATCCATGTACGATAACAACATTAAGTAATCATAACTTAATAAGTAAGTCGACCGTACTTGTTTATGGGGCTAGTACTTCTTTAACAATAAACGGTCTTCAAAAAATTACTGTAACTGATGTTGATGAATTTCAAATACCGGTAAATGTCACTAGCGTTACCTCTGGTGGTTTTACTATAACAACATCATTTGTATCAACTAACTATGCATTTGGTAATAGATTGTATTACTCTAAATTTAATCAACCGGAAGCTGTCCCATTTGCTAATTTTTTTGATATTGGCAGTAAAGATAACCCTATTCAAAGAATTGTTGCATTAAGGGAATCTTTATTTATATTTAAAAAAGATGGTATATTTCGTTTGACAGGTGACTCTTCTACTAATTTTACTGTTTCACTTTTTGATAATACTAACATAATTGTAGCTCCAGATACAGCCTCCGTCTTAGATAACCAAATATATGTCTTTACAACTCAAGGTGTTATTAAAATCTCTGAAGTTGGATTTGATGTTATTTCAATTCCTATAAAAGAAAAGTTTATTCCATTTATTACCTCAAACCCTTCAATTGATCAAATTGCTTTTAGTGTACCATATCAAACAGATCGAGCATATTTGATTTGGACTGTTTCTAGTAGACAGGATACTTACGCTACGGTATGTTATAGATATTCTTTATCTACTCAATCATGGACTGAATGGAAAGAACCAAAAACTTGTGCGGTAGTTTTAAATGGGCAAGACAAACTCTATTTTGGTTCGGCTATTAAAAATACTTTAGAAGTCGAAAGAAAGAATTTTGATAGATTTGATTATGCTGATAGGGAGATTGCTTCGTCCTTGATAGCCGGTCGGTTAACGGGTAACTCTATTCGCCCTACCTCTTTTGAAGAAATTGAAGTAGAAGATGTAATTTCGCAAACTCAATATGTAACTATTTATCAGTATAATTCATTACTAAGAAAATTAGATTTAGACTTTTCGGTAATGGTTAAAGATTTTCTTTCTTCATTGGAAATGAGGGCTGGAGACAATCTTACTGAAAAAATGATAGAATTAGCAGCTAAATTAAACGTAGTTGACACTAA